>Ga0210019_1002932_pt1 | contig 16043 bp, 17 predicted proteins | sample CryGeyCG2114_020_2_FD_183969 | JGI IMG/M metagenome (GOLD analysis project Ga0210019, IMG submission 183969) | Groundwater microbial communities from aquifer - Crystal Geyser CG11_big_fil_rev_8/21/14_0.20 (SPAdes) (version 2) | ecosystem: Environmental > Aquatic > Deep subsurface > Groundwater ...
GCTTCATCACTCTTCTTTCTTAATGCCGGGATAGTTCAGTGGTAGAACGTTTTCTTGGTAAGAAAAAGGTCGTGGGTTCAATTCCCTCTCCCGGCTCAAAATTATGGCAGTAAAAAAGAAACCATTTGTAAAACTTCAGTGTTCGGAATGTAAAAGGATAAATTATTTTACTCATAAGTCAAAAAAAATGGCTGAGAAAAAATTAGAATTGAAAAAATTCTGTAAGTGGTGCAGGAAACACACGGTACATAAGGAGACAAAAAAGTAATTTAAAGATTAATTAATATGACTCCAGGAAAGGCAGAAAAAATTCAAAACGAAATCTATCGAAAAATGCCAGCAGAAAAGAAATTAAGGATTGCCGGACAGCTATTTTTATTCGGAAAAAAATTAGAGGCACTAAGAAAACGAAAACGTTATGACTCCAGAAAAGCTTCCATTTGAAAGATTTGAGAAAGCTGTTATAGAAAAGATTGAAGGACAGAAAGTAAAATTTATTTCTCCAGAAGATTTAATTTTAAGTAAATTAATTTGGTACAAAGAAGGACAAGGAGCAAAACAGTTAGAAGATGTTAAAGCAATTTTAGAAATTTCTAGGCCAAACATAAAATATATTAAAAACTGGGCCACAAAAGAATCAACTATTGAAATTTTAAATGAAATACTGGGGAAACAATGAAGTGAAAAAATAAAGATATAGGGGACATAGTTTAGCGGCAAAATGGGGCTCTCCAAAAGCCCAGTCGGGGGTTCAATTCCCTCTGTCCCCGCCAAATATGAAAAAACTGCATTTTATTAAACCAAAATTAGTAAAACCAAAATTCTTTTTAGGACTTCCTTTAGCAATTTTTTCTTTAGAGATTTATTCTGGAGTGCTTTTGGGTTATTTCACAGCTAAATTTCTTTCGGGAAGATTAAAGTCTCCTACCTTTCATCTTGGTCATTACAAATTACATTTGCACCATTGGTTATATGGTTTGGGATTTTTAATTTCGGCAATTTGGTACCAATTTTTACCATTTCCCCAATTTTCTTTTGGTTTTTTAGGTGGTGTGGTTTTTCAGGGAATAACTTCCTATTCTGATTGGCATAGAATCCTGGTTAGAAGAAAATAAATAAACCAAAAAGCGCGGCCCGCGGGCCGCGCTTTTTGTAATCGAACCTTATTCTTTCAGTAAGTAGGCAGGTAACTTTAAACCCATTTTTCCTAAATTACTCAGAATTGACCCAACCAAAGCCAAAATGATTAGAATATAGGCAACAGAAACTATAAGAACCAAACCAGGTAGGGCCTGAGCCACCATTTCTAAAACAGCAAAACCCAAAACATACCCCAAAACTCCCTTTTTCATAAAACCGGCTAATTTTCCCAGGCGGAAATCTTTCTTTATCAAAGCAGCAACAATTCCCAAAACCACATCAACGGCTACCAGAATTAAAATCCACTGAACCTGGGTTGTCCCAAATAAAGCAACTAATTGTAGCATATTTTATTTTCGATTATTTTTAAATCGACCTTTATTTCCCAAATTATTTAATTCTAGCGCAATTTCCAGCCAGACCAAGCCCAGTTATCCACAGCCAGTTGAATTTTCTCTCAAAATGAGTTATTCTAAGTTATACAAATATATACGATGAACAAAAAAGCCATTCCCGGCATTATTATTTTTGTCATAATTATTGGTATCTATTTTGGCCTAATTCAAAAAGAGGCTCCAGCTTTGAACTTGGTAAAAGTAGCCAAAGGGAATATTGTTCAAGAGGTTTCAGAAACCGGTCAGGTGAAAAAGGGCGAAGAAATAAAGCTCAGTTTCAAAAATTCAGGGAGGATTGAAAAAATCTATGTTGAGGTCGGCGAAAAAGTAAAAGCCGGAGATGTTTTGGCAAAATTAGAGACTGCCGACCTGACGATTCAACTTCAAGAAGCAAAAGCTGTCCTTGCTTTAGCTCAAGCCAAATTAGATAAGTTGTTAGCTGGTGCTAGTTCTGAAGAAATCCAGAAAGCGAAAACTGTTGTCGCTAATGCTAAAACAGCTTTACAAAACGCAAATCAGAATCTTCAAGACCTTCAAGCTCAGGCGGCAGAAAATCTAAGCGCAGCTGATGAAGATGCCTTGAATGCTTTAGAGGACGCTTCCCTGAAGGCTGAAAATGCTCAAAATTTAGTCGATTTGATTCAAAGAACTTACTTTACTGTCAACGATCAAGAAGGATTAAAAGTTAAAGAAAGCAAAGAAAAAATTATTGAGGCAACTTCTCAAATAAAATCCTTCTCAAAAGAAAACATTGAATCTTCTCTCAGTCAGACCAAAGAAAAATTATCAGAAATTTCCGAGGCTTTAAAAGTTATCCGGGAAACCTGCCAAAGCCCTTCTTACCTGGGCCTCGTTTCGGCCACCGATAAAAGTTCTTTAGATACTCATCGCGGCTATATCAATACGGCTTTAACTAATGTTGTCAATTCTTATCAGACAATTACCTCAACCAAACTGGCAGACGAAACCTCCCTCAACGTTGCCAGAGCTCAGGTCTCCAGGGCTGAAGGAGCGATAATCGCAGCTGAAGACGATTTGGCTCTTATTACTGCTTCTCCCAGACAAGAAGATATTGATTTGTATCAGGCTCAGGTCAGACAGGCTGAAGCGCAAGTTCAGCTTTTGGAAAATCAAATTGAAGAAACAATTTTAAGGAGTCCAATTTCAGGTCAAATTACAAAAGTTATTAAAAGAATAGGGGAGACAGTTCAGCCGATGATGAAAGATGTAGTAATTTCTTTAATTCCAGAAGAACCTTTCCAAATTGAAGTTGATATTCCCGAAGTGGAGATTGGAAAAATTGATTTGAGAGATCCCTCTAAAATTACTTTAGATGCTTTTCCAGAAGAAGAATTTTCTGGCAAGGTAATTGAAATTGAGCCAGCTGAAACTATAATTTCCGGAGTGGTTTATTATAAAATAAAAATAGGTCTCGATACTGAAAATACTAAAATTAAACCGGGAATGACTGCTAATGTGACAATCATTACTGATTTTAAAGAAAATGTTTTAATTTTACCCCAGAGAGCAGTGCTCGAAAGAAATGGGAAGAAGTTTGTTAGAGTTCCCGAAGACAGCACTTTTAAAGAAATAGAAGTTCAGACCGGTTTAAGGGGTTCAGGAGGAGAAATCGAAATTATTTCTGGCTTAAAAGAGGGAGATAAAGTAATTACCTTTATAAAAAGTGATTGAAGTTAAAGATTTAAAAAAATATTACCAAGGTGATTCAGTCGTAACCAAGGCTCTGAATGGAGTCAGCTTTTTTATTAAAGAAGGAGAATTTGTAGCGATTATGGGACCTTCTGGTTCTGGAAAATCTACCCTAATGCATATTATGTGTTTTTTAGATAGGCCAACCTCTGGAACTTATAAATTTAGAGGGAAAAGTATTGATGAGTTATCGGAAGATGAATTAGCCAGAATTAGAAACAAAGAAATGGGCTTTGTCTTCCAAACTTTTAATTTACTTTCCCGAACCACCGCTTTAGATAACATCAAACTTCCTTTAGTTTATACTGGCCTTTCAGCAAAATTAGAAAATGAGATGGCCCAATCGGCCATTGAGGCAGTTGGTTTATCTCATCGGACTTTTCATTTTCCAAATCAGTTAGCTGGCGGAGAACAACAAAGAGTGGCCATTGCTCGGGCTATTGTTAATCAGCCTTCAGTAATTTTTGCTGACGAACCAACCGGTAATTTAGATTCAAAATCCGGCCAGCAAATAATGGATATTTTGCAAAAACTTAATGCCGAAGGTCATACCATAATTTTAGTTACCCATGAAAGATATACGGCTGAAATGGCTCAAAGAATTATTCAATTAAAAGATGGAAAAATTATTTCTGATGAAGTAGTTGACCATCGAAGGTTTGCCAAAGACGGCCTTATTAAGTAAATTCATGAAACTGTCTGATTCTCTAAAAATTGCCTTTACCGGTTTGGAGACGAATAAAACTCGTTCTTTTTTGGCAATGCTGGGGATTGTTATTGGGATTTCAGCAGTAATTGTGATGTTATCAATTGGCCAGGGGGTTCAAAATGTTGTTCTTTCTCAGATAGAAACAATGGGGCACAATGTTGCTTTTGTTATTCCAGGGGGAACAAAGCAAGAAAAAGGGCTTCCCCAATTTTCTTTAGGAATGATGGAAGTAAAAACCCTTAAGACTGCTGATGCCGAAGCTCTTAAAAAGGGTTTTTATATTAAAGAGGTAACACCAATTGTTTTTGGACCAGCAGTTTTAAATTATAAAAATGAAACCAGGAGAAGTGATTTTACCGGAACGGTTTCTAATCTCCAGAATCTAAAAGGTTATAAAATGCTGGAGGGAAATTTTTTTACTGAAGATGAGGAGAAATCTATGCAAAAAGTAGTAGTAATTGGAAAAACTGTAAAAGAGAAAATGTTTAAAAATCAAAAGGTAATTAGGGAGAGATTAAAAATAAATCGTCAACCCTTCAGAATAATTGGAGTAATGGAAGTAGAAAAAATGGGAGGCAGTCATTTTATAGATGTAAATGATAAAGTTTTTATTCCTCTCTCCGTAGCTCAAAAACAGATGTTGGGCACCGATTATTTTACCGCTATTTTATTACAATCAACTAGCGCCGAAACCCTTGATTTGGCAGTAGCTGAAGCTGAAGAAATTTTAAGGCAAAGACACGGAATTAAAGATTCTTCTCAGGATGATTTTACAATAATGAGCCAAGAATACATTGCCTCCACCTTTAATCTAATTGGAGGAATTCTAACAATATTTTTAGCCGTGGTAGCCGGCATTTCTCTGGTAGTGGGAGGAATTGGAATTATGAACATTATGCTGGTTTCGGTAACCGAAAGAACCAGAGAAATTGGTTTGAGAAAAGCAGTGGGGGCCAGAAAAAAAGATATTTTAAATCAATTTTTATTGGAGGCAGTAACTTTAACTATTTTGGGAGGAATGATTGGTATTATCTTTGGGTTTATCGGTTCTTATTTAGGAGGTATAATTTTAGGGAAAATCTTAGATATTACCTGGGGCTTTACTATTTCTTTTAGTGCTATTATTTTAGCTTTCAGTGTGGCTACCGCCATTGGTTTAATTTTCGGAATTTATCCAGCACATAAAGCCGCAGAGCTCAGTCCGATTGAAGCCTTACGGTACGAGTAAAAACATCTTTTATTTTTTAAAGCAAAAATAAGATTATGTGCTGGGTTTATCCAGCCCGAAAAGCCGCCGAACTTTCACCAATCGAAGCGTTGCGCTATGAGTAAATTTTAAAATGGGGAAAAGCAATAAAGGTTTAAGTTCAGAAGAAGCTAAAAAGCTGCTTTTAAAATTTGGGCCAAATCAAATTTTTAAGGCAGAAAAAATCAGTTTTTTGAAAATTGCTTGGCACGAAATTAGAGAGCCAATGATTTTGCTTTTGCTGACTGTTGGATTTTTTTATAGTTTATGGGGAAAACTGGAAGATGCCCTGACTATTTTTGTGGTAATTTTTTTGTTAGTTTTGGCCGAAGTTTATAACGAGTTTCGGGCCAAAAAAGCCATAGCTTCTCTGGAAAAGATTTCCGCTCCCAAAACAAAAGTTCTGAGAGATAGTACAATTTCTGAAATCGATTCAGAAGATGTCGTGCCCGGAGATATTTTGATTTTGACCTCGGGAACCAAGATTGCTGCCGATGCCAAGGTAGAGGATAGTTTGGGCCTCCAGGTTGATGAGTCAGCTTTAACCGGTGAATCCTTCCCCCAAGACAAAAATTATAACAATGAAATTTATGCTGGAACCATCGTTGTTTCTGGCCAAGGAAAAGCCGAAGTTTTCGCCACAGCTAAAAATACAAAATTCGGCAAAACTGCCACTACCTTAAAAGAAGTGAAACCGCCCAAAACTGCTCTCCAGCTGGCCATGAAATCTTTGGCTGGAAAATTGGTTTATCTAGCTCTATTTTTCTCTGTTCTTATTCCAGTAATAGGATTCCTGCGAGGTCAAGACCCAAAAACAATGGTCTTGACCGGCCTTTCCCTTTCTTTTGCCACTATTCCAGAAGAGCTGCCAATTATCATTACTATGGTTTTGGGATTGGGAGCTTATACTCTTTCTAAAAGCAATTTTTTGGTTAAAAGAATTAAGGGAGCCGAAACCTTGGGCAATGTAACGGTTATTGTTACTGATAAAACCGGAACCATTACTGAAAGCCAAATGAAGATTGTTTCGTTTTATCCCGACAATGAAAAAGAAATTATTAAAAAGGAGCTTTGGGCTATTTCGGAGTATTCTTTATCGCCCATGGAAGAGGAGATCAAAAACAAAGCTTTAGAATTAAAAATTAATACCTCGCTTCCGGAAGTGATTCGCCAAAGGAATTTGGGTAATGGCCGAAAATCAAAATCAGTGATAAGAAAAAGCGGGGATGAATTTGAATTATTTACTACCGGAGCACCAGAAGAAATTTTTTCCTTCTGCGATAGTATAGGCAATGATATTAAAAATGAATTAGCCCGGCAAACCTCCAAAGGGAGAAGAGTTATCGCTGTAGCTTATAAAAAATTGGCTGCTGGTGAGCAAAGCCTGGATTTTGCTCAGCTTGAAAAAAATTTGAATTTTATCGGTTTAATCAGTTTTGAAGATCCGCCAAGAAAAGGGGTTAAAGAAACCATTGCCAAAGCGGTCAAGGCTGGAGTGAGAACGATAATGGCTACTGGCGACCACCCTTTAACCGCCCGCTTTACTGCTCAAGAAGTTGGTATTTTGAAAAAAGATGAGAAAGTATTAACCGGTGAAGACTTAGATAAATTGTCAGATAAAGAATTAGAAGATATCGTAAAATCAGTATCAGTTTTTGCCAGAACCAATCCAGAGCATAAATACCGTATTGTTCAAGCCCTTCAGAAAAACAAAGAGGTGGTGGCAGTTACCGGTGATGGAATTAATGACGCTCTGGCTTTAAAAGGAGCAGATATTGGTATTGCTATGGGAATTAAAGGAACCGATGTTGCCAAAGAGGCAGCTGAAGTTGTTTTGGCTGACGACAATTACATTACCATTACCCAGGGGATTTTTGAGGGCAGAAAGTTTTTTGATAATTTGCGAAAAGGAATCAATTATTATTTATCGGTCAAGGTTGCCTTAGTATTGATCTTTCTTCTGCCTGTTCTTTTGGGGGTGCCAATGCCCTTTGCTCCAATTCAAATCATTATTTTGGAACTATTTATGGATTTAGCAGCCTCAATTGGTTTCGTTGCTGAGCCCAAAGAGAAAAATATATATTTCAGGCCGCCCAGAGATCCTGAAGAAAACATAATGAGTAATCGGGTCATTAAAAATATTTTGATTAAAGGAGCAGTCTTATTTTTGGCCGTAACTTCTGTTTATCTTTATGCCTATTTTCAAAATTTAGGACTTAGGCAATGCCAAACCCTAGCTTTTTCTGCCTGGATTTTTGGCCACATCAGTTTAGCTTTTATTTCCCGCTCCGATAAAGAATCAATTTTTTCCTTAGGTCCTTTTACCAATAAAGTAATTAATCTCTGGGCAATGGGAGCAGTTGGTTTTCTTTTATTGGGAATTTACTTACCACTTTTTGGTCAAAGATTTAATTTAGCCGAGATTAGTTTCTGGCAGCTTCTTTTTGTTATTATTATAGTGGCATTGATAACTGGATTTTTAGAGATAAAAAAGTATTTTAAAGAGTCAAAAATATTGATAAAATAAAAATATGGCAATTTTGGAAATTAAAAAATATCCTGACCCAATTTTGAGAAAAAAATGCCAGGAAGTTAAAGTAATAACAGAAGAGATAAAAAGACTTAGTCAGGAGATGATAGAAACCTTAACTAAAAACCAAGGGGTTGGTTTAGCCGTTCCTCAAATTGGCGAATTAAAAAGAATGATTGTCGTCCAGACCGAAAAAGGCCCCCAAATTTTTGTTAATCCCAAAATTATAAAAAAGAGCCGAGAGACTATAATTGATGAGGAAGGTTGTTTGAGTTTTCCAGGATTATTTTTGAAAATAAAGAGGGCTAAGTGGGTGGAAATTGAAGCCCTGAATGAAAAAGGAGAAAAAATTCATCTTGAAACAAAAGGTCTTCCGGCCCGAATTTTCCAACACGAAATCGACCACTTAGACGGCATTTTATTTATTGATCGATTAAGCTTTTGGCAGAAATTAAAATTTAAGTTTAAACTATGAATTTAATTGATAATTTAATTAACGAAGGATGGTTAAAGACGCCGAGGATAATTGAGGCCTTCAGAAAAATCAAAAGGATAGATTTTTTGCCTAAAGGAATGGAAGATTTAGCTGAATTAAACGAAGCCTTGCCCATTGGTTATGGTCAAACCATTTCTCAACCTTTGGTGGTGGCTTTTATGTTAGAGCAATTAGAGCCAAAAGAAGGAGAGAAGATTTTAGATATTGGTTCGGGTTCCGGCTGGACGAGTGCCCTTTTAGGAGAAGTCGTAGGCCCAGAAGGAAAAGTGATTGCAATTGATATTATTCCTGAATTAGTAGAATTTGGAAGAAAAAATGTTGCTAAATATGATTTTATTAAAAGCGGAATAGCTGAATTTATCTGTGCTGATGGGTCGAAAGGATATGAAAGAGAAGCTCCCTTCGATAAAATTTTAGCTTCAGCTTCGGCAGAGCAATTACCCCAGGCCTGGAAAGAGCAATTAAAAATTGGTGGTAGAATTGTTACACCGATCGGTTCTTCTATCTGGCTTTTCATCAAGAAAACAGAATCAGATTTTGCAGAAATCGAATATCCTGGCTTTGCCTTCGTTCCCCTCATCACAAAATAAACATGAAAAGGGTTTTTATAATCTTAATTCTTTTTTTGCTTTCTTTTTGGGTTGGGCAGGGGATTTATTTACCGAAAAGCTCTACTTCAGTCGAAGAGAAATTGTTTTTAGTTGAGAAAGGGCAAAATCTTTTTCAGATTGGGGAAAATTTAGAAAGAGAAGGTTTAATTAAAAATAAATTTTTCTTTGGTTTTTATGTATTAATAAAAGGAGGCCGAGCCAAACTTCAAGCCGGGGAATATTCTTTGACTCCTTCGATGAATATTACTGAAATTGCTCAAAAAATTATTTCTGGAGAAGTGGCAAAAATGGTAGTGACAATCCCCGAAGGATTTAGGGTTCAACAAATTGAAGAACGATTGGGGCTAAAATTACCAGGAGAAAATTTAGAAGGATTTTTGTTTCCCGATACTTATCAATTTCCGCTAAGAGCAAGCGGTGAAGACGTCGTTAAAAAAATGCGAGATAATTTTGAGAAAAAATTTACCCCGTACCGAAACGAAGTTTCTGGTGCGGGGCTAACACCTTTTCAAGTAGTAACGATGGCTTCTTTAATTGAAAAAGAAGTCAAAACTAAAGAAGATAAAGAACTGGTTTCGGGAATCTTATGGAAAAGGTTCAAAAGCGACATGCCTCTCCAAGTTGATGCCGCAATGGAAACCTACGAGAGATTAGGATTGCCGGAGAATCCAATTTGTAACCCCGGTCTTGAAAGTATCAAAGCCGCAGTGTATCCTAAAAGTAGTGAATATTGGTATTATTTATCAACGCCAGAAGGCGAAACCATTTTTAGCAAAACCTTAGAAGAACACAATTATGCCAAATCAAAATATCTCAGGTAAAAAAATTGTCATCATCCTTGCTTTTCGGGATTTTCGAGATGTCGAATATTTTGTGCCAAAGGAAATTTTAGAAACTGCGGGAGCTGAAATAAAAACTGCTTCGACCAAAATGAGAAAAGCTCTCGGAGCGGATGGGGGAGAGGTAAAAGTGGATTTATTAATTTCCGAAATCAATATTTCATCTTTTGATGCCGTAGTTTTTATTGGCGGTCCCGGTTGTCTTGAAAATCTTGATAATGAAAATTCTTATAGAATAGCCAGAGAAACAGTTTCTCAAAATAAGGTTTTAGCTTCAATTTGTATTTCTCCAACCATTTTAGCTAAAGCCGGAGTTTTGAAAGGGAAACGGGCTACCATTTGGAGTTCGCCAATGCAAAGAGGTCCGGTGAGAATCCTGGAGGAAAATGGCGCAATTTATCAAGATGAAGATGTAGTGGTTGATGGAAAAATCATTACCGGTAAGGGTCCCGAAGCAGCTGAAGAATTTGGCAAGACAATTGTTGAGGCCTTGACAAAGCAATAGAAACAAATATAATTAAGTCAGCCGTAGACAATGGGCGTCCAATAAGACCCATCGAGGCGAGGTGCTTTTTATTGTCTGCGGCAAAACGCAGATTTTTCTTTTTATGGCACAAACTAAAGCCCAAAAACAAAAAATCCTTGACCAATTGAAGGAAAAAATTGCCAGACAAAAAGCAATGATTTTTGTTGATTTTACCGGCTTGAAGGTAAAAGACCTTTCTAATTTAAGAAAAAAATTAAAAGGAATAACGGGTGATGAGATAAAAGTGGCAAAGAAAACCTTATTAGGATTGGCTTTAAAAAGCGCCAAATTAGAGCTTGAGATAAAAAAAATACCGGGCGAAATTGCCGTGGTCTTTGGTTATCAAGATGAAATTTCTCCAGCTAAAATAATTTGGCAATTTTCCCAGGAAAATCCCAATTTAAAGATTTTAGGAGGCGTTATTGAGAATAAATTTAGAGAGGCTGAGCAAATTATTACTTTAGCTCAATTGCCAACCAAAGAAGAACTTTTGGCAAAATTAGTTGGGAGTATTTTTGCTCCGGTATCAAATTTTGTCAATGTTTTACGAGGAAACATTAAAGGTCTAATATATGTTTTGGCAAAAGCCAAAACATAAATTTCTAATTTCTAATTTCTAAAATTATGGCAGAAAAAAAAGAGGAAGAAAAAATTGAAGTTCCCGAGAAATTTAAGAAGTTGGTTGAGGAAATTGCGAAGATGTCTGTGTTGGATTTGGCTGAACTGGTGAAGGTTCTGGAGAAGAAATTTGGAGTTTCTGCAGCCGCACCAGTAATGGCGAAAATTACAGCTGCTCCAACAGCCGCAGCTCCAGAGGCTGAAGAAAAAACCGCCTTCAATGTTGTATTGACCGCGGTGGGCGACAAAAAGATTGAGGTGATAAAGGTTGTTCGAGATATTACTCAAAAAGGCCTAAAAGAGGCCAAGGATTTGGTTGATACTGCAGCTACCGGTCCGCAAGTCGTGAAAGAGAATGTTAAAAAAGAGGAAGCCGAAGCTCTCAAGAAAAAATTTGAGGCAGCCGGAGCGAAAGTAGAACTAAAGTAAAATCTGGTAAACCTTGAGGCCATTTAAGAGGTAGATTGTTTTACCATTTTCAGAGACCCCGAAATCTAAGAGATTATCGAATTTTTCGCTTTGAAACTGTTTTACAATTTCTCCTTTTTTATTTAAAATGACAATTCGATTTTGCTCGGGCTCTAAAAAATAAAGATAGGGCAGATTAGGTAAAGTAAAAATCTTTGAAAAATTTTTAGGAGAGGGAAAGATATCTAAGGTTATTGTTTCTTTGGGCCAGCCCCCGTAATATTTGGTAATTGAATTGTCTTTATTCAAAATCCAAATCGAGCCATCAACTACCATTGATTTTGAGTTGGTGGCTTTTTTTGCTTTTGGGGCTAACCAAAATTGAGGAGAGCCCCATTGAAATTCTTCCAAATAGGGGTATTTTATAATTTCGCCTTGTTTTCGGGCAAAGATATAAAGGTTTGATTTGTAGGAAGATAAAGAATCGTAATTAAAATCCGAGAGAAGCTGAAGCGAAGAAAAGTTTAATTGGTCGTCTTTTAAAATAGTCAATTGGTCGGGCTTTTCAAAAAATACTGCCGAATCGCCCAGCGTCACCGCGTCATTAAATTTTTTGTTAATGGGGATAACTTTTCCAACCCCCTCCTTGGTTAATGAAAATAAGTTTTCAGCGAAAGCATTGAAAAAATAAAGCCTATTGGGACTCGCCGCCATTTTTTGAGGAACAAATTCTGCTTGATTGAACTCAAAAAACAACTCTGGTTCCTCAATTATTACCAACTTATTTAACTGATAAAGATTTTTTGAAATAGTCTCTTTTAAAGAAAGGATTCGATTACTAAAATCTGAAGGTAGTGTAGGAGCAATTTCAGATAAGGGGGAGATTTCTTCCCAGCTCTCTTTAAGAAGTAAATTTGCTTCTTTTTTTGCTTGTGGTTTTGTCTCTTTTAAAATTAAAAAGGTTTTAGCCTGATTAACTTTTTCTTGAATTTTCTCTAAGGTAGCCTGATAAATTTCTAACTGTTGTTTTTCCTCTCTTTGAGTTAAAACCCATCCCAAAGCTAAGAAAAAAATTAAAACCAAAACCAAGATTAAATTTTTATTTAACTTAGGAAATGTAAATTTAGGAATTTTAAGTTGGGGAAATTTTTTAAATTCCAATCTCGGTTTTTTGATTAATCCTCTAATACGAATCACAATCGGACTAAAAATTTCTTTCAAAGAAAACTCTCTGGGTTGAGGAAAAATTGTCTCCCTTTTGCCCACCGCGATCTCTTTACTTAAGTAAATTAAAAGACAAATCCCGGAGATTTTAGATAATAAATCATTTTTAACTTTTAAAACCTCGCCCAGTTTTTTCTCGTCGAAGGGCTTAATTTTGGCGATTTCATTTGGTATATTCTGACTCTGAAAAGTTTCATAAACCTCTTTTGTCAGGGCTAAAAGAATATCATTTTCCGCTAATTTTCCCGAAATAATATTTCCGAATATTTTTAGAGGGTAGGGCTCGAAATCCTCAAGTTTTAATTTCTGGTCGATATCGAGCACACCCCCTTTTCTCAGGAGAAGAAATTTCAAATCGCCAACTTTAGTAAAATTTAATTCAAAGCTCTTCAAAGATATCACTCCAAAACTAAGGTTGCCCAGCCAGCTAACATCTCCACGTTTGGCAATATTTTCTAAAAAATCATTAGCTTCTTTTAAACTATTCTTGAGTGATTTTTCTGGTTTAACCAAGGTTGAGCTATAAAATTTTTCTTTGATTATCTTTGCCAATCTTTCCAAAAAGCGAATGTTTTGCGGCAAAACATTTTTCAGCAGGCCCAGCATATATAAACTGCCTACCCTTTTTTCATAAATATTTTCCGGCTCAAAACAAAAACTATCAAAGATTAAATCCTCTTTAGTTTTAGGGTTGAAATGGAATTCAAATATTTGCATACTTATTCTATTTTAAGATTTTTTTAAAAAAATCACAAATCCTTGACTTTTTTATTTATTTATTTCAAAATAATAGCAGCGACTCTAAGGAGGTTTAAAATGGAAACATTGGAAAGATGGAGAATTACTGTAGGAGAACTTGGTCAACAGTTCGACCTGGACTTTTCCAACGGTAGAATCGTAAATATGGTTTGTGCTGGCGTCCACCGTCTTTGCAATGGGTTTGTAGATTACCGAGAGGTTTCGGCAACCCATTATGTTTTAGCTTGCGGTGGTTGTGGTTTAAGTATTCCCATCCCAAAAGAAGTTCAGACAAAAGCCCAAATCCTAGACTTCTTTATCCAAAAAGGATTTCATAAAAAAGGAGAGGAAGTTAGGGTTTGCCTCAAATGCGAGGGAAAGGGACAGATACGCCAGACAGAATTTAAGGAAGAAAAAGACTGGACTGCTGGTAATTTCAAAACGGCAGTAAAAGAAATTAGGACAACGATCAATTGCCCGGAGTGTGCAGGAAAAGGTCTCCTTTAAGGAGATTACTGAGCTAAGGGTGGTAAAAGCCACCCCCTTTTGTTTACTAATTTGATAAAGTTTGCTAATTTCAAGATAGTCGGGCACTTGGCGCAGTGGTTAGCGCGCTGCACTCACATTGCAGAGGTCAGAGGTTCAAATCCTCTAGTGCCCACTTTTAAAAAGACCGACCAATTAAACTAACTGGTCGGTTTTAAAGTAGGATTGACTATTCCTCATTGACTTGTATTTAGCAAAAAGCTCTGAGATTTCAGCTGGCAACGGCCGGCCCTGGCGTCGATAGACACTCGTTAAATAGTTGATTTTTCCTCGGATTGTTCTGAAGGTGCTTTCTGAAAAATCTTTCTCTTCCAAAGCTCCGAGGATTATCCAAACACACTCTCCCAGTTTTTCCTCAGCCACATTGATTACCCGTTCTCCATCTTCGGTTTCCTCGATGACTAAACCAAGAAACTCAAAATGGACATCCTTCCCGTGAGCTTCCCGATAAGAAGTTTTCTCTTCGGGAATTTTGTAACGGTCCAGACTGAGACTTTCCACGGTCTTGATTGCTGTCCTTCTTTCCATATCAGGAATTGTCCTTTCGGTTGTCGATATGGCGAAATTATCAACATAACGACTAATCTGATAACCTCGCTTTTGAGCAAAATGCAGAAGGATTTGATCAATGTCTTTCAGGACTAAATTAAAGATGTATGGCGAGGAAGTGTAGCCCAGGGGCAAGAAACCATCTTCGAGTTTTCCAGTCGGGGAATAGCAGACTAACTCAGTCATCAGATCGGCCACTTCTTCTCCGAAGCCAATCTGCCAGCCAATCTTTCGAAGGCTAAATTGGACTTGTTTCCGGCTTGTCGAGGGAAAAGCGTCTTTGATATCAAAAGTGAAAAAAGCCTTTGCCCAGAGATGAGGCAGGATTGCCGTTCGGTGTGACCTTCCAGCGACAAAGCCATGCGAAATCTCAGAGACAGACTGACCATAGATTATACTGGCAATCCTGGTTTGGATTATGTTTAGGGGTCGGCGGGCAGCTTGGATTTGTCTTTCTCCGCCCGATTCCTTGGGAATATGCCCAATCCAATAAGCCGTCTTTTTTTCTATCATCAGTAGGGCTTGGAGGATAAAACCTGGAGGAATATTCAGAATCTTAGCCAGTTCTACAGCCGCTTCTTTCTGCTTTGAGGTAATCAATCAAATCACCCCCTTTCCAATATAGAGTTTTGAAGTTCCTGATTTATTTCAGCAATTTTGGAGGCAACTGTCAAATAAGCTGGATTTTTAGATAAAAACGAGATAAAATAAAATTATTACCCCCGAGCTCAGCGACCCACGATGCCAAAAGATAAAAAATTCTTCATTGGAATTGACTTAGGCGGAAAAGAAAAACGCTCAACCGGAATCTGTGTTCTTGAAGAGGCAAAAGGGTTTCTTTTCCCCTCAGAAATCTGGTGTCAAAAGTGCCAGGATGTTTTTGGTAAAGATGTAATAAAGAAAATCAGTCCTTATTTAAAAGAGACAAAAGTAATAGCTATCGATGCTCCTTTAACTCGGGGAAGGGGAAAGGGGAAAATGAGACTGTATGAAAAATTTTTATCTCAAAGAGTTTTCCGGGAGGCCAAAATTAATCCCATTCCGCCAGCTTTAATGACCAGTTTTTGCGATTTCGCTCTGGAATTAAGGAAAAAATTGGAAAAACGCGGCTTTATTTTAGACCTAAATCTCATTGAAGTTTTTCCGACCTTAATAAATGGACTTTGTGGTAATAATTTAGTTTTAAAAGTTTTAAAGGAAAATCCCCCCTGTCGGAGGGAAAATCAAAAATCGGCCTTAATTTGCGCTCTCCTATCCTATCTTCACTCTAACTTCAAAACTCGTTATTTGGGTTATCGAGACGGATTTTTATTTTTACCAGAATTCTCTTTTTGGAAAAAATCTTGGCAGGAAAAATTTTCTCAGGCCTGGCGAGCGAAACCCTATTTGAAATATCGCCGTTTAATTACTAATATCTTCAAATAACAGAGTTCAAGATTCTTAAAAAATCAAAAACGGCAAAATTTAATGGAAAATAAAACAATTTTTGATGTGGTAGTAATCGGCGGAGGCCCGGCTGGGATGATGGCAGGGGGAAGAGCGGGGGAATTAGGAGCTAAGGTTTTGCTATTGGAGAAAAACGCGGCTTTGGGCAGGAAACTTTTGCTTACAGGAAAAGGCAGAAGCAATATTACTAAAGCTGAATTTAATCCCAGAGAACTTCTCAAAAAATATGGCAGGGAAGGCGACTTTCTTTTATATCCTTTGTCAATTTTTGGCGTCAAAGAAACAATTGATTTTTTTGAGAAAAAAGGGCTA
>Ga0210019_1002934_pt1 | contig 16037 bp, 11 predicted proteins | sample CryGeyCG2114_020_2_FD_183969 | JGI IMG/M metagenome (GOLD analysis project Ga0210019, IMG submission 183969) | Groundwater microbial communities from aquifer - Crystal Geyser CG11_big_fil_rev_8/21/14_0.20 (SPAdes) (version 2) | ecosystem: Environmental > Aquatic > Deep subsurface > Groundwater ...
GCGACAACATCTCGATGGTGGTCAACCTGATTGCGCCGATCGCCATGGACGAGGGCCTGCGTTTCGCCATCCGCGAGGGCGGCCGTACCGTCGGCGCCGGCGTCGTTTCCAAGATCATCGAATAGGGGCGCGCGGCTGACTATATAGAAGTGCAAGGTCACCTGGCCGGCGCCCGGACGACCGTCCGGGCCGCCGGATGACCGAAGCGGCGTTAGGGGTATAGCTCAGTTGGTAGAGCGGCGGTCTCCAAAACCGCAGGTCCCGGGTTCGAGCCCTGGTGCCCCTGCCACCTTCCCGGGGCCGATTCGGGGGATCCTGCGGACCGCTCCGGCGGCGAACGGACTTGACGAAGCAGCCTGATTTTAGAAGTCGGATAATATTTATGCCAAAAACCAACCCGGCCCAGTTCATCCAGGAAGTCCGCCAAGAGGCGGCCAAGGTGACTTGGCCGTCGCGCAAGGAGACCGGCGTTTCCACCGCCATGGTCTTCGTGATGGTGATTATCGCCGCGCTGTTCTTCCTGCTCGTCGACCAGATCCTGCAGTTCGGCATTCGCCTCGTCTTCGGGCTGGGGGGCTGATCCATGGCACTGCGCTGGTACGTCGTCCACGTCTATTCGGGCTTCGAGAAGAAGGTCGCCCAATCCATCGAAGAGCAGGCCAGGCAGGCCGGCATGGAGGAACAGATTCCCCAGGTCCTGGTGCCGACGGAGGCCGTCGTCGAGATGCGCCGCGGCGCCAAGGTCAACGCCGAACGCAAGTTCTTCCCGGGCTACATCCTGGTCGAGATGGAACTGACGGACGAGACCTGGCACCTGGTCAAGAACACGCCCAAGGTCACCGACTTCCTGGGCGGCAAGGGCCGTCCGCACCCGATCTCCGAGGCCGAGGCGCAGCGCATCCTGTACCAGGTCAAGGAAGGCGTCGAACGTCCGAAGCCCTCCGTCACCTTCGAAGTGGGCGAGCAGGTCCGCGTGTGCGACGGGCCGTTCAACTCGTTCAACGGCATGGTCGAGGAGGTCGACGAGGAACGCTCGCGGGTCAAGGTCGCGGTCAGCATCTTCGGCCGCGCCACGCCCGTCGAACTGGAATACAGCCAGGTCGAAAAGGTCTAGGCACGACACGGTTTAACCGCGTGGGAGGCCCGCCATTGGCCGTACCACGCTCTTCAGGCCCTCCCTGACGGAAGGGCGCAACCCGGCCCCCGGCGGCAATGCTCCGAAGGGCCATATGAAAGACTGAGGATAGAGAAATGGCGAAGAAAGTCGCGGGGCTGATCAAGCTCCAAATTCCGGCGGGGCAGGCCAACCCGTCGCCGCCCGTCGGGCCGGCGCTGGGCCAGGCCGGCCTCAACATCATGGAGTTCTGCAAGGCGTTCAACGCGCAGACGCAGAACCTGGAACCGGGCATGCCGGTCCCGGTGGTCATCACGGCCTATGGGGACCGCACGTTTTCGTTCGTCACGAAGACCCCGCCGGCCAGCTACCTCCTGATGAAGGCGGCCAAGCTGTCGAAAGGCGTCAACAAGCCGGGCCACGAAAGCAAGGGCAGGGTGACCATGGCACAACTGCGCGAAATCGCCGCCGTCAAGATGGCCGACCTCAACACCACGGACGTGGAAGCCGCCTGCCGCATGCTGGCCGGCTCAGCCCGCTCCATGGGCATGGACGTAGTGGAGTAGGAACGATGGCACGCAAATTCGGAAAGCGCATCCGCGCCGCCATGGAAGGTGTCGACCGGGAAACGGCCTACGACCTGGGCGACGCCGTGAAGATGGTCAAGACGAACGCGACGGCCAAGTTCGATGAAACCATCGAAGTCGCGATCAACCTGGGCGTCGATCCGCGCCACGCCGACCAGATGGTCCGCGGCATGGTCGAGCTGCCCCACGGCACGGGCAAGAGCGTGCGCGTCGCCGTGTTCGCCAAGGATGCCAAGGCCGAAGAGGCCCGCAAGGCCGGGGCCGACGTAGTCGGCGCCGAGGACCTGATGGAAGCGGTGCAGAATGGACAGATCGACTTCGAGCGCGTCATTGCGACCCCGGACATGATGGCCATCGTCGGCCGTCTTGGTAAGGTGCTGGGTCCGCGCGGCCTGATGCCGAACCCCAAGCTGGGCACGGTGACTCCGGACGTCGCCGGCGCCGTGCGCGCGGCCAAGGCCGGCCAGATCGAGTTCCGCGTCGAAAAGGCGGGCATCATCCATGCCGGCGTCGGCAAGGCGAGTTTCTCCGAGGACCAGATCCGCGAGAACGTCGCCGCCTTCGTCGACGCCATCAACCGGGCCAAGCCGTCGGGTGCCAAGGGCACGTACATGCAGCGTGTCAGCCTGTCGTCCACCATGGGCCCGGGCGTAAAGATCAACGTGGCCAGCTTCGCCCGCTAGGGCGGGCGGCCGCGATTTAAGAGTTTCCGCCAGCCGGGAGAAATTCCGGGGACGCGGAAAGGGAAGGGGCCTCCGGGCCTTGCCGGTTCGTCGGCCCCGACCCACCTGTCCAAGACAGTAGGTGTTCCCTCGGCTTCGAGGGCGCTTAAAGGGGTCAACCCGCCTGCCGAGACCGTGTTGAACCGTTTTCCGGCGGGGCCTTCGTCAAGGGCCCGGCCGTCGAACGGCTTGAACGACTGCACTGGACAGGCGAGCTGGTCTTGGTTTTGGACCGCCCGCCGGGCGGCCCCGAGACAAAGGCCTGAGGTGCAACGGTTCGGCCTGTGGTCCTTAGGGGCGGCAGTCCGGATCACTACTGGAGACGATCCGTGGACCGATCAGAAAAAGAACAATTGGTTGCGTCCCTCAAGGATGCGTTCAACGAGACGACCATCGTCGTCGTCACCCACTATTCCGGGCTGACGGTGGCCGAGATGGGCGATCTTCGCGACCGCATGCGCGAGGCCGGGGCCAAGTTCAAAGTGACGAAGAACCGGCTCACGCGTCTCGCCCTCGAAGGAACGCGGTTCCAGGGCATCAGCGATCTTTTCACCGGTCCGACGGCGATGGCTTATTCGCAGGATCCGGTGGCGGCCGCAAAGGTGGCGGTCGAGTTCTCCAAGAAGAACGAGAAGCTGGTGGTCCTGGGCGGTGCGCTTGGCGAGAAGGCCCTTGGCGTCGATGAAGTCAAGGCCCTGGCCACGCTGCCGTCCCTGGACGAACTGCGCGCCAGACTTGTCGGTATGCTGAATACGCCGGCAACCCGTATCGCCGGTGTCCTTCAGGCCCCGGCGGGTCAGGTTGCCCGGGTCATTTCGGCCTACGGGCAGAAGCAGGGCGAGGCGGCTTAAACGAGCCTCCTGAGATCTATTCCGAATACCAACGTTCAAGCCGTAGGAGATTTAAAAATGGCTAATCTGGAACAACTTGTTGAAGACCTGTCCGGCCTGACCGTCCTCGAGGCGGCCGAGCTGTCCAAGATGCTGGAAGAGAAGTGGGGCGTTTCCGCCGCCGCTCCGGTCGCCGTCGCCGCAGCAGCGCCGGGCGCCGGTGCTGCTGCCGAAGTGGCCGAGGAAAAGGACGAATTCGAAGTCGTCCTGGCCGCCGCCGGCGACAAGAAGATCAACGTGATCAAGGAAGTCCGCACGATCACCGGCCTGGGTCTGAAGGAAGCCAAGGACCTCGTCGAAGGCGCTCCGAAGACCGTCAAGGAAGGCGTCAAGAAGGACGAAGCCGAAGCGATCAAGAAGAAGCTGGAAGAAGCCGGCGCCACCGTCGAGCTGAAGTAGTTTCTTTTGCTGAACACCGGGCGGCGCTCTTTCGCCCGGTAACGAGTTCGGGCCGCGGCGGGGTGTCATGCCCCGCCGCCGTCCGCGAAAACTGAGCCTTGTCCGCCCGTATCAGGTCTTGCCGGGACCGGGAAAGTGGACAGGGGGCCCCGCCGGGCCATCGGTCATGTGGCTGTCTCCCCGCCACAGGACCGCGCCCGGGTGAAAGCGCAGGGCCAGAGACATTCGGTCACGGCGTCCGAGTGTCCAGGGGTGACCCCGCCGGAAGACCGGCCGGGGACATTTATTTGAACGTCGTGAGGTCACGCAATGTCCAATACGTTTACCGGTCGCAAGCGCATTCGGAAGGATTTCGGTCGTCTTAAATCGGTCGCCGAAATGCCGAACCTGATCGAAGTCCAGAAGACGTCCTACGAGATGTTTCTGCAGCGGGAAACCAAGCCCGAGGACCGCACCAACACCGGTCTGCAGGAGGTCTTCCGCTCCGTCTTCCCGATCCAGGATTTCTCCGAGCGCGGCACCCTTGAATTCGTGCGTTACGAATTCGAGGAACCGAAGTACGACGTCGAGGAATGCCAGCAGCGCGGCATGAACTTCGCGGCGCCGCTGAAGGTGACGCTGCGCCTGGTCGTGTGGGACGTGGACGAGGAAACCGGCGCCCGCTCCATCCGCGACGTGAAGGAACAGGACGTCTACATGGGCGACATGCCGCTCATGACCTCCAACGGCACTTTCGTCATCAACGGCACCGAACGCGTGATCGTGTCGCAGATGCACCGCTCGCCGGGCGTGTTCTTCGATCACGACAAGGGCAAGACCCATTCGTCTGGCAAGTACCTGTTCGCCGCCCGCGTGATTCCCTACCGCGGGTCGTGGCTGGACTTCGAGTTCGACGCCAAGGACCTGATCTACGTGCGCATCGACCGCCGCCGCAAGCTGCCGGTCACGACGCTTCTGATGGCGCTCGACAACGACGCCACGGAAAAGCTGCGCGAAAAGCGGGCGGAGGACGGCAAGACCCTCGAGCCGCAGGAAATCTTCGGCATGTCGGCCGAGGACATCCTGGGCCACTTCTACGACAGGGTCGTGTTCGAGCAGGCCAAGGACGGCTGGAAGACGCCGCTGGCGGCCGAGCGCCTGAAGGGCCAGAAGCTGACCCGCGACCTGGTCAACGCCAAGACCGGCAAGGTCGTGGTGGAAGCCGGGACCAAGATGACCGCGCGCACGATCAAGAAGCTGGAAGATTCCAAGGTCGAGGAGATCCTGGTGCCGGCCGAGGACCTGATCGGCCGCTACATCGGCGAGGACATCATCAACGAGGAAACCGGCGAGGTCTACGTCGAAGCCGGCGAGGAAATCACCGAAGAGGTCCTGAACCAGCTTTCCGAAGCCAAGATCACCAAGATTCCGACGCTGTCCATCGACCACATCAACGTCGGTCCCTACATGCGCAACACCCTGGCGGTGGACAAGAACTCGTCCCGCGAGGAAGCGCTGATCGACATCTACCGGGTCATGCGCCCCGGCGAGCCGCCGACGCTGGACACCGCCGAGGCCCTGTTCAAAGGTCTGTTCTTCGATTCCGAGCGCTACGACCTGTCGGCCGTGGGCCGCGTCAAGATGAACGCCCGCCTTGGCTTCCAGACCGAGGACACGGTCCGCATCCTGCGCCGCCAGGATATCCTCGAGGTGGTGCGCACCCTGCACGAACTGAAGGACGGCCGCGGCGAAATCGACGACATCGATCACCTGGGCAACCGCCGGGTGCGCTCGGTCGGCGAACTGATGGAAAACCAGTACCGCATCGGCCTCTTGCGCATGGAACGCGCGATCCGCGAGCGCATGTCCTCCGTCGACATCGACACGGTCATGCCGCACGACCTGATCAACGCCAAGCCGGCTGCCGCCGCGGTGCGCGAGTTCTTCGGCTCGTCGCAGCTCTCGCAGTTCATGGATCAGACCAACCCGCTGTCGGAAGTGACCCACAAGCGGCGCCTGTCGGCCCTCGGCCCGGGCGGTCTGACCCGCGAGCGCGCGGGCTTCGAAGTGCGCGACGTGCACCCCACGCACTACGGCCGCATCTGCCCGATCGAAACGCCGGAAGGTCCGAACATCGGCCTCATCAACTCGCTGGCGACCTACGCCCGGGTCAACAAGTACGGCTTCATCGAAACGCCCTACCGCAAGGTCGAGGACGGCAAGGTCGCGGGTGATGTGTTCTACATGTCGGCCATGGAGGAAGGGCGCTATGTCATCGCCCAGGCCAACGCCGACCTGGACAAGAACGGCAAGTTCGTCGACGACCTGGTGAGCTGCCGCAAGGGCGGAGACTTCGTCATGGTCCGCCCGGAAGACATCGACTACATCGACGTCTCGCCGAAGCAGCTCGTCTCCGTTGCCTCGGCGCTGATCCCGTTCCTCGAGAACGATGACGCCAACCGCGCGCTCATGGGCTCGAACATGCAGCGCCAAGCCGTGCCGCTGATTAAGGCCGAGGCGCCGCTGGTCGGCACCGGCATGGAAGCGCCGGTGGCCCGTGACTCGGGCGCCACCATCACGGCGCGCCGCGGCGGCACCGTCGACCAGGTCGACGCGACCCGCATTGTCGTCCACGCGGACGAGGCGGAAAGCACCAGCTCCGACACCGGCGTTGACATCTACTACCTGAACAAGTTCCAGCGCTCGAACCAGAACACCTACCTGCACCAGAAACCATTGGTGAAGGTGGGCGACCGGGTCGAGAAGGGCGACACCATCGCCGATGGTCCCTCCACGGACCTGGGCGACCTGGCGCTCGGCCGCAACGTGCTGGTCGCGTTCATGCCCTGGAACGGCTACAACTTCGAGGACTCCATCCTGATCTCCGAACGCATCGTCCGCGACGACGTGTTCACTTCGATCCACATCGAGGAGTTCGAGGTCATGGCCCGCGACACCAAGTTGGGCCAGGAGGAAATCACCCGCGACATCCCGAACGTGGGTGAGGAAGCCCTGAAGAACCTCGACGAGGCCGGCATCGTCTATATCGGCGCCGAAGTCGAACCGGGCGACATCCTGGTCGGCAAGGTGACGCCGAAGGGCGAAAGCCCGATGACGCCGGAAGAAAAACTTCTGCGCGCCATCTTCGGCGAAAAGGCGTCCGACGTGCGCGACACGTCGCTTCGCCTGCCGCCGGGCGTCAACGGCACGATCGTCGAGGTCCGCGTGTTCTCGCGCCGCGGCGTCGACAAGGACGAGCGCGCGCTGGCCATCGAACGGGCCGAGATCGAGCGTCTTGCCAAGGACCGCGACGACGAACGCCGCATCCTGGAACGCTCGTTCGAGGCGCGCCTGAAGGCGCTTTTGACCAACCGCAAGGCGGCCGGCGGGCCCAAGGGCCTGAAGTCCGGCACCAAGCTGACCGACAACGTGCTGTCGCAGTACACGGTCGGCCAGTTGGCGCAGATCGTCATCGAGAACGACAAGGTCATGAAGGACGTGGAAGCCCTCAAGACCCAGTTCGAAGAGGACATCGCCAAACTGCAGGCCCGCTTCGACAACAAGGTCGACAAGCTGCAGCGCGGTGACGACCTGAGCCCGGGCGTCATGAAGATGGTCAAGGTCTTCGTCGCCGTGAAGCGCAAGCTGCAGCCGGGCGACAAGATGGCGGGCCGTCACGGCAACAAGGGCGTCATCTCCAAGATCGTTCCGATGGAGGACATGCCGCATCTGGAAGACGGCACCCCCGTCGACGTCGTGCTCAACCCTCTGGGCGTGCCGTCGCGCATGAACGTGGGGCAGATCCTGGAAACCCACCTGGGCTGGGCCTGTGCCGGCCTGGGGCGCCAGATCGGCGGCCTGATGGAAGACATGCAGGCCAACGGCGGCGACACCAAGAAGCTGAAGTCGCTGTTGAAGGACATCTACGGCAACGACGTCTACAAGTCGGACGTCGCCGACCTGAGCGACGACGAGCTTATGGAACTGGGCACCAACCTAACTCCGGGCGTGCCGATCGCGACGCCGGTGTTCGACGGTGCCCGCGAAGACGACATCGTCGAGATGCTCGAGAAGGCGGGGCTCGATTCCTCCGGCCAGATGACCCTTGTCGACGGCCGCACGGGCGAAACCTTCGAGCGCAAGGTCACGGTGGGCTACATCTACATGCTGAAGCTCCACCACCTGGTCGACGACAAGATCCACGCCCGGTCCATCGGCCCGTACTCGCTCGTCACCCAGCAGCCGCTGGGCGGCAAGGCGCAGTTCGGCGGCCAGCGTTTCGGCGAAATGGAGGTCTGGGCGCTCGAAGCCTACGGCGCCGCCTACACGCTGCAGGAAATGCTGACCGTGAAGTCGGACGACGTGTCGGGCCGCACCAAGGTCTACGAGGCCATCGTCCGCGGCGACGATACCTTCGAGGCCGGCGTGCCGGAATCCTTCAACGTTCTGGTCAAGGAACTGCAATCCCTTGGCCTGAACGTGGAAATGAACTAAGCGGCCAACGGCCCTTAAGGAGTAGAAGACATGAACGAACTGATGCGCATTTTCGGGACGCCTGCGGCAACCCAGCAGTTCGACGAACTCAAGATCTCCATCGCGTCGCCGGAACGGATCCGGTCGTGGTCGTTCGGTGAGATCAAGAAGCCGGAGACCATCAACTACCGGACCTTCAAGCCGGAACGGGACGGCCTGTTCTGCGCCCGCATCTTCGGTCCGATCAAGGACTACGAATGCCTGTGCGGCAAGTACAAGCGGATGAAGTACAAGGGCATCATCTGCGAGAAATGCGGCGTGGAAGTCACGCTGCAGAAGGTCCGGCGCGAGCGCATGGGCCACATCGAGCTGGCCTCGCCGGTCGCCCACATCTGGTTCCTGAAGTCGCTGCCGTCGCGAATCGGCCTGCTTGTCGACATGACGCTGAAGGACCTGGAACGGGTTCTCTATTTCGAGAACTACGTGGTCGTCGAGCCGGGCCTGACGCCGCTCAAGCTGCACGAGATGCTGACGGAAGAGCAGTACCAGAACGCCGTCGACGAATATGGCGAGGACGCCTTCACCGCCGGCATCGGCGCCGAGGCCATCCGCGACATGCTGGCGGCCATCGACCTTGAGGAAGAGCGCACCAACCTGACCATGGACCTGGAAGAGACCGGCTCCGAGGCCAAGCGCAAGAAGTTGGTCAAGCGCCTGAAGCTGGTCGAGGCTTTCCTTGCTTCCGAAGCGCGTCCGGAATGGATGATCCTGGAAGTCGTGCCGGTCATTCCGCCGGAACTGCGCCCGCTGGTGCCGCTGGACGGCGGCCGCTTCGCGACGTCGGACCTGAACGACCTCTACCGCCGCGTCATCAACCGCAACAACCGTCTGAAGCGGCTGATCGAACTGCGTGCTCCCGAGATCATCATCCGCAACGAAAAGCGCATGCTGCAGGAATCGGTCGATGCCCTGTTCGACAACGGCCGTCGCGGTCGCGCCATCACGGGCGCCAACAAGCGCCCGCTGAAGTCGCTGTCGGACATGCTGAAGGGCAAGCAGGGCCGCTTCCGCCAGAACCTGCTGGGCAAGCGCGTCGACTACTCCGGCCGTTCGGTCATCGTGGTCGGCCCGGAATTGCTGCTGCACCAATGCGGTCTGCCGAAGAAGATGGCGCTCGAACTGTTCAAGCCGTTCATCTATTCCAAGCTGGAACTGTACGGCATGGCGACCACCATCAAGGCCGCCAAGCGCATGCTGGAAAAGGAACGGCCCGAGGTCTGGGACATCCTTGAAGAGGTCATCCGCGAGCACCCGGTGTTGCTGAACCGCGCGCCGACCCTGCACCGCCTGGGCATCCAGGCGTTCGAACCGGTGCTGATCGAGGGCAAGGCCATTCAGCTTCACCCGCTGGTCTGCGCCGCCTTCAACGCCGACTTCGACGGCGACCAGATGGCCGTGCATGTGCCGCTGTCGCTGGATGCGCAGCTCGAGGCCCGCGTGCTGATGATGTCGACCAACAACATCCTCAGCCCGGCCAACGGCAAGCCGATCATCGTGCCGTCGCAGGACATCGTGCTGGGTCTCTACTACCTGACCATGCAGCGCGACGGCGAGAAGGGCGAGGGCATGCTGTTCGGCGATACCGGCGAGATCCAGCAGGCGCTGGATGCCAAGGCCGTCAGCCTGCACGCCAAGATCACCGCCCGCTACCGCACGATCGACGAGAACGGCGAACCCATCGTCGTGCGCAAGGACACCACGCCCGGCCGCATGCTGCTGTCGGAGATCCTGCCCCGCAATCCGAACGTGAAGTTCGACCTCATCAACAAGGTGCTGACCAAGAAGGACATCACCAACCTGATCGACGAGGTCTATCGCTTCTGCGGTCAGAAGGAGACGGTGATCTTCTGCGATCGCATGATGACCATGGGCTTCGGCTTTGCGTGCCGGGCCGGCATCTCGTTCGGCAAGGACGACCTTGTTATCCCGGTCGAGAAGCAGAAGCTGGTCGCCGAGACCGAAACCAGGGTCAAGGAATTCGAAAAGCAGTACATGGACGGGCTGATCACCCAGGGCGAGAAGTACAACAAGGTGGTTGACGCCTGGGCCCAGTGCACGGACCGCGTGGCCGACGCCATGATGAAGGAGATCTCGGCGGAACGCCCAGGCGAACCCGTGAACTCGGTCTACATGATGGCTCACTCGGGCGCCCGCGGTTCGGCGGCGCAGATGAAGCAGCTTGCCGGCATGCGCGGCCTGATGGCCAAGCCGTCGGGCGAAATCATCGAGACGCCCATCATCTCCAACTTCAAGGAAGGCCTGACCGTGCTGGAATACTTCAATTCCACCCACGGTGCCCGCAAGGGTCTGGCCGACACCGCCCTGAAGACGGCGAACTCGGGCTATCTCACCCGTCGCCTGGTCGACGTCGCCCAGGACTGCATCATCGTCGATCACGACTGCGGCACCGACAACGGCCTGACCATAAGCGCCATCGTCGAGGGCGGCGAGGTGATCTCTCCGCTGTCGGAACGGATCCTCGGCCGCACCGCCGCCGACGACATCCTGCACCCGACCTCGGGCGACGTGATCGTGGCGAAGGGCGAGATGGTCGTCGAAGAGCACTGCGCGGCGATCGAGGAAGCGGACGTGGAAACCGTGCGCATCCGCTCGGTCCTGACCTGCGAGCAGAAGGACGGCGTGTGCGGCAAGTGCTATGGCCGTGACCTGGCCCGCGGCACCACGGTGAACATCGGCGAGGCGGTCGGCGTCATCGCGGCCCAGTCCATCGGCGAGCCGGGTACCCAGCTCACCATGCGGACCTTCCACATCGGCGGTGCCGCGCAGCGCGGCTCCGAGCAGTCGTCCATCGAAGCCTCGGCGGACGCCAAGGTGGAACTGCGCAACTGCACCACGGTCAAGAACTCGGCCGGGGTCGAGGTCATCATGGCGCGCAACGCGGAGCTTCTGTTGATCGACTCCAAGAAGCGCGAACGGGCCCGCCACCGTATCCCCTACGGCGCCCGCCTGCTGGTCAAGGACAAGGCCAAGGTGGAGCGCGGCGACAAGATGGCGGAGTGGGATCCCTACACCCTTCCGATCCTGACCGAGAAGGAAGGGACCGCCAACTACGTGGACCTGGTCGAAGGCCTGTCTATGGTCGAGCGCATGGACGAAGCCACCGGCATTGCGTCCAAGGTCGTCGTCGACTGGAAGCAGCAGCCGCGCGGGTCCGACCTGAAGCCGCGGATCACCCTGCGCGACGACAAGAGCGAGGTCATTACCCTCGATAACGGCTTGGAAGCCCGCTACTTCCTGTCCGTCGACGCCATCCTGTCCGTGGAGAACGGCCAGCGCGTCTATGCCGGCGACGTGATCGCCCGCATCCCGCGCGAATCGGCCAAGACCCGCGACATCACGGGTGGTCTGCCGCGCGTCGCGGAACTGTTCGAAGCCCGCAAGCCCAAGGACCATGCGATCATCGCTGAAAACGAAGGCCGCGTGGAATTCGGCAAGGACTACAAGAACAAGCGCCGCATCCTGGTCGTGCCGACCGACGAGGGGGACGAGCCCGTCGAATACCTGATCCCCAAGGGCAAGCACATCTCTGTCCAGGAAGGCGACTATGTGCGCGTGGGCGACGCCTTGATGGACGGTAACCCGGTGCCGCACGACATCCTGCGCGTGCTGGGCGTCGAGGCCCTGGCGGAGTACCTGATCAACGAGATCCAGGACGTCTACCGCCTGCAGGGCGTGAAGATCGACGACAAGCATATCGAGGTGATCGTCCGTCAGATGCTGCAGAAGGTCGAAATCACCGAAGCGGGAGATACCACGCTTCTGGTCGGCGAGCAGATCGACCGGGTCGAAATGGACGAAGCCAATGCTCAGGCGGCGGCGCGCGGCGGCAAGCTGGCGAGTGGAGAGCCCGTCCTTCAGGGTATCACCAAGGCCAGCCTGCAGACGCGGTCCTTCATCTCGGCGGCGTCGTTCCAGGAAACCACCCGCGTGCTTACCGAGGCGGCGGTTTCCGGCAAGGTCGATCACTTGATCGGACTGAAGGAAAACGTCATCGTCGGGCGCCCGATTCCCGCCGGCACCGGTGCGGTCATGAAGAAATTCCGCGCCATCGCCACGGAACGGGACAGCGACGCGGCCGCGATCGACGCGGAAAACCAGGAATCGGCCGCTCTGGCGGCCAGCGAGGCCGCGCAAACGGTCGACGCGGACTGATAAACGGTTCCTGATGCCTCTCCGTCCCCTGGAAAGGGGGCGGAGAGGCGCCTTCTGTTACCGGATTTTCGGTGGAAATCCTCAGGATTTCCGCCATTTTCCGCCGGCGAAGTTTCTGCCGGTTTCCGCTTGACGGCGGGGGGGCGCATCCATATAGTGCGCTCCACTTCGCAGGGGCCGGTGGTAGTTCCTGAAAGCCACGGATTTCCGGGCATTTCGGAACTAAACGCGGTCCTCGATGCGGCAAGTGTAGGGATGTTTTTTCCGAACGGCTCCTCCGGGGCTCCTCGCAAGAGGCCTTGAGGTTGTCGTTTTTGCCCTTTAAAGGGCAGCGCGCGGCGCCAGGGTGATCCCCACCCGAACCAAGTCAGGGGATCCGCTTCTGAGCGTCGTTTCCGTTGAAGGAACATCGTTCGCGCCATCGGCGCGCTGGGAATAACGACGCGCCGAAAGGCGCGCTTGGGACATAACGAAGGTTTGGCCGGGTCACGAGACCCGGCGCGGCAAGGAATTGAGAAACGTATGCCGACGATTAACCAATTGATCCGCAAGCCGCGGAAGGCGCCCTCGACCTCCAACAAGGTTCCGGCGCTGAAAGCCTGCCCGCAAAAGCGCGGTGTCTGCACCCGTGTCTACACGACGACCCCGAAAAAGCCGAACTCGGCCCTTCGTAAGGTCGCCCGCGTGCGTTTGACCAACGGGTTCGAGGTCACGAGCTACATCCCGGGCGAGGGCCACAACCTGCAGGAACACTCGGTCGTCCTCATCCGCGGCGGCCGCGTCAAGGACCTGCCCGGCGTGCGTTATCACATCTTGCGCGGCGTTCTGGACACCCAGGGCGTCTCCGACCGCCGCCAGCGCCGTTCGAAATACGGCGCCAAGCGTCCGAAGTAAGGAGACCGCGTCATGTCCCGCCGTCATCGCGCAGAAAAACGTGAGATTCTCCCGGATCCCAAATTCGGCGATCTGGTGCTGTCCAAGTTCACCAACGGTCTGATGTACCATGGCAAGAAATCGGCTGCGGAGCAGATCGTCTACGGTGCCATGGACCTGATCGAAAAGAAGACGGGCAACGACCCGTTGAAGGTCTTCCACGAAGCGCTGGACAATGTGAAGCCGTCCATCGAGGTGCGCTCCCGCCGTGTCGGCGGCGCCACCTATCAGGTGCCGGTCGAAGTCCGCTCCGACCGCCGTCAGGCGCTGGCCATTCGCTGGTTGATCGACCATGCGCGTAAGCGCTCCGAAAACACCATGACCGAGCGGCTGTCGGGCGAGTTGTTGGATGCCGCCAACAACCGCGGCGCCGCCGTGAAGAAGCGGGAGGACACGCACCGGATGGCAGAGGCCAACAAGGCCTTCTCCCACTACCGGTGGTAACCCCAGGCCTTATGGATTAATAGAGATGGCACGCCAAACTTCCCTCGATCGTTACCGCAACATCGGCATCATGGCCCACATCGATGCCGGCAAGACGACTACGACCGAACGCATCCTTTACTACACCGGCAAGTCCTACAAGATCGGCGAAGTCCACGACGGCAATGCCACTATGGACTGGATGGAGCAGGAGCAGGAACGCGGCATCACCATCACCTCTGCCGCGACCACGACCTTCTGGCGCGACCACCGCGTCAACATCATCGACACCCCGGGCCACGTCGACTTCACCATTGAGGTCGAGCGTTCGCTGCGCGTGCTGGACGGCGCCGTCGCCGTGTTCGACTCGGTCGCCGGCGTGGAACCGCAGTCGGAAACGGTGTGGCGCCAGGCCGACAAGTACGGCGTGCCGCGCATGTGCTTCGTGAACAAGATGGACCGCATCGGCGCCGACTTCTATCGCTGCGTCGACATGATCATCGACCGCCTGGGCGCCACGCCGATTGTGCTGCAGTTGCCGGTCGGTTCCGAGGATCAGTTCGCCGGCGTGGTCGATCTGGTGAAGAACCAAGCGATCATCTGGAAGGAAGAGACCCTCGGCGCCGAGTTCGAATACAAGGACATTCCCGCCGATCTGGCCGACCGCGCCGCCGAGTACCGTGAAAAGCTCATCGAGTTGGCCGTCGAACAGGACGACGCGGTGATGGAGGCCTATCTGGAAGGCAACGAACCCGACGAGGCGACCCTGAAGAAGTGCATCCGCAAGGGCACGCTGGCCGGCGCCTTTGTTCCCGTTCTGACGGGTTCCGCCTTCAAGAACAAGGGCGTGCAGCCGCTTCTTGACGCGGTGGTCGACTACATGCCGGCCCCGACCGACGTCGCCGCCATCAAGGGCGTGTCGGCCGACGATCCTGAAAAGGAGATCGAGCGCAACAATTCCGACGACGAACCCTTCGCCGCCCTGGCGTTCAAGATCATGAACGACCCCTTCGTCGGCAACCTGGGTTTCATCCGCATCTATTCGGGCAAGCTCGAATCCGGCTCTTCGGTGATGAACACCGTGAAGGGCAAGCGCGAGCGCGTCGGCCGCATGCTGCTGATGCATTCCAACCAGCGCGAAGAGATCAAGGAAGCCTTCGCCGGCGACATCGTCGCCGTGGTCGGCCTCAAGGACACCACGACCGGCGACACGCTGTCCGATCCCTCCAGCCAGGTCATCCTGGAGCGCATGGAGTTCCCGGAGCCGGTCATCGAAGTGGCCGTCGAGCCGAAGACCAAGGCCGACCAGGAAAAGATGGGCGTCGCCCTCAACCGCTTGGCGGCGGAAGACCCGTCGTTCCGCGTCACCACCGATCAGGAAAGCGGCCAGACCGTCATCAAGGGCATGGGCGAACTGCACCTGGAAATCCTGGTCGACCGCATGCGCCGCGAGTTCAAGGTCGACGCCAACGTGGGCCAGCCGCAGGTCGCCTACCGCGAAACCATCTCCAAGACCGCGGAAGTGGATTACACCCACAAGAAGCAGACCGGCGGTTCGGGCCAGTTCGCGCGCGTCAAGATCAGGTTCGAGCCGCTGACCGACGGCACCCAGTTCCTGTTCGAGAACACGGTCGTCGGCGGCAACGTGCCGAAGGAATATATTCCCGGCGTGGAAAAGGGCCTCAAGTCCTCCATGGATTCGGGCGTTCTCACCGGCTTCCCGGTCACCGGCATCAAGGCCACGCTCTATGACGGCAACTACCATGACGTCGACTCCAGCGTCATGGCCTTCGAAATCGCCGCTCGCGCCGCGTTCCGCGAGGGTTGCCAGAAGGCCGGCCCGCAATTGCTGGAGCCGATGATGAGCGTCGAGGTCGTCACACCGGATGAGTACATGGGCGACATCATCGGCGACCTGAATTCGCGTCGCGGTCAGGTGAATGCCATGGATCAGCGCGGCAACGCCCGCGTCATCGACGCCCATGTGCCGCTGGCCAACATGTTCGGCTACGTGAATACGCTGCGTTCGCTGAGCCAGGGTCGCGCCCAGTTCACCATGCAGTTCGACCACTATGAAGTGGTTCCGTCCCAAGTTTCCGAAGAAATCCAGACCCGTCTGGCCGGCTAAGGCCGAGACGCCGAAGGGAGTAACAAGAGATGGCGAAAGAGAAGTTTGAACGTACGAAGCCGCACTGCAACATCGGCACGATCGGGCACGTTGACCACGGGAAGACGACGCTGACTGCGGCGATCACGAAGGTTCTGGCCGAGACGGGTGGGGCCG
>Ga0210019_1002936_pt1 | contig 16032 bp, 11 predicted proteins | sample CryGeyCG2114_020_2_FD_183969 | JGI IMG/M metagenome (GOLD analysis project Ga0210019, IMG submission 183969) | Groundwater microbial communities from aquifer - Crystal Geyser CG11_big_fil_rev_8/21/14_0.20 (SPAdes) (version 2) | ecosystem: Environmental > Aquatic > Deep subsurface > Groundwater ...
ATTTCTGTAGTACTTTCTGTCTCTGTATTTGCTGTGACTGAGAAAGATCCTGACCTGCTGGAACCGGAAGAAGATACCTGCAGTTCTTCTGTTGACTCTTCTTCATTATTTTCATCTTCTTCTGACTCTTCTGTTTCTTCTATCTCTACAGCCGGCTCGTAAAACCCTTCTACTACCAAGGAAACCGGATGACCGGATTCAAACACACCATCTCCATCGTTGTCCATGTAGATCTGCTCCGGTATATCCTGACCAATGTCAAAGTTCACTTGGGTAGAAAGCACAAGCGGTATGTCGGCAAAGATAGTGGTGGTAGCTACTTCTCCGCCGACTATCTCTTGAATGTGGACATCAAATGTCCCTATATCTGTGGCATTGCCTTTGACTGTGTAGTTGACACCACCAGGCAAGAAAGCAAACTTGTTGTCCTCTATTACCTCATAGACCACACCGTCTATGTTGTTCTCAATATCATCATCTTCGTTTGGCCCCACATGATTACCAGACTCGTCGTAGATATGCAATTCGATAGGACTATGGAAGCTCACTATATTGCCATCCGGTACGCCACAAGCAGATGAATCAGAGGCAATATTCTCATAAGAGGAGACGCTTAGTGCTTCGCCCGAGAGAATTTCAGCGATCAAATTCTTGACTCCGTCAGCACTCGGTATTACAGCGTGTTGGATGCCTTTGACGTAGAAAGTTTGTGTGGCAGGTATGGCTTCGGCACTCTTGAGCGGCACCGTGCCGTCTCCATCTATCATGCGTATGCTGTATTCGTCTTCCCCCCAGACATATATCTGCCCCAACGTCGGTACGCCGCAACCCACAAAATTATAGGTTGTAACCCCGTAGTCTGCGGGATTCAAATTATCAATTTCTTGATGGAATTCATCGGCTCTATCTACCAATACACTGTTTCTACCTTCTGCTTTCAAATAATCTCCCGTTTGACTGAAAGTTAGCCTATTATTCCCATTAATCCCGTTAAAGATATAGTAGTTTGAATCCGCTTCTTCAAAATATCTCTGACTTGGAAGTAATTGATATACTGCCGTCATGTTTTGAGAAATTTCTTGAGTTCTAAGTGGATTGAGAATGTCTAAACCAAATTTTTCAAACCCAAAATTGTCTCCATAATTTAATATTTTAAATGCCTTAGGTGAACCAGTGTGCGGAGTTCCAATGTCTATAAACCTTTCCACTGAATTACCTCCGTAGTCATTCAAATATTTTTTTACAAGAAGACCACCCATGCTGTGTGCGACAATATCCACTTTGTCTGCTCCCGTCTCTGACTTAATTTCATCTATTTTTTCTTTAAGTTCTTGACTTGAAACCTCAACGTCTAATCGCCAATCATAGGGATATTCAAATAAATCTTCATTTTCTATAAAGCCAGAGATTTCTATTTCATTAAATAAACCGTTAAAAAAATCTATGCCTTGAATTTCTCTAATAATAGAATTTGGCATTATATTCTCAATTAATTGTCCATCTACATTTAACATTAGAATGTTTAGAAAGGAATCCAATCCTGGAAACAACATTAGTGAAATATTTGGCCAAACCTCAGAATTATTTGCATCAATAAGTTTGCTCCCCATTATCCCCGGCACGATGATGACCGGATTCGGGAGAGCCGGGTCGCGACGGAGCCATGGATTATAGAGGACATCGCCATAGATCCATGCGCCACTGATATCCAGTCCGCCCAATAAGCGCGGACCATTCTCGCTCCCCCACCAGTTGTTTCTAGCATCAATAGTTATACTCTCGGAGCGATTGTCTATAGCATTAGATGGAATCTTGAATTTACTTTGAGATATAATTCCCTCCCCTCCATCAAAAATTATCCCATAATGCCCACTAGAGAAATCCGTCTTAGTTATGTTGAGAGAACCGGCACTTTGATAAACATCACTCACAAAATTATCAAGAAATAAAACGCTGTCCAGTTTAATCACCCCACCGAGGTTGAAAATGGCCGACCGACCAGACCCAGTAGACCCACCAGAATATTTAATAACAGTGTGAGAAATATCTCCAATAGAATCTTCCTGAAACATAATTCCACCCCAATTAGTCGCACTTGGAAGAGATACATCACCATCGCCATTAGTGTCGCCACCGATGGAATCATCTTTAAGAGAAGTAAAATATACTTTTGAAGATTCTGTTCCTTCACTAATTAAGCTGCCTTCTACTATTATTTGTCCAGAGGCTCCAAATTTAATAATACTGCCGGGATTAATATTGAGCGTGCCACTGGTGGCTACAATGACAAAACCTCCATTGGGAATAATAATCGGCAAATCATCGGTGTGCCAAGTCGTGTCGTCATTGATATTGCCGGTAATTTCAAATCCTCTGTTAGCAGTATCAGCACTGGTGTTTCCAGTGTGAGAGAAATCAACTTGAGCTGCCACATAAGCCGTCTTGGCGTTATCAATAAAATTATTGTCAGTGAGTTCCAAAGAACCATCCATAGAAGCATGCACACCATAATTTGTGTTTGCCCTAAATTCATTGGAAGATGCCATCGTTTCTCCTCCCTGTGTCATTAGTCCAAAAACTTGATTGCTTAAAATAGAATTTTCAATAGTAAGATCGCCATCTTTCTGCCAAATACCATGCATATTATTCTGATCAATCAAAGAATTTTTTATGCTCAAAATTCCGCCGTCATTTTCTATCCCTACAAAATTCCCCCACCCATATCCTCCATCTCCAGCGTAACGGATTGTGACATTATCAAACTCTCCAACAGAACCGGGTTTGAAGTAAAGCCCCTGCCATTGGCCCTGTTCGCCGACACTCGGTCCGCCGCCGTCACTATCACCCCCAACCGAATCATCAAAACGAGAAGTAAAATAAATGGGTTGCTCCGAAGTACCATTGGCTATCAATACACCATATATACTCGGTCCACCTAGGGCTGTGGTTTTGGCTTTAATTATTGTCCCTGGTTCTATTGTCAAAGTGATACCTTCAGCTACCGAGAAGTGACTGTTTATCATATAAACCCCACCGTCCGGAGACCATGTCGTGTCCTCGGTTATGGGGCCAGGAATAATAGTCACAGGAAGAGGTGGTACCGAAGTTTCAACTGTAATAATTTGACTAACACTCCACATGTCTCCACTATCTCTACCAGTAGCATTAACGGTCAGAGTAAACTCTCCTTCTGCAGAATCTCTATATCGGAAATTCTTATTAGCCGTGCCACTTGCCATTGTTTTCGTGACAGAATTTTCACTACTTGGACTTAAGAATTCGCCTAATGCAGATGTGGAAAGAAATTCAATATCGATCGTTTCTAAAGTTTGTTGAGAATTTCCATTCTCATCTTGAAGTTGAATAGTTATAGTGCCGGAGATCTCACCCGACTCTATTGTCTGCGGGTCAGTGATAAATACAATTTGCGTAATTTGAGCATTTGCAAATAAAGGCAGGAAAGTTAATGCTAGCGATATAAAAATACTTTTTATTAAAAATTTTTTCATCTTTCAGTTCTTAGAAAAAAGCGCTTGAGCCATCCCCAAAAACCGCTTTTTTCTGATCCGGATACCACGCTTGCTGTAAGAACGGTTTCCGGTCCTTCTTCCGGCTCTTCAGCAACAGTCAATTTTGCTTCTATTGTTTCTTCAGGTTTGACGACCACTTCTTCAGCTTCAGAATACAGTGCTAGTTTTTCTTTAATTTCTGAAAGTTCAGTACTTATGGTATTTATCTTTTTCTGTTTTTGTTCGGCAATTTGAGCGGTAAAATCGTTTGTTGCCATATTATTGCCCAATACTAAAATATAAACACCATCGGAAGAAGCAGGAACAAGGCCAGTCATGTTAGAACTAAAAGAAATGCTTTGTTTGCCCTTAAGAATAGTATCCTTTGGAAATATATAAGTTTTTCCTTCATAAAATAGTCCTCTGCCAAACAAATTAACCTCTTGTGCAGAGCCGTTGGTGATCTCTATTCTCTCTCCTGAAGCGAAAGTTATCGTGAGCTCTGGGGCAACAATTTTCACGTTGACACGCGCTACCGCGTCACCATCAGGAAATGAGGCGTGAAGTACAACCACATATTCTCCGGGGTATTCATAAGTGTGACTAAATACATCACCGCCTCTAATATTGCCGTCACCAAGATTCCAGCTGAAAATATTATTGCGATTATAAGCAACATTCGTTTCAACCTTGAATTCAAGAGGACTGCCAACTACACCGACTCTATCTCGGCCAGCACCTACACTGGTTTTGGTCGATGAACTTACACTGGTTACAGGAGTAGCGCTGTAGTGCGCGGATGTTCCACCGGATGAGCTTTGAACTGAAGAAGTTTGAGTTGTTTTAGAAGTGTCTTGATTTACATTATCTGCTGAATTTTCTGTGTTAGTGCTACTTTCACCGATAGTTATAAAATCTTTGATATCTTCATACGATTTACTTCCAGGTCCTCCAATACCCTGCACTCTGCTTATATCTTCAATTAGAGCGTACGGCCTGCCATCAATTATTCTTTGAGCAATTGTGGGTCCAACCCTAGACAAAGTCTCGAGCTCTTCGAGATTAGCAGTATTGATATTTATGAGTCCGGATTGTGCATAAACAAAAACTGGCAGCCATCCCAACAACAGGAACACAAAAAGAGATTTCCTATAAAAAATCACGGGCATAAGCAATGACAGCAATACTCAAAGAGATCAGTAGAAGAAACCCGAAAAGAAACTTAAAAAACGTCTTATCGAAATAACGCATCACTTGATTATAATGCTCTAAAGAAGCATATATAAAAAGAACTGTGGATAACCTACTTCGCCAAGGACGGACCTTGGTGCATGTTCATATTGAAGTTGATCCAATCACAAACGTACTCTTCAAAGTCTTCTGGGGTTGGAAAATACTTCGGGAACTCGGTTTTGTTTAAAATCAACCCCTCTTCTGCATTATCTCTATTTAAATAATCTAAATAACTAGAAAATCTATAGTCCCTTAATGTCTTTCTAACCCACTCTTTCTCAACTATTCTTTCCCTCCAATGAGAATCAAATATCTTAAGGGGGTTTAGGTGAATATACGCAAAGATATATTTTAGATATTCATCAGAATCAAGATGGGAAGATTTAAATCTACTACCAAACAAAGACCCTGTCCTCTCATATTTTTTATTGAAATATGCTGAATATGCAGTAAGTAATTTCCTCATAAACTCAGTTGTTCCACCTTCTCTAATTTCTTTTATTAAAAGGTGGAAATGATTGGGCATAAGACAATAGGCTCCGATTGAAACTAGTTTAGTACCAACATTAATATCTTTTAGTGATTTGTTTTTAACGTTTTTATATACCACTGCTTCGGATCCATTACATAGAAAAAGTAGTCTTACAAACCTAAGTCTGTCGTCTTCGTCCAAAAATATGATGCGTTTATCTACACCTCTGCTGTATATATGATAAAACTCGCCGAAAGCAAAGGGTGTTTTTCTTATCGCCATATTTTAATTATACCAAGGACGGACCTTGGAGCAACTTTTTAGAGAAGTTTGGGGGACAATCAAAAACCCCGCCAGAGCGGGGTTTTTGATTCCGAGGGGCGAAGCCCCGAAGGAGCCGAGCGCGAGGCGCGAGGCGCGAAGCGCGAGGCGCGAAGCGCGAGGCGCGAAGCGCGAGGCGCGAAGCGCGAGGCGCGAAGCGCGAGGCGCGAGGCGCGAAGCGCGAGGCATGAAGAAACCCCGCCGAAGCGGGGTTTCTTCTGTCCGAGGCCGTTAGCCCTTCGATTTCTCTCAGGATAAAGCCATGGACTTGCTTATCCTAACCTAGCCGAAGCTTGATTGGATTTGCAGTCCGTAATTTGGTTACGGCATTGAGACAGTGGTCGTTCTCCAGTCAAGCTCATCAGCCATAAAGGTTGAAGCTTGAAGACCACTAGATGATACCCAGTTGATCTGTTCAAGCCCAATAGCGTATGAACCGATATCCAAGAGAGCGCTGGACGCTTCTCTGCCCTGGAACAAGAAGGATACAGGGAAGTCAACTGACGCACTTTCAGCCAAGAGTCGAGTGTTAGTGCCAGAAGCAGTAGTACCCGAAGTTGGGATGGTGAAGTTCGTTGAGGAAGCGTTCGGGACAAGGGTGGCTGTCACATCAACACCGTTTTGGTAGATGATGAATGACGGGCCAGTAGCACTTGCGCCGTTACCGTCGTTTTCAACGAAGGCACCAGTGGTTGAAGCCACCGTACCGAGCAAGATATCACCACCAACGGCTGTAACGCGGAGGTTAAATGTACCCTCTGCGGTTGAGGTGGAGACATTGTCTTGCTCCGTGGTAGCACTCTTGACGATAGACTTCGACAAAAGTGTTATTTCAAGACCAATGTTGCGAACCGTAATAACGTCACCGGTTGCGGAACCAGAGACCTGAGCGACATCACCAATGGAGTTCTCCGTGGTGAAGTCAGCTGACTGAATGTCAACGCTGTAGTCCACAGTGGTACCGTTAGCATCATCAATGTCAGTAAGAATCTTGAAGGTCTTGGTCGTATCTTCCGGAATGACATAATCAATGTCATCGAAGGTAACATCACCGCCAGTCTTCGAGATGCCGGTAGCAGTCTCACTGCCAACCACAGTTGAACCATCTACAAGGTAGAGGGTAGAGGTGGTAGCCAGACCGGAACCAGCTCGAACGATAGTAACGACAAGGTCAGTGATTTCAACATTGTCGTCTTCAGCCTTAACGTTGAAGCGGAGTAACTCAAGGTTATCAAGTTCATCCTCATCAGTACCGTCAGAGGCAATAACTTCCGAGACTTTCGGAGAGTTAACGTTCTTAGACACCGTAATTTCGGCATCATCTACGAGTTCTCCTTCGGAGGTAAAGCTTCTGGTGAAGGCTGTGCCCGGACCATACTGGTTGACACCAGCGCCGTCAACGGATCTAACACCGTCAACTGGAACGCCAACAGTCCAGGTGTCTCCATCAAAAGTGGAGTCCCAGCTAGACCTAGCGTCAAGAGCAATCGTCAAAACTTTAATAGTATCCTTGGGAATAACGAAGTTAAAACCAGAGATGGTGATGAAGCGGTCAGTGCCGTCCTCAACCACAGTACTGGTGTTAAGGTCCACTGAAGCAAGAACGGTGGAACCGTCCAAGACATAGACCTTAGTGGCAATCTTGTTGTAGAACTGCTGATCAGTGTTACCAGTAGCTGTTGCATCAAGGTCAAGTTTAACTCTCTCAATTCTCATGTCGGAGGTCTTGGCCTCAATCTCAATACCAGCTACCGCTTTCATACTATCCCCCTCTCGAAGCTTAACGCCTGTCGGAGTGGAATTGACTTCAACGGTAATGGTTCCTTCAACACCAGGGGTAGTAATACCGCCAGAAACAACACATGACTGGCCAGTAGTGGAGCTAAATGCTGCACCTGCTGTACAACCTGAAACTGTTGAGGTTGTAGTACCAGGAGGAATAGTAACGGTTGTTGAACCAGCTACAACGGTGTACCTCGCCTGCGAGATAGGACCGAAGTAACCGACTGCTGGAGCAACACCATTGGCTGCTTGCCAGGATGCTACAGCCGAACGAGTGATGGAACCGAAGTATCCGGTTGAACCACCACTGAAGGTGAAGTGACCGGTGCCTGTCAGATAATTCTGCAAGCATGTGACATCAGCGCCAGAAGCACCGAGAGTCAAACTGCGAGTGAAAGTACAAGCAGTTGGATTGGCTACAGTGCCACCCTGAAGAGAGGCGAGCTGTGCCATAAGCGCATTGATCTGTACCTGAAGTTCAGCAATGGTCTCGGCACCTGCGGTAGAAGCACCGCCAAGAACCAAAGTCATGCCGACTGTCAGACCAGCAATCTTTGCAATTTTATTTTTTATCATTTGTAATTTTATTTCTAATGCGTAAGCACTTCCCAATAATTTCTAATATTTGTTCGGGTTGCGTCACGGGTATTAATTTTCTAACATTTGCCGAGAACGGTTAAGCCTTTCTCGGCAAAGCTCTATAAATTATAGACTATATTTTAGCAATAGCCAAATAAGCTGTGGATAAAACTATCCTACACTTTTTCGAATTTTAAGCAAGGATATATATTTCTAATAAATCATTGAGCGGCAAGCCCCCACACCTATTTCCCATGAGAAATAGGTGTGGGGGCAAGGCTATATCGGCTCCAGCGCTTATCCCCATCCTTCTTAAGGACACCAGAGCGCACCATGGCTGATAATTCACGCTGGATTGTCTTCTCACTGCATCCATTGATCAGAGGAGTAATGTCCTTTATCATCACTTCCCGTTTGCGTTTCAAAAGGCCAATAATGATACTTTGTCTGTTTGTCTTTTTAACCAAAACAGCCCCAAATTCTTTCAAAGGTTTCTGTCGCACAACATTAGGTTTCGCCAGTGAAATACTGGGTAAATTCCCCTCGTTTTTTTCTCTTGACGCAAGAGATTGTGCCCATTGGTCAACAACATTTTGCCTTGGATGCTCAATTTTAAGCACATCTGAAATGTTAGTGGACTGACCGAGAACACTGGCATATTTTCCAAATTCTGACTGCATCAGATCATGGTTAGTTGAAGATATTAGTCCAGCATTTTTCGCCACAGAAAGTAGGCTAGTCATTTTAGTCACAAGCATTTTTATCTCTAAGATCAGCACTTCTCTTTCCTTGAAAAACTCATCATTAAGAGACATTGTAAGAGAGGTAAATTCTGAAGCCAATGTCCTTAATTTCCATTTAAGGGGCTCTTGATCATTGAAAAAGCTCGTAATTAAATAGATTGCAGAGGCAATTTTTTCTGGCTTAGTGGTTATATCAGACATATGTTTATCCTTGTGTTATATTTGTGTCCTTTATTATTTGTCCTTAACATTGTATCACGATTTGTCCTTTATTGCAAGTATGACCATTATGAGATTAAAGGACAGAATTTGCAACTCCCACTTCGCATAAACATGCCTGCCGGCAGGCAGGGCTACGCGGGACAGGCCCATAAGAAACATAGTCTAGCGTGTTATTATTAGGGAAAATAATTTTATAAAGATGGCAAAAAATCGGAAAAAAAGAAGACGGAACGGAAGTGAAGATAGCCTGTCAATTTTCAACTTCATATCTGAAGAAACGGCCCATGGCATTTTGGGTGTTTTTTCTGTGGTACTCTCTATCTTCTTTATCCTTTCCGCTTTCGAACTGGCGGGCTCGGCAGGTGAAATGGTTTTTGATTGGCTATCTTACTTATTCGGCTTCGGCTACTACCTATTACCAATAGTATTTCTCTTGCTTGCCATATCGTTTCTTCGGGAACAAGAACGAAGTTTCGCCACACCTCAAATTTTTGGATCATTGGTTTTGTTTATTTCATCTCTGGGTCTCTTAAATCTCTTTTCAGATACGGGAGGCGTTATAGGAAGCCTCATTTCAAAACCTTTAGACTCATTCTTCTACACATATTTCAGCGCGGTAATACTTTTGGCGCTTGTGGCCGTCTCAATTTTAGTAACTTTCAATGTCGCTATAAAATTTGATGTTGTGTCATTAATCAAGCAAATTTTCTCAAAGAAAGAGCCCTTGCCCATGGATGCTCTAGAAAACAGAGCCATTGATAAAGCGGTTAGAGCAATGGAAGAATCAAATAAAACAAATAATGAAGATGCTCCGCCACGGCAAAACCTGGAAGCACAAACAAAAGGCAAGAAATCGGAAAATGGAAACGAGGGATTTTCTCCCATGATCATGCGCCGAAGCGGTAAACACTGGACCCCTCCTCCTCTTTCACTTCTGGAAGGCGACCGAGGCAAACCCGGTGTGGGAGATATCAAGGCCAACGCGAACCTAATCAAACGCACGCTTATGAACTTCGGCATCGTGGTTGAAATGGATGAAATCTCAATAGGACCATCTGTCACACGCTATGCTCTGAAACCAGCCGAGGGCGTTAAGCTTTCCAAAATCCTCGGCCTGCAAAATAATCTGGAACTGGCGCTCGCGGCCCATCCAGTCCGTATTGAAGCCCCGATACCAGGCAAGTCGCTTGTTGGTATTGAGGTGCCTAACACGCTCAAATCGACCGTCGGGCTGGGCTCTCTTGTTGCCGACGAAGAGTACACCAGAAGCACATTGCCGCTCTTGTTTGCTATTGGACGAGATATTGCCGGCAGATCGCATTTTGCCAACTTGGCAAGAATGCCCCACCTCCTCATAGCCGGAGCCACGGGTTCAGGAAAGTCGGTAACCATTCATACCATCGTCACATCGCTCTTGTTTAGAAACCCACCCGAAAATCTCAAATTTATAATGATAGACCCGAAACGCGTAGAGCTGACCATGTATAACAATATCCCCCATCTCCTGACGCCGGTAATAACTGATCCGAAAAAAGCCATTCTAGCTCTCAAATGGGCTGCCAAAGAAATGGAGCGCCGTTACGACATTCTCGAGAAAGCGAGCGCGCGCGATATTGCGTCGTATCACCAAAGCGTTATGTCTAAATCTAGTCGTACAGGCGAAGAGACAGACAAAGACACCGATAAATCCATGCCCTTCATCGTTGTCATCATAGACGAGATGGCAGACTTGATGCAGTCCTATCCCAGAGAGCTTGAAGCGGCCGTGGTACGACTGGCACAAATGAGCCGCGCCGTCGGCATCCACCTTATTCTCTCCACTCAAAGACCGTCGGTTAATATCATCACCGGTCTTATCAAAGCTAACATCCCGGCACGCATAGCCTTACAGGTTTCTTCACAAATAGACTCGCGCACTATTCTGGACACTGCCGGCGCCGAAAAACTTCTTGGCGCCGGCGACCTGCTCTTCCTCTCCGGAGAAATGAGCAAGCCTCTGCGCATGCAGTCTGCGTATATCTCGGAGAAAGAAGTGAAGGGCGTGACGAAATATCTTGGAGACACCTACGCCGACGAGCTCCAAAGCGAGATCAATTTTTCCGGCGAAAATACTTCCAATGCCATTTTCTCGGCGACACTGGAAGAAGACGACTCATACGGAGATAACGATGATGAACTTTATGAAGAAGCACGAGAGACTGTCATTCACGCAGGCAAGGCTTCAACTTCGTTTCTCCAGCGCAAATTGCGCATCGGCTATGCCCGAGCCGCACGATTAGTAGATATGCTCGAGGAACGCGGAGTGATAGGCGCGGGCTCAGGCGCTAAAGCGCGAGAAGTGATTGACAGAAACACAGAAACAATGGAGACGGAAGATGCCGAAAAAACATAGGAAGAAGTAATGTATGAGTCCCGTTAGAGATTACTCATGTGGTATCATCATAATATGTTAGTTAATTTCAGAAGCGCTAGCGCTTCCTATCTCTAATGGGATGAAAATAGACATCAAGCCAAAATACGGATTCTTGATAATTTTATTTATTCTCCTTGTCGCTTATTCTTTATTTCAGGCACGAGCGCTTATCATCGGCCCGAAAATTTCCATCGAAAGTCCAGCGGACGGAAAAACCGTAGACGACCCTTTGGTTGTAATAAGCGGACAATCAAAAAATATTGCATGGCTTAGTTTAAATGATCATCAGATCTTTACCGACGAAGAAGGAGAGTGGAGCGAGAAATTGTTAGTCTCTCCCGGTATCAGTATAATGACTGTGAAAGCCCGAGACCGCTTCGGACGTGAGACAGAGAAAAATGTGCAAATTGTCTTGGAGTGATCAATTATGTCGTTAACATTTACACCCAAAATACTTCGTTATGCGAATTTATATTTTTTTATTCAAAATTTATCTGAATGGCATTTTTCTAACCGCAAGGATCACAATGAAGCATGGCGTAATGAATTACTTTTTTCCACAGAAGCCGAGTCTTGTATACAAGAATTTAAAAAAATACACCAACAATATTCATTCGGTGATAAATATCTAGGACGACCTTTTTTTCTTTATAAAGATCCGTGGCCAACGGTTGAACTTCTAGTCGGCAAAGATGATGGTGCTAAGATAAAAAATATTTTTGCAACTCTCGAACCATATTTCGATACTATCTATATTAAGGATGAGGTCATGTTAAAAACATGGAGAGCGATTATCGCGAAACCAGAATTTGTAACAAACGCTTCTTACATCAACAACACACTTGCTAATTTCTATGGATGTGCGCCGTATAATGAAAACTGCACAATATACTTGTTATTATCCACAGAAAAAAAGAATGGGGGAACAGCGGGAACTATCAGTAATAACGCCATAACTCTTGAATTGAGCCGTACATCTATAAAATTAGAAAAACATATGTTCAATGTATTGTGGCACGAATTGATACATTTATATTTCAAAAATTGCTTATTCTTTCCTCTCTTAGAAAAATGCACAGATAGTGACTGGGAAATTATGGGTAAGATTGACGAACTCGTTGCATCATCACTTCTTCCAAACGGGTTATTAAAACATAATACATTATCTTCCGTGGAAGAATCCGGAACGCCCGGATATTTCAATGCTCGTATTAATTCGGAGAATAAAATTATAAATATTAAAAAACTAATCTATCCATATTTGCGGCGAGAAAAGATGGTGGATATAAATCTTGTGCAGGAGCTTTATAAAATGGAACTTGGAGACAAATAAAAAGAGGGTGGCAATTTCTTGCCACCCTCGGCACATCACGCCGATATTACGAGTCGGCGTGTCCGTTGTCCCAATCGCCCCACTGTTGCCAGCTTGCGGGAGATAGAGCACACTGGAATCCTTGCGAATCATTGCTGGTTCTGCTCATACGAGCCAACGCACCAGCGATTGCTCTGCTACCAATATGAGAATGCGGATCGCGCAGATTGCATTCCGGTTCTTTAACCTCTCCCTCGGTCGCTTCTCCACATGCACTTTCACTCACCACTTTAATCACCTCCTTTCTCTTGTTGTTTATACTCATTCAGCTTGTCCCTAAGATATCCGAAGGTTGCTTTCCGCGTCTCGCAGAAGTAATATTTTCCGCTAACACCACCAACTCGGTTAGCCGTACAACCATTGTGACAGGCTCGTTGCCATTCACAGGACGCACAATCTGGATGAAGCGTCTTTACATCTTCTGCATACTTCAGTCGTGCTGGACCATTGAGAATTTCCAATAATGGTTGTGACGATAGATCGCCAAATTGAAGCTCCTCACGATTCAAGAGTCTATCACACGGATGCACCTTTCCGTCGTGCGCCAAACTGAAGTATCTGCTGCACTCCCCATTAAAAGTGCAGCTGGAAGCTTTCTTCCCGAGGACACCTGCCACGAAGCTCTCGACCTCCCGAATTTGAAGGTCCCCGTCATCTTGGTCAAGCCACATGTCGATGTAGGTTTTCAGGAAACTAGTGAGCTCTTCATTGGTGATCGACTGACCAAGCATAGCTTGGTTGACAGCATTGACATCCAAGAAATCATTCACTCCCCACCGCTTCACGCCGAGAATGTTAGTGAAGAAATTGAAGTCTTCGCGAGCACGAGTAGTGTTGTCATGCGTTAATGTTTGAATTATTCCCGGTTCTATCCAATGTTTTCGAAGAACTTCGATTCCACGCATAACGTAGTCGAAAGAACCTTCGCCTCCATGATTCAATCTGAAGTGATCGTGACTCTCTTTGTCACCGTCCACACTGACGCCAACTTTGAAATTGTGGGTCTTGAAAAATTCTGCCCACCTATCATCTACTAGTGTGGCATTGGTCTGGATTATGTTCTTGATGGCCTGCCCTTCTTTGAGATACTGCTTCTGTAATTCCAAAACTCTCTCGAAGAACTGGAGTCCTGCGAGAAGCGGTTCGCCCCCGTGCCAAATGAAGAATAGATGACCCGAGAAAAGTTCCATGTACTCGACAAGAAACTTCTCAAGCAGTTCATCGCTCATCACAGTACGAGTTATTTGATCTCTGGTATTGTAAAAACAATACCGACACCTAAGGTTGCAGAAGTCGCTCACCACTTTGATGATTGGAATCATCACCCCAAGTGGTGATGTGAGAGGAATTAATCTTGCCATTGTTCGGTTCTCCTTATTGAGGGTTTTGAGGTATTTTCCAGAATAGAACAGTCTGAATAGAATTATATCACAAATTATAGATTAGCCAACCTTGACAAGAGTGTGCTGAATCGTGGAATTATTTAGTCCCGTATACTTTATATTTATATTCTTTCAATTTTTTGATACACTTATTCCCAAATGACCAGAATCAAAAATACAGAAACGAACCCGCCTGCCAATAGACAAGGAAATATCGAGACCACCCTCGATGCTATCCGAACGAAGTTTGGAGAAGATTCTATCATGAAACTCGGCGACAAACCCAAGGTCGATGTTGACGCGATTTCAACCGGCTCAATCGGCTTAGATGCCGCTCTTGGTGTCGGTGGCCTGCCACGAGGCAGGATTATTGAAATTTTTGGGCCGGAATCTTCGGGTAAAACAACACTGTCTTTACACGTTATAGCCGAAGCCCAGAAGTTAGGCGGTATTTGCGCTTTTATCGATGCTGAACATGCCATGGATCCAGAGTACTCCAAGCGTCTTGGGGTCAAAATCGACGAGCTTTTAATTTCACAACCGGACACCGGAGAACAAGCCCTTGAGATCGTGGATTCCTTGGTGCGCTCGGGTAAACTCGACGTCATAGTCATAGACTCTGTCGCGGCTCTGACGCCAAAAGACGAGATTGAAGGCGACATGGGAGCCTACCATGTCGGCAAACAGGCGCGCCTGATGAGCCAGGCCCTCCGCAAGCTCACTGCCATCGTGGCAAAGTCCAGGACTATCGTCATCTTTATCAATCAAATCCGCATGCAGATAGGCATCATGTTCGGGAATCCCGAGACTACCCCGGGCGGCAAGGCGCTCAAATTTTATACTTCTGTACGCTTAGACATCCGACGCATTGCCCAAATTAAGAAAGGAGACGAAGTAATGGGCGGACGCACAAGAGTGAAGGTGGTCAAAAATAAAGTAGCCGCACCTTTCCGACAAACAGAATTTGATCTGATGTATAACGAAGGCATTTCGCGGGAAGGCGAAATAATAGCTCTCGGAGAAAAATTCGGCATTATGAAAAAGTCCGGCAACTCGTATGAATATACTGCGGACGGAGGCGAATCAATGAAGCTTGGTCGCGGTTACGATGCCACTCGACAATTTTTGCGCGAAAATAAAAAGATTTCAGAGCAAATTCTTAAAGATATTCGACAAAAACTAAAGGATGTGTAGAATGCTGTTTAATGCTGGAATATAGCGAAATTAAGGAGAATAAATATATTGTTTTTGAAAACGAGCCTTATGAGGTGATCTATTCGCATGTCTTTCGGAAACAGCAAAGAAAACCAGTTAATGCCACCAAATTAAGAAGCCTCCTCACAGGAAGAATTGTGGAACACTCTTTTCATGTTTCCGATAAAGTTCAAGAAGCCGATATCGATAAAAAAGAAGTTAAATATCTTTATACCAACCGGGGTGAATACTGGTTTTCAGAAGCGAACGATCCCTCAAAAAGATTCGAGTTGCCAGAGAAAATAATCGGTCCGGCCGCTAAATTTCTTAAGCCCAATATATTGGTCAACGCCATGCTTTTCAAAGGCCCTTCGAATACCTCAGGGCCAGGGGAAATCATCGGCTTGAAACTACCTATAAAAATGGATTTAAAAGTGACCGAAGCGCATCCAGCAACCAAAGGCAACACGGCTCAAGGAGCCACTAAAACGGTAAAACTTGAAACGGGAGTTGAGATACAGGTGCCAATGTTTATAAAAGAAGGAGACATGATAAGAGTAAACACTGAAACAGGTCAGTATGCCGATAGAGTTTAAGGTTTACTCTTAATGACATTAGTCATTTGAGTTCCATTTTTCGTTCCCGTAGATCGAATATAAGGCCGACCAAAAATCCGGTGACACCCCAATACAGGACAACAAACCATAGTTCGTGATACATGACCAAACCCTCACCGACAATTTTGTAAATAAATATCAGAGGGAAAAATATTGGTACGGCAAGATAGTCCGCAAAACAGCCAGCGCCCGC
>Ga0210019_1002938_pt1 | contig 16029 bp, 12 predicted proteins | sample CryGeyCG2114_020_2_FD_183969 | JGI IMG/M metagenome (GOLD analysis project Ga0210019, IMG submission 183969) | Groundwater microbial communities from aquifer - Crystal Geyser CG11_big_fil_rev_8/21/14_0.20 (SPAdes) (version 2) | ecosystem: Environmental > Aquatic > Deep subsurface > Groundwater ...
AAGTAGCTCGGGCCGGCAAGACGGTTTATAAACCTAAATGGCCGGTTATTTTGATGCGTTCGCCCAAAGGATGGTCTGGTGTCCGTCAGTTCCATGGAGTGAAAGTGGAAGGAACGTTTCATTCACATGGAATACCCATTGAACATCCGGATCGTGATATGGATGCGCTCAAAGCCATTGAACACTGGCTCAAAAGCTATAAAATTCATCAATTGGTGGACTCCAAAGGTTCTCCCAAAAAAGAGGTTCTTCGGTTTATTCCTGAGGGGAAATTACGTTTAGGCATGAGCAAATATGCGATTGGTGGCAACATGCGCAAAGACCTTAAACTTCCTACTTTATCAAACTATGAAGTTAAATTTAAAGAACGCGGCTCAGTGAAAGAAAGCAGCATGAAAGTGGGGACTAAAATGCTTAGAGATATGTTTCCGAAAAACCCAAATAACTTTCGAATTTTGTGTCCGGATGAATTGGTGTCCAACAAGATAGAAGGGCTTTTTGAAAAAACCACGCGTGCTTATCAATGGCCCACGCGCAAAAGAGATGAACATTATAGCACGGAAGGTCGCGTGATGGAGATGCTCAGCGAACACACGCTCCAAGGATGGCTTCAAGGTTATGTCCTAACGGGTCGACACGGAATGTTTGTCACGTATGAAGCGTTTGCCATTATCATTGCGAGCATGGTGGACCAGTACGCCAAATTCATTAAACAGTCACTTAAAGTGCCTTGGCGCACCCCCGTGGGTAGCCCTGTCTACTTATTGTCGAGTGTAGGATGGCGTCAAGACCACAATGGATATTCTCACCAAAATCCGAGTTTTGTGAGCAATGTGTTGCTCAAACATGGCGAATTTTCTCAAGTATACTATCCGGCTGATGCTAATAGTTTACTTGCTGCGTATGAAGAAGTTTTCAAAAAGAAAAATTCCATTTGTGTTGTGGTGGCGGGGAAACGAGAATTGCCTCAATGGCTCACTCTCAAAGAAGCTCGCGCCCAAGCCAAGCATGGCATTGGAGTGTGGGAATGGGTGGGAGGGGAAACCGCTTCCAAAAATCCGGACGTGGTTTTGGCTTCAGCCGGAGACTACATCACGGAAGAAGCTTTGTTTGCAGTACGTATTTGTAAAGAACTGATTCCTGATATGAAAGTCCGCTACGTGAATGTGTCTGAACTAAATTCTCTGTGTCTTGGAGACTATTGTCGATGTGATCGTACGGTCTGCATGAGGAAAAAAGTCGATCATTATTTCACCAAAGATAAACCGGTCGTGTTTAGCTACCATGGATACACCAATGATGTGGAACAAATTTTATGGCCATTCACTGATTCGAATCGGTTTAGCTTGCATGGCTACAGCGAAGAAGGTTCCACTACCACGCCATTTGATATGAAAGTCCTCAACAAAGTGAGTTGCTATGATTTGGCAATTGATATGATTGAACAGGCTTCTAAACGCAACAAAAAAATTGCAGCCAAACGAACTGTTTTGGTGAAAAAACTCAATCAAATGCTCACGGTTCACCATGATTATATTCGCAAATATGGCGATGATCCGCCTGCGGTGAAGGCACTTAAGTGGTGATGTCCAAAAAATAAACTGTCAGATTAGAATGGCCAATTAATTTAAGCGCGGGATTTTTTTTAACATTCCCTGTTCCACTCATGAGTTTTTCAACCATGGATCGCTTAGAAGCTCCTTTTAATAAAACAAGGAGTGCTTTGCTTGCTAAAATCGGAGGAAATGTAAGCGTGAGGCGATCATGGCCCTCGTGAACTTGCGTGGTGGTGTGTGCGGTCCAGTGATCCATTTCTGTGAGCGCAGGATCATTCGGGAAAAGTGAGGCAGTGTGGCCATCTTCTCCTATGCCCAAAATCACCACATCAAAAGGATGAGGCGCTAAAGCGCGGAGCGTGGATTCATAGGAAGCCAATGCATCGGGGATGGGCAGCGTTGTATTGAATGGATAAAAATTTATTGGCTTGAGTGACGCTTGAATGAGTTTTTGATTGGAACGAGGATCGGTGAGGGGCACCACACGTTCATCCACTTGATAAAATTCCGTGGCTTCTAAAAAATCTGCTTGCGTGGCCAGTGCTTGGTATACGGCAACGGGCGTAGAACCACCGCTTAAGGCTACGCGCGCGCGATCTCCTTGAGGTGTTTCACAAGCTTGCAAAATACGAACCATGGCGGCGGCTACAAATTCTTGTTCCTTTTTGAAAATTCGTACATCCATTTAATATAGGTCAATCCATTCAAATCCATCGGAATGAGGAAGATCATGTTGAGTCTTTGGCCCCTCTGAACCGTCCTTATAAATCACCGGCTTTATTTTTTCTTCATGAATGCGTGCATTGATTTTATCTACTACTTCCCAGGCGGCAATAATTTCCGGAAAAGTGAGAAAATATGTTTTATCGCCCATAAGCGCATCCGAGAGAAGCATGGCATGCTCAGGAATACAGCCTTTATTAACACACGCAATGGGCGCACTTGTGATGACATCTTGCGTGACACGACCGGCATGGTGCTTATTTAAAAGTTTGATACTGATTTTCTCATTGGGTTGAAGTTCAATGATCACACGATTTGGCTCGTCGCTCTTTTTTTGAAATCCAAACTTTTTAAGTTCCACCATTACATAAGTATGTTTAACTTTGAGCATCTTGCCGGTACGAAGATAGATTGGAACGCCAAACCAACTTTCGCGATCAATGAACAAACGCACGGCTGCAAAAGTTTCTGTGTGCGATTGGGCGGGCACTTCTTTGTCCTTGCGATAACTTTCGTACTGCCCAATCGTGATATTTTCCCCGGATTTAATGAAATTAATGGAGGAAAGGATGTTGTACTTTTCTTTCTGCACGCTGACTGCGCGCTCTGTGACTGGAATTGACATGGTGACCAATGCCATGATTTGAAGCAAATGAGATTGAATCATATCTTTGAGAATTCCTACTTGGTCAAAGTAGCCGACACGGTCTTTGATCCCAATATTTTCGAAGGCAGTGATTTGAATATTTGCGATTTGCTGACCCTTGAGCATGTGATTCAAAATTCGATTCGAATGTCTTAAATGAAGGATGCTTTGAACCGCGGATTTCCCAAGATAATGATCCAGCAAATAAACTTGGTCCTCATTGAAATAACGAGAAACAAAATGGTACAACTCAGTGGCGGAATGTGCGTCTTCTCCAAACGGTTTTTCGATGATGAGACGAACATTTTGTTTGTGCTTGGACACACGACTTTCCCCTAAATTCTCAATGATTGGACGAAAAATAGTGGGCGGAACGGAAAAATAAAAAAGTCGAAGCAGGTTTAATTTACCGGTGGTTTTTTCAATAAAATCAGCAAACTGTTCGTAGTCCTTACGTTGATCATATTTACCTGTAAAATAATGAACATGATTGAGAAGTTGATTCAAAACTTTTGGGTCTATTTTTTGTTTGGCATATTTTTTCACACTACTCCCAAATTCTTTTCGAAACGCGTCGAGTGATTTTTTAGTACGAGCAAAACCAATAATATAAAATTCTTTCGGAAATGATTTTTCTTCCATCATGGCGTAGAGCGCTGGGAAAATTTTTATTTTTGCAAGATCACCGGAAGCACCGAAAATGGTAAGAATAAAAGGAGAGGAGGGAATTTTCATGATGTCCAGTTAGTGTGAAAGGAGCCTTCGCCATCCGTGCGCTCATACGTATGGGCGCCGAAAAAATCGCGGAGACCTTGAATAAAATTGGCGGATCCGTTGGCGGATGTCAGTGTGTCCATGTAGGCTAAACTTGCACTCAGCCCTAATGTTGAAACTTGATTTCGCAAAGCGTACGAAGTTACTTCTCGGAGATCAGGTAGTGCTTTTTTGAGTGGTATTTCAATGTCGGGAATTGCAAATAAATGACCCGGTTTTTGAGACGATGCGTATGCTTTATGCAAAAAATTGAGTAGATCGGCTCGGATGATGCAGCCGCCTTCCCAAATGCGAGAAATTTCCGACAGATTAATGTTCCATGCGTGCTCATCGGACGCGCGTTGAATTAAATCATACCCCTGCGCGTAACTGATCAACATGCCGGCGTACAGTGCGTTTTCCAATTGAACAATAAATTCTTTAAGGGGAATTTGTTCGTTTAAAGTGACGTGCTCGGAATATTGCTCACTGAGCGCGGTGCGCCGCGCTTTTTCCGCAGATAAACTACGTGCTGTGACCGCCGCATTGATTGTAGGAATGGCCACTCCACACTCAAATCCATCAATAGAAGTCCATTTTCCGGTGCCTTTTTGCCCGGCTTTATCAAGAATTTTATCCACCAAAAAACCCTCGGCGCGATCGTCCTTTTGCGCCAAAACCGTGATGGCAATTTCGAACAAAAATGATTTAAGTTTGCCCTGATTGTAAGTTTTAAAAATAGCACTGATTTCATTGGCCGGAAGTTTATAAATCGATCGCACCATGTCATAGCCTTCGGCCATGAGTTGCATGACCGCATATTCAATCCCGTTGTGAACCATTTTAACGTAATGCCCGGCTCCATTTTCTCCGACATGTGTCACGCAAGGATTGTCATCAAAATCACGAGCGGCAATGGATTCCAAGAGTGGCTTGAGTGATTTCCAGGCATGCGAGGATCCGCCCGGCATGATGCTGGGGCCTTTCAATGCCCCTTCTTCTCCACCGGATACACCCATCCCCACAAAGTGAATTCCTTTTTTACTGAGTGCTTTTTCGCGTTGAATGGTGTCGCTAAAATTTGAATTTCCTCCATCAATGAGAATGTCGTCTTTGTCCAAATGGGGGAGTAGCTTTTCGATGACATTGTCCACCGGAGCGCCCGCTTTAACCATGATCAAAATGCGTCGTGGAGTCTCAAGTCGAGCCACGAACTCATTCAATTCCTTTTCTCCAAACAAACAATCATTTCCATGCTCAGCCACTAAATTTTCCATAACCTCAGTCGTGCGATTGTAGACCACGGTAGGAATTTTTTGATTCGAAAAATTACGCGCCAAATTCGCGCCCATCACTCCGAGTCCAATCACGCCAATTTGTGCTTGAGTCATTGTTTTATTTTTTAACGGATTTCCAGTCAGAAAGAAATTTGGCCAATCCATTGTCTGTGAGCGGATGATGAACCAACTTATCTAAAATATCTGCCGGCATGGTGCACACATGCGCGCCGAGTCGTGCCGCATCTATCACATGACGCGGGTGACGCACACTCGCCACAAGTACTTGAGTTTTAAAAGAATACTGATTGAAAACTTCCATGATTTCATGAATTAGCCCCATGCCATCTTCCGAAATATCATCCAAGCGCCCAATGAACGGACTCACATACGTGGCACCGGCTTTGGCGGCAAGCAAAGCTTGGCTTGAGGAAAATACCAAGGTGACATTGGTCTTGATTTTGGCTTTTGATAAAATTTGAACCGCTTCTAATCCTTCAAATGTCATGGGGATTTTGACCACCACATTTTTCCCCCATTTTGAAAATTTTTCACCTTCGCGGACCATGCTTTTGGTGTCCGTGGCTATGACTTCCACGCTGACCGGCCCTTTAATCACCTTGAGAATGTCTTTGATGCGCTTTTCAAAAGAAATGCCTTTTTCCTTGGCCATGAGGCTTGGATTGGTGGTAACCCCGTCAACCATGCCATAGGCGGCGTACTTTTTGATTTCATCAAGATTGGCAGTGTCGAGGAAGAATTGCATGAATGGGAGGTTTTAAGGTTTGCAAACGATTTTAGTATAACATAATCTTCTTGGAATACGCTTGACTTCGTGTATTTATGTGCAATAGTGTTTTTCGCTATTTATTAAATTTTTACTATGAGCATTGAAGATCGAGATCATTACGATGAAAAACCTGAGCCACTTGAAGGGACTACTGCTCCGGAACCTCCAAAGCATCACTCCGCTCCTTGCTCGTCCTACGTGGCATAGAGCAAGACCGTTGAGTCATTTTAGTGAGCGTCGGGGCCGCCATGAACGAGGTTCTGATGGACTAAAAAAGAGAAGAGCTAACCGCTTTAAAGATCCTGAATTTGCTTGGCAAGAAGATTCTTTCGAAGACAACGAAGGCTAGGTTGGGCCCAAAGTCGGGGTGAGAGGACTTGAACCTCCGACCTCACGACCCCCAGCCGTGCGCGCTACCAACTGCGCCACACCCCGACCCTGGGCCTAATCTGTAATGGTGCCGAAGGTGGGAATCGAACCCACACTCCTGTAAGGGAACACGATTTTGAGTCGTGCGCGTCTACCAGTTCCGCCACTTCGGCACAATGATAAAGAGCCCGCCTAAGATATCAATTTTTCTTTAATTTGGCTAGGGGGAGTTTTGCGGGAGGGCATTGTTCTCAAACAACACCCTCCCTTCTTTTTCACTGATGTACTCTCCCCGGACCGATCACTCTTAAGTACAGTGGACCTTCCGGACACGATGACACAAAGAATGTTTCCGGCGTATCGAATTGATCCTTCCCGGAGGCTCCCAAAACCGAGGCAATGCGACGAACCAATGGATCACGATACTCTCCCATCGTATCACAAGGGATAACCCTCACTCCGGGATTCACCTGAATGAGACGTGCATCACCTGTCTCGAGTACAGTTTCCGGAAGAATGATGCCTGCGGAAACAGTCACGGATGGATACACACCTGGAGCGGGAAACTCTGAAGCCCTCATGATAATGGGGGTTAAATAATAAAAAATCCTCGTGGACGCGAGGATTGAAGGAACCTTATTTCTGCTTATAGCTTAAGTTCTTTCACAAATCTCTCGCGTCGTGTCGAGCACGACAATGTCTAGAATGACACTGATGAGAGTCTGAGAAATGGGTTGAGCCATTGCAAAAAATTAAAGGTATTTCCAATATTACTCTCAACTTTGATTATGTCAATAATTACCAACTTGGCCATAAACCAAATTCTCCATCTGCGCGCATTTGTTCTTTAATGGCTTTTACTCTGCGATGCCATTCTTCGGGTTCGTATTTTTTGTTGAGAATTTCATACTCACCATGATTGCGATATACGCACCCGAACATGTATTTGGAATTGAAAACGCCTTCGCAATACTCCGAGTCTGAAATGTGCTCGCAATAATAACAAAAATTACAGTTATAACCTTTGCCCACATTGATGATTTCATAACAAAGTTCCAAATCAACCGCGTGATAAACATCATACGTTTCCGAAGTTCGGTCGCCATACACATTGTAAACATTGTCTAAATATCCGGAGTCCTGACATCCGGTTACATTGAACCCATAATAAACATTTTGGGAATTTTCAATGATGTGGCCGGTGCAGTTTTCCGTTTGAAGTTGTCGACTGGCCATGCGCGGTGTTTTTTGTTGAAGTTCAAAAAACTTTTTTCCAATGTCAGCCATGACTTGTGGATTTTTCAGATCAAGTTCACTCATTCTTTTTTCGTAAGCTTCTTTGGTAAGCTGTTCATTCAAGAAACAATACTGACGACGACGAAGCCCCACACACGCAAAACAGTTTTGGCAACTCACACAGTCATAACAAAATTTACAATCAGTGCAGGTCTTACATTCCTGACAAAAATCACAGTTGTAGCAATCACGACAGTCCACGCACTGATAGCAAAGCTCGCAATTGCGCACCACTGAGTTGTCATAAGAACTTCGGCAATTTTCTCCCATATCAACGTACCCGCAATCACGAAGGTCGTCGGAGTCAAAACACAGATAGGAATTTTTTGATAAATAAAGGAAATCACCAAAGGGGCAGTTTTCATTTTGATATCCATGAACTGCTACGTGTGGCTGCCGCTCAAATAAACGTTTGAAATCTTCAAGGAAAGTCATTGTGTATGGGGGGAAGGGGGATGAGGTATTTTGATGATATCAAAATGTTTGTTTTTTGCCACGCGTTCGCGTGGCTATACAATGGGCGCTTCAAAGTTTTCTTCTCCTGAATCGAGAAGCACTTCTTTACTTGGGTCTGCAGATCCATTTTCATCCCAAGTGCGCAGAATGTCTTGAACTTCGGCAAGGGGCCGAGTGTATTTGGCACGAGAAAGATCGCGTATTTCGAGTGAAAGATCTTTTTCCATTGGCGGAACTTCCACGGTACGAGCGGAAAAGGCGTCTTTGATTTCACCGTCAATCGACATTTTTATGTACATTTCACGAACCCCCAAATTGATGATATCGCGCACCACAAATTTTGGCGTGTATTCTTTTTCAAGCGTCACTGCGTCTTCCGCCCCTACACGAAAATTAACAATGGATCCCACATTCCCAAACACCGTGGTTTTAACCAAGTCAGACAACTGTCCCATGTACTGGTGAGCCATGGTGAGATTGAGACGATATTTGCGTGCTTCGGAAAGAATTTCCGCAAATGTGTCAGTGGCAAAATATTGAAACTCATCACAATATAAATAGAAATCTTTGCGTTGGTCTTCCGGCATGTCCGCTCGTTGCATGGCGGCTTGCTGCATTTTTGTGATCATCATGGCGCCAAGTAGGCCACAATTTTCTTCTCCCAGTTTCCCTTTTGAAATTTTCATCAAAAGAATTTTTTGACCATCCATGATTTCGCGGATGTTCACTTTGTTTTCCGGCTGACCAATGATATTACGAATCAAACTCGTTGATACAAATTGTCCCACTTTATTGAGAAGTGGCATGATGGCTTCATTGTCGAATTTTTCACTCCATCCCGCAAACTCATTGACCCAAAAGTTTTTTACCACTGAATCTTGAATATTGGCCACGATTTTTTGGCGATAGTTTTTGTCGGATAACATCTTGAGAATCGAGAGCACAGTGGTGTTAGGGGAGTCGAGAAGTGCGAGCGTGGTATAACGCAAAACATGCTCAAGGCGATTGGTCCAGTTGTTCCCAAATAGTTTTTTGAAAATTTCCACAAATCCAATGGTCACACGAATGCGATATTCTTCCGGCACTTGTTCAAGCGGATTGAATGCAATGGGGAAATCCAAATCACCCGGATCAAAAATCACCACATCGTTTTTGCGGTGTTCGGGAACGTACTTGAGCACATTGTCCACGAGGTCACCATGGGGATCGAGCACGCCCACGCCCTTGCCCGCCTGAATGTCAGCTGCAATGAGCAATTCAAGCATTTTACTTTTTCCAGTTCCACTTTTTCCCACCACATATAGATGGCGGCGGCGGTCAACGCGCTTGATGCCAAACCGCGTGTTTTGGTTGTGATAATTGGTTGAGCCAAACACTGACATTTCATTGGGAGGAATGCTCCCTTCCTTGGGAAGACTTTCCGGGGGCTCTTTTTTACGAGACACCACGTGCACAATATGTGGCACTTGGTCCGGATGAGGGTAGTGGTAAACTGAAGCAAGTTCTTCGACATTGAATAAAAACGAAGGCCCAAATCTCAGATTAGCATAATCTTTAAGAAAAGCTTCCGAACCGGTGTGTGCGCCCTTGAATCCATTGTAATCCGTAGTGTTGAATTGAAAGAAAGCCCTCTTAAGGCTCTCAAGTTTGGCTTCCGCCATAGGCTGATTGGGGGCAACATATCCAATTCGAATTCCAACTTGGTAAATATTTTTTTCAGCTTTTTTGTGGAATTCTTCTTTTTCCGCACTGCGTAGAGCGGCCTTCCCCTTGAGTTTCATGTAGTCACGAAGACGAAATGCATTTTTAATACCCGTGATTTTCATATTCCATTTGCGCTTAAAATTAAGATTCCACGTTTCATCCAATGGCTTACTTATGACTTGAATCCATGCTTCTTCACCATCTGCCGCTTTGGAAATAACAGAAAAAATCCCCGAAAGTGAATCTCCTTCGAATTGAGGATGAGACTTGATGGGATAAATGTCGCTACGGTTCAGCGTCATGTTGATGCAAGCAAATCCCTTATCTTTATTGAGCACATCTGCATGTACGTAGTCTTTGACTTCTGTAATTTCCGCATCCGGATAATTGGCATAAATTTGACCTTCAACCACGTAGCGTCCTTCGGTGGGGACACGAACATAAAAATAAATATGTTGATGCGCGGACACAAGCTCAAATCCCACCATGACATTGGTCATGATTTCATGAAGATTGTCGAGCAGTTCCTCAAACGAGGTCTCTTTATTCTCACTCGGAGGAATTTTGACCAATAAATTATGAAGTCGTCGTGCCATAACAGATATTTATGAGGTTTAGTCGCTTTTTTATTATAGCATAAAATTAAATGATGGGCAACTTTCTTGAACCGAGAAACCATGCTAAAATTTAATCACTCTTTAAACTTTTTCCATGAAATCAATTTCTCTTTTCGTAATCCTATTTAGTGTTTTACTTATTGGAATATTATCCGGATGTTCCAATGATCAAGATCTTTCCGAAAGCCAAGATAGCTCCGCTATTGTATTGTCGAGTGCCCCGGAAAATTCCGTTGGTTCGAAAACATTGGTCACCCACTTCTCAGCTGATTCCGGGTTTGGACAATATGAAATCACGTTCGATAAAGTAGTAGACAATGCGGTTTCTCCTAATGGCTCAGACGCCCCCGAAGGAAAAAAGTGGGTTATGGCAACGGTGACCGTGCATGTACTGAGCCAGTTTGCAACCGTGGTGGAAAGTGACTTTTCCATTAACACGTCCGATGGACGCGTTTTCCCTGATGAACGATCTGATTTTGTCTCATTGCCCGAAGGAAAACAAGAATCCAAAGATCTCTCCTTTTTGGTGGATGCGGACGTTAACTTAAGCGATGCAACCCTTCATTATGCTGAGTTCGCATCTGAAGACTATACCACCATGGAATGGAGCTTGTGGCAATAAGTTCATCCCGGGCCCACTAGTGTCCCGGGCCCGCCGGATTACTCTTTTTCAACCCCTACCTGCCACTTTTCAGCCCAAGGTGTGTAGGGGCTTATGATGGTGTCGGTGGTTGTTTTACCATCCAGATAAGTGACTGTACGACCCCATTCCGCGGTGAATCCGCTGTGGGCACTGTCCGCTTTTTTCTTTTGGCCTGGGTCCAAGTCAGTGGTTTCAATATAAATGGGCGGGGGCGGGGATTGTCGATTGCTGATGTAGGGGCCCTCCATGGCGACTTCACGGCCATCTTTGGTGCCATAAAATTTGAAATACGCTTCAAACCCATCTTGATACGCTTGAATAAGAATGGGGGTTTTCATGTCATTTAAAAATTTAAGGTCCACTTGTGGGGGGTAGACCGTGGCATCCAATCCATACCCAAGAGGAAATGCATAATAGGACACGGCGTAGGAATGAGGATGACGTTCCACAATGGGCAGGCCGCTGAATAATATTGCACGAAACAATGTGGAAGAAACCTGACACACACCACCGCCATATTCCGGAATGGTTTCTCCTTCGCGGATGACCAATTCTTTGACATAACCGGTGCTTCCATCCACTTCTCCAAGGATTTCTCCAAACGAAAATGTTGCTCCCGGTTCCACCAAAGCTCCATTGAATCGGGCAATCGCGGTTTTAATATTGTGCTGGCGATTGTAAGGGGAGCCGAAGTATCCGGAATAGCCAGTGGTGACTAATTCCGTGATGCCACGTTCGCGCAACGCTTGAGTGACAGTGACGCGCCCGGGTGTTTTAATCAGAGGAATTTCAACCGTGGCGATGTTTCGATTGAGGGCCAGTTCAAGCAGTTTGATGAGTTTGGACTGATTGATTTGTATCCCATCTGTGGCTGTTCCCTCAAAAAGAATTTCTCCCTCCTCATTTTGTGTGATGGTCACGTCTGCACTCACCACTTCTAAGTCGGGGACTAACTGGTCTTCAATAAAAGAAGTGAACCCGTCAGGGTTGAGCTGAATTTTTAGCGTGGTCTGTGTTGGCATGTCAACCACTGTTTTATCGAGCGTGATGAGGGCGCCATCCACTTGAATGGTCTTTTGAGGCTCAAATATAAATGACCCTAAAAATTCAGACCACGTCACCTCCCATGTGGCGCCCTCGGCACTCAAAGTGAGAACATTTTTAATTTTTTCTTCAAGCTCCGGCCGGCTCATTTCTAAATCCGCTTCAATGATTTGCGGAACTTCCGGAGTGATTGCGAGAGTGAACACGAGTGGCTTCAGGCTTTTTATTTTTTCTTTCATTTGATCGAGCAAAGCAACTTTATCCAAATGCCATCCTGCCTCTTCCGGAAGAATTTCAAAGGAATTGGTACGTGAATTCCATTCCAATTGAGCATTGTGGGCCGGATGATCCAACCCTGAAAATGCTTGATTCAATGATGTGATGAGTTTTTCTTCCTCAATGGAAAATTGGGCGCTCACTTCTTTTTCTCCAAACAGTCCACCTTCAAATGACCAAGGAGAGGAAGAAGGACTGATCACAGGGATGGTTTGTACGCTGGCAGTTTTATCAAGCACAACCCCAAGATCATTCAGCATAAAAGAAAGCGTTTGATCCTGATAAGTGAGCATCATTGGCTGTGCCTCAAAAGCATCCAGTTGTTGACTGTACTTTTCTTGCACCTCTGCGCCATTTTCAAATTCAATCAAACTGTCAGCCAATACGGTATTGGGAGCGACTTTCCCATTAAAAGCCACTTGAATTCCCAGTGTCCCAATGGCCACTGCCATCAATATTAAAAACGCACTCACATGAATTCGGCTTTTTACAGGAATGGTTTTTTTAGGCATACAGTGAATTATTCAGTATCTAAAACCTCTTCTCTACCCATGGACTTAAGCAGGTACTTAAGTGTAATGGGGGTCATCAAGGTTGTAAAGAACGCCATGAAGACCAAGACGGAAAAAACGGTTTCGTCGATGATGCCCACTTTGAGTCCAATGACCGCTAAAATCAGCTCCACGGCGCCACGCCCGTTCATGCTGGTGCCGATCACCCAAGATTCGCGCGATTTTTCACCGGTGAGAAAGGCCATTCCACCGGCTCCTGCAATTTTCCCGATGATGGCCACTATAATAATCACGACTAAAAACGGAAGTACGGTTGGGTCTTTGAACACGCCAAAGTCCACGTGAAATCCCAAACTCACAAAAAAGATGGGGCCCAAAAAGCTATAACTTAAACCGAACAAGCGGTCTTCGATTTTTTTGTATACGTCGGGATGAACGATTTCTTCTTTGATAAATAACCCGGCGATATACGCACCCAAAATGTAGTGCAAGCCGATCTGTTCGGCAAACACCCCAAACGCCAAGGCCAAAATGAGCGTGAAGGTGAAGGCCTTGTAGCCTTTACTGGAAAACACTTTATTAAAAATCGGAATTAATTTGGTGCCGGCCAATACCACCCCTCCAAAAAATAAACCGACCTTCCCGATCAGCCAAAGGATGGCTAGAAACGAGATGCTTCCACCGTTTTCTACGATTCCCAAGATGATCGACAACATCAAAAAAGCGGCGATATCACTGATAATGGCAGCGCCCATGACCGTGTGTGCGGTGTTGGATTTGTTGTATTTAAAATCTTTAAAAATTTTGGTGGTTACGGCAACGGCTGTGATGGACAGTGATACGCCGATGAACACGGCCGTAATCGGTGCATATCCGAACGCATGCGCCACTCCGTAGCCAAACAAAAACGGTAGCATCATGCCGCCTGTGGCAATGGCCAATGTTTTTTTGGACGAATGTAAAAGGTCTTGCGGATTGGTTTCGAGGCCGGCGTGCAACATCAAAAAGAAAATGCCCAATTCAGACAATACTCGAATGGTTTCGTTATCTTGAAACACCCCGAACAATGCCGGACCGAATACCAGCCCGGCCAATAATTCTCCGAGAAAAATGGGCAGTTTAAGACGATGGAAGATCATCCCCGTCCCCCAGACTACGGCCATGATGAGGAGTAGACTTTCGATTTGCATGGAAGGATTTTATTCTTGCGAGTGATCAAAGGTATTTTCAACTTCAGTTTCGAGCGGAATCTTTTTTAGATTCTTGTGATCTCGTTTCCGACCAAAAATGAAATTTTTCATTAAGGTGCCCACCCCCGTGATGGTTTCCTTGGTGAGTTTTTTGATTTCTTCTCCCTTTTTAGGAGCCACAGTGAGTCCAATTACAGATCCCACCGCCGTCCCAATGATGGCGCCCATCACCACTTTTTCTATGATGCTTTTTTTCTTTCCAGCCATGTGTGATGAATTATTGGATGTGATTATTTAGCTTGATTCCCGCTTCCAGCCACGGCTTTCCACTCTTGGCGACGAATCACATTGATTTTAACATTTCCCGGATAGGTGAGTTCGTTTTCAATTTTATCAGCAATATTATGCGCTAATTCTACTAAATCCGCATCTTTCACTTCGTTGGGATGAACCAATATACGAACTTCGCGGCCCGCTGAAATAGCAAATGTTTTCTTGATCCCAGGGAAGGATCCTGCGGTGGATTCCAAGGCACGAATGCGCTCAAGATAACGATCAAGAGATTCAAGACGCGCGCCGGGTCGGCTGGCAGACAATGCATCCGCAGCCATCACAATTTTTGCTTCCGGACTACGAGCCGGCTCTGCTTCATGATGAGCCCAGGCCGCATGTACAATTTCTTCTGAATAGTTGGATGCTTCTAAAATATCCTTGGTAATGTAATCATGGCCTTTGTCACTTTCTTCGGAAAGAGATTTTCCAATGTCATGGAAAAATCCGGCAACTCGAGCTACTTCGATATTGGCTCCCACTTCGGCGGCAATCAATCCGGCAAACATTCCCACTTCAATGCAGTGACGTAAAGCGTTTTGGCCGTAACTTGTTCTAAAATGCAGACGCCCAATGTGTTTCATGACTTCCTCGGGAACGTCATTGAGCCCGATGATTTTAATGGCTTCTTTTGCTTTGGTTTGCATGATATTTAGAACTTTTTTCTTGGCATCATCCAGTGCGGTATCAATGGCTTTGGTCGTGATATCTTTTTGACTTTTTTGTAAAAGTTCAATGGCGTGTTTCACCACTTGTCTAAGCAATAATTTCCCGCCTCCCACGGTAATGGTTTTAGGATAATCATTAAAAATGATTTCAATGTCTTCGAATTTGCTTTCAAGGTGATCGATGATTTCACCGTTTTTCCCCACGAGTTGAGCTTTGAATTTTTCATTGCTCACTTCCACTGAACTGTTGTTGTGATCCACGGAACTCTTTTCGGAGTAACGTTGCAACGCTGACACTAGAATTTTTTGAGCAATTTTCACAATGTCCTCTTCGGTTTCAATCAAACGTTTATTTATAAATGATTCTCGTCGATTGTTGATTTCATGATAAGTCTTGGCTTTGAGCTCTTCAATGATGGCATCTTTAGAGGATCCTGTGATTTTCATCAATGTTTCAATCATTTTATCGTTTCCTTTTTCCATTTCATCTCGTATGGCTTTAATGATATCGGCTTCGTCTGTGAGGTTTTTTTGAATTTGTCCGTTTGCGCTGAGTTTGTCATTCACGTTTTTTTCTTTAATGGAAAAAGACTCCTTGAGTCGTTCCACGTGAAGTTCCATTCGCTCATTTTCTTCTTGGGCCTCTTTCTTGATTTGCTCAAGATCACTAATGGCCGCGTGTTCAATGGATTTGGCCTCTTCTTTGCTTTTACGTAAAAGTTCTTGCTTCTCATGATGGAATTTTTCTTCCGCAGCTTTCCCGCTCCCCGTAAAGAGAGAAAATCCACCCAGGGCACCAATCAAGGCGCTGCCCACCAAAATAAGGACTTGTAATGTGGTCATCGTGTCCGCAGTCTAGATTAAAAGAGGGAAAAATGGAAGAGGCTTAATCGTGCCCTTTTCATTGTCCCATTTTTTTAGGTGTAGCATGCTAAAAATTTTATGACATATTTTCAGGTTCACTTTTTGTGTCATGTCAAATGAAAGCTACGGTGCAAAACTTGAAGACCAAGAAGTTGATTTATTCATGACCATTTCATGAATAGTTAACGAGGATGGAGGATGCCCGATGGTATTAGGCCGGATTCACTTCGAATTTCTTTCACGACTTGGACAAAATCTTCAATAACCTGATCGAGGTCGGATTGAGTGGTGGCTCGGCCCAATGAAAATCGCACT
>Ga0210019_1002947_pt1 | contig 15991 bp, 10 predicted proteins | sample CryGeyCG2114_020_2_FD_183969 | JGI IMG/M metagenome (GOLD analysis project Ga0210019, IMG submission 183969) | Groundwater microbial communities from aquifer - Crystal Geyser CG11_big_fil_rev_8/21/14_0.20 (SPAdes) (version 2) | ecosystem: Environmental > Aquatic > Deep subsurface > Groundwater ...
TCTTAAAATCCCGGTCGAACCTCCGTTTTTTGACATTTTCCCCTGACATCGGACACCTCCCGGTTTTGAGCTGGTAATCATGCTAAAACCAACTCTTCGTTGTGTCCACTTTTTCGGGGGAAGATCAAATTCATGTTAAAATCCCGCCATGATTCTCCCATCTGACTTTGTTGATATTAATGACCGCACCAGTCTCAAACGGTTGATTACAGCGTTTCTGATCTTACTGACACTAGCTGTTTTTCTTCAGGTCCGCGGGTTCGAGTTCCTTATTTATGACGATCCGATTTTAGTGACCGAAAATGTTCATGTAAAACATGGTTTTACTTGGGAAGGTATTTTGTGGTCGTTTTCATCGGGTGCTTTAATTCACGGACACACTTTTGATTATTGGCATCCCGTCACTTATTTATCTCACATGCTGGATGTTGAACTTTTTGGGATGAATCCTGCCTGGCACCACCTCATGAACCTCTTTTTTCATGTGATGAATGTCATCTTGCTCTTTGGTTTTTTGACCCGTCTTACCCGGGCGCCTTGGCGAAGCGCTTTTGTCGCTGCCGTATTTGCGGTTCATCCGCTGCAAATCAGTTCTGTGGTATGGATTTCAGAACGCAAAGATGTGATGAGCGTTTTCTTTGCCTTATTGGCTTTTCAATCTTATCAATTTTACGTCATGCAAAAAAGCCGCACCCGCTTTCTTTCTGTTTGGTTTTTTGTCTTGCTGTCACTGATGTCTAAACCGCTGCTTGTCGGCGCGCCTTTTATTTTACTGATGATGGATGTTTGGCCGCTTGAAAGATTCAAATCTCAAAAAGCATGGGCACTTTTTTGGGAGAAGTGGCCATTTTGGCTGTTGTCAGCCTTTATTTGCATATTAACAGTTTTGCATAGTTCGCCGCATTTTTTAACACCAGTTTATGCCGCTCCTGTTTATTTCCTTTTATACTTATGGAATTTATTTTTTCCACCCTACATTCCAATTTATCCTTGGCAGGTAAGCACTTATGCCGCTTGGATAACATTTGCTGCTTTTGCTGCGGTGGGAAGCCTATGCCTGATTGCTTTTCAGGCAAAGCGGAAGTATCCAACTATTTTTTTTGGATGGTATTGGTATTTATTCACGCTCGCACCCATGATTTTTCTTAAATTTGAAAATCGTTATACTTATTTACCGATGGTGGGGATTGCCATGATATTTGTATGGCGTATTGCTCAGATCATTCAACCTGTGAAACGGCAAAAACTCATTGGGTTCATTCTTTTTCTTGTTTGCGTGATACCGCTTGCAATCCGCACCCACAGTGAAGCGGCCGTTTGGCGGAATAATCAAACGCTTTTTGAGACGACCCTTAGTTTTTCACCCGGCGTGAACCAAATTCATTACCTGTATGCTACTGATTTGGCGCAGAAGAAGAAAATCGACGAAGCACTCCCGCATTATTTAGCTGTCATGAAGTCAGTTCCCGACGCTAAAACTTATGATGCGCTCACCGAACGGCTTCTCAATTATTTAGACGCAGATGACATAGACGAAAGAATCGCTTTTTTTGAGCGCGCAGTCCGCATCAAACCTGATTACACCGCAGGTTATCAAGGTTTGTGCGATCTTTATACGGGGCGAAACGCAACCGATAAAGCAGATCATTTTTGCGGGATAGCTGAAAATCCCGCTGATAGCCGGGGTTAGCTCTCTCGGTTTACCCTGAGAATATCTGATTCACGGAAGGTTTGCGGCTGATTATCGCTTGATGTTTAACGTACGATAAAGTCCGAAATATATGACGCCCGCCGCGCTGCCGGCAACATTTAAGCTCACATCACGCCACGAAAAAAAGCGATCGGGAAATAGGCCTTGCAGGCATTCCTCGAGAAATCCCACACCGCAAGCCATGACGAATGCGGATAAAACAGTACGCTGAATGCTCTGAGGCGGCAAAGCTTTCAGGAGAAGGAAAAACAATACACCATATTCTGCCAGATGGACCCGTTCGATCGGAATTTTGATTCCCCGCATCATGAAATAAGTTGTCAGCGACAGAAAAACAAAAAAGAAAAAAGTGCGGCGTTTCATGGATGGGGCAATGGACAAAGTAAGCAGAAAGCACACAAAAAAAACAGCTAAGGCAATTTCAACAAACACAGATTCCGTTATCAACCGGTCGATCTGGTTCATCCACGATCGGGTAAAGGGAAGTGTGAATAAAATGATTAAAAGGTAAACCGTTAAAATCGAACGGTAGGTACGCAAGGAGGGTGTAAAAGGTTTTCCAGGCATCAGGCGGGTTTGGTTTTTGCGTCCGGCGGCAATGTTTTTAATTTCTTCATCAATCCGGTTGCGCGCGTCAGTGATTTGCCGTCACTTTGAAAAATAAGCACGCCGTCACGGTCGGTCCGGTAAAGGTTTTCCGGAAAACTGTCAAGCGTTTCTTGCTTAGGCAGACGGTATTCGGAAGGGCCGGAGGAAATAATTTTGATGCCGGGACGAACAATTTGCACGAAAAGAGGATCGAGTGTATCACCATGATGCGGCAGAAGGGCGAAACTTGCGGGCATGTTGCCCGGCCAGTCAGAAGCAATTCGTTTTTGAACATCGGGAGTAATATCTCCCGGAAAAAGGAAGGTTTGGTTTTTAAACATGAGAAGTGTGACGATGGAATCACGGTTTAGATCCCCTGACAATGAATCTGACGGGTGTAGAATTTTAACGGAAACCTCAGGATCTAGAGCGGGTTCATCACCCTCACGCAGCAATTGAGGTTCAATACCCATTCGGCGCAGCACTTCAAGTTCGGCAATTAAATTGATATCACGGATATGATCGATGTCATTTAAATATAAATTTCGAATCCGCACCTGCTTGGCCAGAAATGACAAAATGCCATAATGATTGTCATGCGCATGGGTGATAATCAGGGCATCAATTTGTTTCACACGGATGGTCTTTAAGTAACGGGCAATGAGTTCTGCGGTTTGCGGCGTGCCGTTATCAATCATTAAAGTTTTACCGCCGGGCAGGCGGATAATGGAAGCATCGCCGTGACCGACCGGCAGCACGTGAATTGTGAGAAGGCCGCTTTCTTCCCGGCAGCCCGTTGTCAGAAAAAGGCTGTAAGTCAAAAATATGAATATAAAACATTTCGAGAGTTTCATGCGCGCTTATTGTAGTGAGATATGGCTGGAAAAACAAGTGGCAAGGGATCAGGGATCAGGTGTCAGGGAACAGGGATCAGATTTGATATTTTGTGTGTCATCGCGAGGAGTGCGCTGAAGGCGAACGACGCGGCGATCTCTAATTCTTAGAAAGACTTCGTGCTTCTTTTTTCCGAGATTGTCACGCCCTGCTACGCGGGCTCGCAATGACGTTTTACTTCTTCTATCCCTGTTCCCTGACCCCTGTTCCCTAATGCAGCGGGGGACGAGTCACAAGAATGCAGCGCGCATCAATGGAATCGATGTTGCGAAGTTTATGAGAAATCCCGCCGTCAAAATAGACTGACTCATTGGCATGCAGCTTGCGGGTTTTGTTTCCGTAGGTAATTTCAAGTGTGCCGGCCTCCAAGAAAATACAAATCATTGAGTGCGGGCTGAATTTCCATTTTTTCAGTTCACGAAAAGGACTGATGATCATAATGCCCATAAAAAAATCGCGGCTGCCTGTTCCCGGCGGACTCAAGGATTGAATGGAGAAACCGTGCTGCGGATATTGAATGATGCCGCGCTGCCCAAAGCTCGAAACAAAAAAGAAATCCGGGGATTCATTCATTGCCCGGCTGGTGAGTTCCGGAAAGGGAATCCCCAAGGCGTCTGCAATTTTAACGAGTTTCTCAGACGAGGGATCACGGACACGCCCTGCCAAAATGTTGAAAATGTGTTTGTCGTTAATGCCGGTTTTTTCCGCCAAGTAGGTGACAGACGATTCCTCACCGTTTTCTTTGCGCTCGGCCAAAAGCCCCTTAATGGCTTTGCCCCACAATGGAATTTTATGGCGGATGCGCTTGTCAGCTTGGTTTTTTAGATCTTCTTTGAATTCGTTGTACATAGTTTGTTTAACAATCTAATTATATTTCTTACATAACTATAGTATAAATTGTTCTATTTAGTTTGTCAAATAATCTAAAATTATTATCAGATAAAAAGGTGTCCAATATCTTGACACCATCTAAAACAGAGGGCATCTTATCGGTATCAAAAGTATATGAAGGAGAATTGCCATGAACGCTTTAATTGAACCACCCATTCAAGATTTTGGTGAGCCGCAGCCGGATCCCGTCAGTCATATCGGAGCCGCCATGCGCGTGTTACGCCAAAGGCGGGGACAAAAGGCGGTTGAACTTGCCAAGTCAGCCGGATTAGATCCCCGGACTTATGCGGCGATTGAAAAAGGCAGAATTAAAAACCCGTCACTGCAAAATATTGAAGCCATTGCGAGAGCTCTTGACATTACGCCGTCCGAACTTTTTTCTCAACACACTACTCAACAACCGGACAATCTTTTTATCGGCACCCAGAAGGGCGAATTTACACTGGATTATGAAGAGCGCGGTTTCCGCATTATTTCTTTTACGCCGCCGCATCCAAGTTTTTTTGTCGGAAAAGTTCTGATGCACCAGGGCGCGCGTCTTGATGCCGGTATTTTTCCGATGGAAGGTCATTTGTTTATCCAAATCGTATTCGGAAAACTAGCGCTTTCGGTTAACCGCCAAGAGTTTTTCTTAAAAGAGGGAAATACGCTGCTCATCAATAGTAAGCTGCCCTACGCATTCTTCAATCCCCACATCAGAGAAACCTCTTTTTTGCTGACGTCCGTTCCTTCATTCATTAAAAAATAGGGATCAGGTTTCAGGGAACAGGGGTCAGGCATCAGGAAGCAGGGATCGGGGATCGGGGGTCAGGAAGCAGTGAATGGAGTGCGGACAGGAAATAGGGCAAATGAGCAGTGGACAAAACAGTATTCATCGTGTCATTGCGAGCCCCGCGGCGTGGGGCGCGGCAATCTCGGTTTTGGAAAAGACAATGGAAAGACAAGGGTTTGTGTATTTGTTGATGAACAAATTTAACACCGTGATTTACGTTGGTGTTACGAGTGATTTAAAAGCAAGAATATATGCACTTAAAGAGAAATTAGTAAAAGGTTTTACAGCACGATATCATGTTAATAAGTTGGTGTATTTTGAATCTGTTGATAATATTCAGTCGGCCATTACGCGAGAAAAACAAATTAAAGCAGGTTCAAGAAAAAAGAAATTAGCATTAATCCAATCATTGAATCCAGATTTTAAAGATTTGTATGATTCAATTTAGTCATAAGATTGCTTCGGTCACTACGTTCCCTCGCAATGACGGGAGTTAGCTCTTTAACCTCAGATGTTTAATCGCTGTTTCAAATCTCCGTTTTTACCAAAAGTATGCAGGGATGGCGTAGAGTTATATCCGACGATTTTTTAACCTCTAATGACAATCCTGCCCTTACTCCCTGATCTCTAACACCCGATCCCTAAAACTTATACTTTCCTCCGCCATTCATGCCGCGCGTTCTCTGATCTCTGATCCCCGGCCCCTGTTTTCCGTCAATCAAAGGTCGAATGATGCCGATAAATGGTCTAATAGATTCGACGTCGTGTTTTTAGGTGTTTTTCTGCTGTTCGGCGTTTGACTTGGTGTTTGTTATTAATTATAATTTAAGAACTTACAATTATTTACAATGTTTAAAAAGTCTATTAGCCCACTCAAACCTAGCTTCCTTATCCATCTGATTATCCTTCTATTATCTGTCGGAGTTCTGTTTTCAGAAGCCATCACGTATGCTGAATCCATGACATTTGTCCGCGCTAGTCAGACCAGCCAAGCCGGCACAACCAATGCGGATGAGCGTGAAAGTGCGATGGCAGCTGCTCTTCAAAACGTGCAGGCAAAAAACGGGCATGCCGCTGAGTCAAAAAAAATAGATCTGGGTAAAAGAAAAGAAGCGGCAAAAGTCAAGACTGACAAAAAGGAAAAAGAAGCCCGAAAGATGGATTGGAGCTGGTTATTTTTCTGGAAAAAGGATAAAAAAACTTCACCCGAGACTTCTCAAAGCCCGGCCGAGGCATCAGCGGAGACAAAAGCAATGAAGCCGAAGCAAAAAATCGATTGGGATCAGTTTTTTAAAAAGCCTCCGCCTTCCAAAGATCGCGATATCGTTGCTCAAAAACGCCGAGAGCGGCAGGCACAATTTCCGAGTCTGGACCTCGAGCAGATTAAAGCCTCCATTACCGAGGCTAAAATTAATCAAAAAAAGGAATTTATTAATGCCGGCGGCCATCACCTGCAGGATGTTCTGGATCGGGCGGTTGAAGTGAGTCTGCCGGCCCACATTGCCAGCGAACGCATTGTGGTTGCTGAGCGGAGGATCATAGCGGCTTTTCGGGAATTTTTTAGCGAAATGGAATTTACAACTGTTTTGAAAGACGGTACGCTTTCTACGGGCCCTTACAAAAGTAAAAGTTTCGGTCTCTCTTTCACCCAGCCCCTGTATCATGGCGGTGTGATTTGGAATACGTTTCAACTTGAGATGGCCAATCGCGAACAAGCCAAATACGAATTAAATCAGACGCTTTCAGAAATCGTGAAAGACACATCAACGGCCTATTTTGAATATGAGCGCGCCTGGAATGCGCTTAAAGATAAGCAGCTGCTGTTTGAAGAAGTGGCTAAACTGAAACAGATGTCTGATGAAAAAGTAAAAGCCAAATTAATCAGTGAAATTGAAGAACTGAACGTCAACTCGCTTTTTGGACAGATGGAATACGATCTTGAAACGGCCAGGCAGGAGCTTGAAATTGCCAAATTGGATTTACAAGAAGCGCTTCAGTTGGACATTGAAGATCCCATTGATATTCGCGTGAGTGATCAGATTGATGACATTCGCCTTGCAAACCAGAGCTCAGACCCCGCGCAGCTACCGGTCCCGGGCGATGACAGCACCATGAGCGCGCCCGGTCTTCAGGTGGAGGGAAAAGACTTGGATCATTACATTGATATCGCATACACCTATCGGCCTGATTTGCAGGTGGAAGCGACTAAATTGCGCGCTTCCCGGATCGAACATAAAATTGCGGCGGGTAATATGCTCCCCAAAGCTGATTTAATTATTGAATTCGGTAAGTTGGGCGAAGCTTTTATTACCGATCCAACGGATGATTTTCATTTGGGAACCGGCAAACCGCCGCTTCACAAAGAGTGGCGCATTGCGCTCGAAATGTCGTGGAGCGTTTTAGGGAATAATGTTGAGTATGCTTACGACCACGATCAGCGCGCTCCTAGCGTGTCGCAATTTTTAGGTTCGCAAGGACCAATTACGGACACCTATTCATTCACGGCATCAATTTTGAGCGATTTGAACAAATTTGCCGAGTTACGCGAAACTAAAATTGCAATGCTGGAACAACTGGTGGAATTGGAAAAGAAAGAACACGCTGCGATTAAAGAAGTGAAAGAAGCTTATTTCAATTACAATAAGGCGCTCATTCAGCTGCAGGCGAGCCGCCAACGCCTTCAGTATCGGGAGCGGCTCATGACATTGGCAAAGCATCGGTTGGATAACAATGAAATTGAAATTTCCGAATATTTGCAGGCTAGGAAGGATTATACTGAAGAACGGAACGCCGTGCATAAAGCATTCTCTGATTTTTATTTGGCGAAGGTTAATTTAAATTATGCGGTCGGTATTCGCGATTATGTGAAGATTGAACCGCATGTTTTTGAAAATCGAACCACCTAACTCATTCTGGGGTCAGACCCACCTGGGTCTGACCCCATGAAAGTAGAGAGTATGCATGAACCTGGAACCAAAATTACCAGATGAACTAAACAAGGGCTCAGACCCAGGCGGGTCTGAGCCCACGCCTATTCCGGGCGGGCCTGATCCCGCGCAGCTGCCTGTGCCGGATGAGAAATTAAAAAGCGCCGCCCGTGAGAATCCCTTTGCCAAGTTTTGGATGCGTTTTTTGGGTTTTATCTTCCAGCCGGGCAGTTTGAGGATTTGGGTAGGCGTGATTGCCGTTTCTATTTTGGGGTATGTCGGATATCAAATGATTATGAGCAAGACTTCCGTCACGGCCATTTCGGAATCACAACCGGACGATGACAGTAAGCCGCTGGCTGTGAAAGCCTACAAGGTAGGCCGGTATAACTATGAGGATTCGCTGAATGCGCTGGGGACCATTAAGGGCGGTGTGGAGTTTAAACTCAGTTTTGAAATTCCCGGCGTGGTAAGTGCCGTTAATTACCGGGAAGGCGAACGGTATGAAGAAGGTGCGCTTTTGATTTCGCTTCGGCAAGATGATATCCTGCTTCGTTTGAAACGGGCGCAGGCTGAACGCAGTAAATCCGAAGCCCAGCTTAAAATTGCGGAGGACAAGCTGGCGGATCACGAAAAGCTTTTTGACATCGGTGCCATTGCCAAGACGGCAGTTGAAAAAGTCCGCTTAGAGGCCGAAAGCGCCCGTTACGATTTACAAGCCGCTTCTTTGGAGGCGAAGGCCAATGAAATTATGCTTGAAAAATCAAATTTGTATGCACCCACGGCCGGTACGATCGGTGAATTAAATATCGAAGAAGGTGAAGCGGTCACCCAAAATACATTGGTGGGAACGCATCTTTCCACCAACTATGTTTTGGCAGAGTTTGGTGTGACCGAACGCGACTTAAACAAATTGTCTTTAGGTCAGCGGGCGCGCGTTTTTGTCGACGCTTATCCGGAAAAAACGTTTGATGGGACGATCGACGGCGTGGGCAGTGTCGTGGTCGGACAAAGCCGGACGGCCAATGTTAAAGTACGGATTGAAAACCCCGAGAATCTTTTGGTGCCCGGCATGTTTGCACGGATCAAAATTTTGCTTTACCAGAAGAAAAATACGCTGGTCGTTCCTACGGATGCGCTTATGGGGAAAGAAAATGATTATTCGGTCATGGTGATTGATCCCGACCGCAAAACAGTCAGATCGCAACCAGTGGTGGTGGGATATCAGCGCACCGATTATGCGCAAATTGATTCCGGTGTGCGTGAGGGCGATTTAATTGTGATTACGGGGCTTGACCGCGTTAAAGATGGCCGTGAAGTACGCATTATCGAGACGCAGGAAGCAGAGCTTTAAGGCGTACTTCGTACTTCGAACATCGTACATCGGTGCGTTGAAAAATAAAGGGCAGGACAATATTTTAAAAAATTGAAGGCACCTATATTAATGAAAAAAGTAAAGACAATTGACCACTCAGTTGCCGCGCGAAACCATATCAATTATGCACGATATTTCAAATGTTAAACGAAGTACGAAGTATGATGTACGAAGTACGCAATCATGAACTTACCTTATTACGCGATCAAACGCCGTGTCACAACGGTCATGGTATTCGCCGGCATCTTTTTCCTGGGGGCCGTCGCGCTCATTGGTTATCCGCAAGAGTTGTTTCCGCGCATTAATTTTCCTCAAATTACGGTTGTCACTGATTATGTCAACGCAGCGCCCGAAGAAATTGAAACCCTGATCACACGTCCTTTGGAAGAGGCCATCAGTTCGGTCGGCGGCTTAAGGCGGGTTGAGTCTATTTCGCGCGAGGGCAAGAGCATCATCACCGTTTCATTTAACTGGAACCAAAACCTTGATTTTGCCGCATTGGCCGTGCGTGAAAAAATTGATCTCGTCAAAGAAAGACTTCCCAAAGAATCCGAAGATCCCGTTGTTTTAAAGTTCGACCCTCTTTCAAGACCGATCATGATTTTGTCGCTTACCGGCAATCTGGCGCCGGTGGAACTGAAACGGATTGCCCAGTATGTTTTGCAGGATAACTTGGAGAAAGTGCCCGGGGTTGCCTCCGTCAGCATTTCCGGCGGATTGGACCGTGAAATCATGGTGGAACTGGACCAAGGACGCATGCAGGCGGCAGGTGTTTCCATTTTAGAGGCCATTGATGCCATTGATAAAGCCAACATTTCTTATCCTGCCGGCAGCATTAAAAAGGGTTTGTATGAGTATTTGATTCGTACCGTGGGATCATTTCGTTCGGTAGAGGAAATTGGTTATACAGTGGTGAATACCGAATCACGGCGTAAGCTTGCCAATGTTGAACGAGGCTTTATCGAATCGAGCGCTGAGGAAATGAGAGCCTCCCTTGACAGTAAACGCCAAGACGCCGAGAAAGGAATCACCGAAAAACGTCTCGTCCTTTTGCGTGATATTGCTGATATCTATGACACGTTCGGTGAACGCAATACCGTTTCAAAATACAACGGTAAAGAAAACGTTTCGCTGGCTATCCAGAAACAAGCGTCGGCAAATGCCGTGGATTTGGTCGAACAAATTAGGCGTGAATTGTGGTTCTTAAGCGGCGAAGTCGAGGGGCTCGGCGCTCATGCCGAAATTGTTTATGATCATTCAGAGTTCATTAAAAAAGCGGTCAACAATACGCGGGACGCAGCGCTTTTTGGCGCGCTTTTAGCAGGATTGATTTTAATTTTCTTTTTCCGCGAATGGGGCAGCGCGGCCATTGTGGCGTTTTCGATTCCCATTTCCATCGTGGGTTCTTTCTTTCTCATGAAAATGCAGGGCATTACGATGAACACCATGTCGCTGGGAGGGTTGGCGCTTGGCGCTGGCATGATTGTCGATAACAGCATCGTAGTCATCGAAAACATATTTCGATTGCGGGAAGAAGGCGTGGCGAGCGAAGAGGCATCTGTGCGGGGCGCCAACGAGGTTTTCTGGCCCATTGTTTCATCCACACTTACCACTGAAGCTGTTTTCTTGCCGCTCATCATTTTTGTACCCGGTATTGCCGGCCAGCTTTTCCGTGATTTATCTTGGGCAGTGATTCACTGTCTCAATATTTCATTTTTGATATCTATTTGGTTAATTCCAATGGCAGCGCTTTATGTGAAACCCAGGACTAAAAAGGGCCGGCAGCATGAGCGCTTACAAAAAACAACGGCTTACTTTCAAGCCATGTCTCCCCGGAAACAAAATATATTCTGCGGCACCATTGTGCTGGCCGGCTTAGGGGCTTTTTTACTCAGCATTCTGATTTTTAATTTGTTAGACACCGAAGTCATTCCTAAAGTAGACCAAGGCCAGATGATGATTCGGGTAAATTTGCCTGTCGGGTCTACCATTGAAGCGACGGAAGCGGTTGTTAAGAAAATTGAGTCCGAACTGACTAAAATTGATGAAGTGGAAAACGTCGCCGTGACCATCGGGTCAGCGCCTGGCGGACGGGTAGGCGAAGTGTCGGTTGATCCTTTACGGCGGTCACAGGCGATTGTGCTCGTGACCCTCAAGAAAGACCGCAAGCGGCCGTCTCATGCTGTTTTGCGTGATTTGCAGGAGAAGTTATCGCTGGAGGATCTTAAAAACACGGATTTAGAATACATTCTGCAGGAAAACGAATTTGAGTTTGCCGCAACGGGCGGTAAGCCCATCGTGGTAGAAATCAAAGGTTATGATTTGGACTTGCTGCAATCTTATGCGCGCGAAGTCGAGGAAAAACTGAAAGACATCAGCGGCGTGAGTGAAATTTTGGATGACATCGGCGACCCGACGCCTGAAACCAAAATCGAAATTGATAAAAAGAAAGCCGCGCTTTATGCCATTTCGGCCCGGGATGTTTCGCTCACGGCAAAAGCTGCGATTGATGGAGCCATTGCCACCGATTACAAAGAGGCGGGGCGTGAATTTGATGTACGGGTCAGACTCAAAGAATCCGACAGGGAGGATTTGGACAAATTGAGCAACCTCCTTCTTTACAGCGACACGTTAAGAATCAGCATTCCCATGAAAGCCATTGCGGCGCTGAAACCCGGTTTTGGTCCCAGTGAAATTAAACGCAAGGATCAAATACGAACGGTGGTGGTGACCGCTGCCATTCGAAAAGGGTTTCAGGAAAAAGAAGTACTTCGTGATGCCGCAGCTGTTTTGAGTGCGATTGAGTACCCAAACACATACGAAATTAAATTGGTCGGTAAAGCGCAGGAAGTGAAAGAGTCGTTCCGGCGGGTTTTATTTGCCATCATTTTGGCCTTAATTTTAAATTACATGATTATGGCGGCGCAATTTGAATCATTCATACAACCTTTCATTGTGATGTTTACCGTGCCGCTTGCCATGATTGGGGTGGCGCTTGCCCTTTTAATCACACAGACAGCGGTCAGCATTATTTCGCTTTTGGGTGTTTTAATTCTTGCCGGGACCGTGGTGAACAATGCCATTGTTTTGATTGATTTTATTAATCAAAGGCGAATAGAAGGTATTGATACAGTTCAGGCAGCCATTGAGTCTGCCTTCATTCGTTTTCGTCCGATCATGATGACTGCCATCACGACCATGGTAGGACTTATTCCGCTTGCGCTTGGCATCGGTGAAGGCGCCGAACTTCAAGCGCCCCTTGCGATTTCAGTCATCGGAGGCTTGATTACTGCCACCATCTTTACACTTTACGTGATCCCGACCGTCTATATTCTGATGGTTCGTATTTCGGATGCCATGATTGGTATGCCGGATGTGGAGAGTTTTTAGAAAAATGAAGAGTTAAGAATTATTACGTGTCATTACGAGCCTCACGCAGTGAGGCGCGGCAATCTAAGATCTGAGATTGCCGCGCCCCGCCTACCGGCGGGACTCGCAATGACACTGGTAATTAATTCCTCATTTTACGTTTTGAATTCTATACTAAAAAACTATGGGTATTCCCAGACGATCCGTTAACAGACCTGTTTTTGCAAGCGTCGTCTTTATCACGCTGGTGCTTCTTGGCGTCCTCACGTTAGTCCGCCTGCCGGTTGAATTGTATCAAGGACTTTCCAACGGCATCATCAGTGTCATGATTAACGCGCGCGGCGGGTTGGCGCCCCGCGAAGTGGAAGAAATGATCACCAAACCCGTCGAAGAGGCCGTGTCGACAACAAGCGGCCTTAAAGTGATGTATTCCAATTCACGGGAAGCGCAAAGCCGGGTGACTTTAGAATTTGAACCCGGTGAAGACATGGATTTTGCTTCACTTGAGGTTCGCGAGAAATTCTCGCGTGTTAAATCAAGATTACCCCCCGAAATCGAAAAACCCGTCATTGCCAATTATTCCGATACCGACAACGCCATTCTCATTTTTGCCGTGATTTCGGACACCAAAACTCCCGAGGAACTTCGGGAAGTGGTGGATAACGAGTTAAAACCCGTTCTGGAGCGTCTTAACGGCGTTGCCAGTGTTGAAATCTATGGAGGACGGGAGCGCAAAATTCTGGTGGAGCTCGACCGGGACAAAATGGTGGCCTATCAAATTTCTATTGAAGAAGTCATGGACATCATCGGTGCCAGCAATCTCAACCTGCTGGCGGGTGATTATCATCGCGGCGATTATCAATTTGCGATTCGGACCATGGGTTCCTTCACATCGATTGATGAAATCGGCGACATCGGCGTCAAAGTGTCGCGGCAGGGAACCGTTATTCCTTTAAAAGAAATTGCAACGATCAAAGACTCTTATTTGGAACCCAATGATTTTTCCCGTCTCAATTTGAACCAAAATGTTTCAGTTTATGTCCGGAAAATCAGCACGGCCAATACCATTCGGGTTGTGAAGGGATGTTTGGTGATACTTAATGATTACAACGCGCTGAAACAAAATCAAATGGATGACGTGAGAACGGTGATTGTGGCTGACAGGGCAGAGTCCATTCAACAAGCCATTCGGGGGGTGGTGACGGCGCTTTTAATCGGTGTTTTGCTGGTAACCCTCATTATTTATGTCGTTTTGCGCAGCGGTGTCTTAGCTGCCATTGTGTTTGCGGCGATTCCGGTTTCAGTCATTTCCGCCTTTTTGTTTATGGGCATGTTCGGTCAAAGCATCAACGTCATGACGCTCAGCGGCATGGCGATTTCGATTGGCATTCTGGTGGACAGTACGGTGGTGGTGACGGAGAACGTGTTTAAAAAACGTGAGGAAGGTTTGGCGGCGAACGAAGCGGTGGTGGCCGGGGCAGAGGAAATGTGGTTGGCGCTGGTGGCGTCGCTCGTCACTAACTTAATTGTATTTCTTCCTATTCTCTTTATTGACAAGGAGATACAGCTTCAATACGGCGGTTTTGCATTTACGGTTTGCGCCACGCAAATCCTGTCACTGTTGGTGGCGATTTCATTAATTCCGATGCTTCTCTCACGCGTTCAATTTGACGTTCACAAATCCGAAAGCGGCCAGAAAACACGCACGGTTGAGAAAACCCTTAATCAATTTTACGGCTGGTATGAAAAAGCGCTTCGTTTTTCATTTCAAAACCGCTACAGCCTGCTGGTGCTGATTTTAGCACTCTTTGTCGCTGCGACGTGGGGGCTTGCCCATCGCGATTTGGATTTGCCGACTACCTTGAATGAAAATGAGTTCAAGATTACTATTTTTCCTTTGGCCGGGGCCAAACTTGAAGCCAATGATGAGGTGGTGAAAAAAATCGAAGAAATGCTTCATGCCTACCCCGAAGTTAATTTAATTTCTTCGATGGTGCGCAAGGATCAAATTAATATCTTCACGAAGCTAGTGTCCCGGCACCGGCGAAAAAATTCAAAAGATGCCATCATGACTACCGTCCGGGAGAAAGGAAATGAAGCCATTAAACAAGTGCACGAAGAATACTCGCTGATCGTAGACGAAGGCTCCTCAAGCGAAGAAGCAAAGAAATTGGTTCTTAATATTTTTGGCTTGGAGAATTCGGAGCTGGAACGGTTGGCCAAGGAAATAGCATCACGGGTGCAGCAAGTTCCGGGGCTGACTAATTTGGTCATGACCGATTTGAGAAAACGGCCGGAATACAGTTTGGTGGTGGACAAAGCGCGCGCGGCTTACTACGGCTTTACCGTCAAAGATGTTGCCAACTCCGTACATGCTTTGGTGCGCGGCATGCGGCCCACGAAATATCATGAATTAACAGAAGGGAAAGAAATCGAGGTGATTACAAGGCTGCAGCCCATGTACCGGCAGAAAATTGACGACCTAAGACAAATTTATCTTATTTCTAAGCGGGGCGATCAGATTCCGCTTGAGCAAATTGCCAGTTTTTATCCGAGCACCGGGCCGCAAACAATTGACCGCCTTAATAAATACCGCTATGTTTTCCTAAAAGCAGATGTTTCACGCCCGCTTGAGACGGTGGCGAAAGAAGTGAAGCGAGCCATTAAAGATATTCAATTTCCGAAGGATTATTTCTGGCGCTTTGGGGGAACTTATCAATCTCTCATCAAGGGACGCTCGCAATCGTACATCGCGCTTTTGGTAACCATCATTTTTATTTACATGGTTTTGGCGTGTTTTTTTCAATCTTATTCACAGCCGCTGATGATTATGATTGCCATTCCTTTGGCAAGCATCGGTATTTGGATGGCATTGGCCATGACGCAAAAGCCATTGAGCCAAAACGTGTTTCTTGGAATGATTTTGTTAGCAGGTTATGTGGTCAACAACTCCATTATTCTGATTGACCGTATTAATCACCTGAAATCGGAAATTCACGATACCGTTGAGCAATTAATTCAGGCAGGGAAAGACCGTCTGCGCCCTATTTTAATTACGACCGTTGCCACTGTCCTCGGTTTCTTACCCATGACATTGCCGATGGATGAATCGAGCGCGCTTTGGGCGCCATTGGCGGTGACGGTGATTGGAGGCATCATCAGCTCAACGTTACTTACGCTGTTTGTTATACCTAATTTTTTCCTCTATTTAAACGATTTCAAGTCGACCCTGGTCCGTGCTCGTACCGGACATGCCAAAGAAAGCGGGTTAGGTCTTCAAAAGTAATCCCACCGGTTTTTCAGGAACCTTCTTAAGGTAATCCTTCGACTCGCTTCGCTCGCTCAGTTAAAATGAAAACGTTGTGTCCTCCTGCCACAGTAACTAAACTGTGGTGGGAATAAAAACAAAAGGAGGACACGCATTATGATAACCATTGGCGTTGATTTTTCAAAGAGAAACTCCA
>Ga0210019_1002949_pt1 | contig 15983 bp, 14 predicted proteins | sample CryGeyCG2114_020_2_FD_183969 | JGI IMG/M metagenome (GOLD analysis project Ga0210019, IMG submission 183969) | Groundwater microbial communities from aquifer - Crystal Geyser CG11_big_fil_rev_8/21/14_0.20 (SPAdes) (version 2) | ecosystem: Environmental > Aquatic > Deep subsurface > Groundwater ...
TTTTTTTTGTCCGCTTCATCGTTAAAGCTCGTTAACGTAACGAATCTGTTACGCTTTCCTCACTTTGCCTTGAAGCGACCAAAAATTGATGATTTTCCCAAAGATAACGGCATTTTTCAGAGGGTCCCTAAAACTCCCATACCAATATGAGGAAAAGGAACTTGTGAAGATCATGCATCTAGGGCCTGTTCACACTACGGGTTTGACAATGGAAGCGAGTTGATTTTTTCCAGTTCAAGGAACGACAACGAAAGAATACCCGGAGGGTATTTTGAGGAGGAGTTGACGACGAAATGGAGGAAATCAGCCGCTTCCCTACGGGCACACCTTGGGAACGTTCGTCTTTTTTGTTGTTCGTCGCTTCCGTAGCTTAAGCCACGCTACGCTCCTCACGCCTCAAATCCGAACATCCCCAAGGTGTGCCATTCCAAACTCCGTAGTGTGAACAGGCCCTAAACAAGTTCCTTCCTGCGAGTGAATCCCTGCGCCCATCACCGACATTAAACGTTGAGCGTATTGTCCAATTCCCATTGAGAAACAGAAATACAGTATCGATCGTATTCATCCATTTTTGCTTTGTAGAAGTGGGTAAAAAAGTGCTCACCAAGCGCCCCGCGGATCACGTCGTCCTCGCGTAAGGCCTCAAGCGCTTCTTTAAGAGAACCGGCTACAGTACCAATTCCACGTTCTTCCATTTCTTCTGCAGTGAGTTCCCAGATGTTGTCTTCAACCGGAGCGGGAATCGCAAGTTCATTTTTGATTCCATCCAAGCCGGCAGCCAACATAACCGTAAAGGCCAAATAAGGATTGGCAGCCGGATCCGGGCAACGAAGCTCACAACGAGTCGCTTTGTCCGCTACGGCCGAACTGATGCGTGGGATACGAATAAGCGCGGAGCGGTTTCGTTGTCCCCAGGCTGCATTGACCGGAGCTTCATAGCCAACAACCAGTCGTTTATAAGAATTCACCGTAGGATTCATGATGGCATTCATGGCCTTGATGTGTTTGATTTGACCGGCAATAAAATGCTGAGCGATCTTAGAAAGTCCATAGGTGCCATTGGCATCATAAAAGGCGTTTGACCCTGAACCAATGGTAGCAAGGGATTGATGGACATGCATGCCACTTCCATTCACTCCAAAAATAGGTTTGGGCATGAACGTAGCAAGTAGTCCCATGCGTTGCGCAATAGCTTTGAGCGTCAATTTGAGTGAAATCGCATTGTCGGCCGTAGTAAGGGCATTCGCGTATTTGAAATTGATTTCATGTTGGCCGGCTGCCACTTCGTGATGGAGCGCTTCCACTTCAATTCCCATTTCATCCAATCCAAACGCCATGTGACGACGAATTTGCAATCCAAGGTCAGTGGTTTGGTCAAAATAACCAGCATCATCATGGGGGAGTGGCATGAGTTCACCATTTTCTCCTTTTTTAAAGAGGAAAAATTCCAATTCCGGGCCGGTATTAAATTCAAATCCCAAGGCACGTGCTTCTTCGAGTTGACGTTTAAGAATAGCGCGAGGATCTCCTGAAAAAGGCTTACCATCCGGAAGGTACACGTCACAAATAAGGCGTGCGGTCACATCTTCGCCATTTTTGGTCCAGGGAAGTACTGAAAAAGTATTAAGATCCGGCTTGAGGTACATGTCTGATTCCGTGATGCGCGTGAAGCCATCAATGGAAGAACCGTCAAACCACACATTGTGAGACAGTGCATCCGCAAGTTTATGCACCGGAATGGTGACTGCTTTAAGCACGCCAAAAATATCTGTGAATTGCATGTCCACAAACTGCACCACATTGTCTCGTGCCATCTCCAAAATCATTTCTTTGGTGGCCCCGGTACGTGGGAACTTGGCATACATGTGTTCGCGACGAATCGAACTAATGACATCCTTGGTGGTGGATGATGTGTCTGTGGCCGTCATAATAAGAGGGTTAAAATGAAGTAAAAATGGCAGATCCCCTGTACATATGTGCCAGGGGATCCGCAGTCATCATTGCGTGGTTTGCTGAGTTGAGCAAGGAGATTTTTAGACTTTTTAAACCTGTAAAACAGCATCGACACAGCCAAATTGACCTTATACGAATATGGGCGTAAACTGAGGTCGCTTTTGAATTGTCGAAACTTTCGACAACAAAATTAAAATTGACAATATGGAATTACATAGCATTTTAACTGATGTGGGTCTCACGGACAAAGAATCCGATGTTTATTTGTCTGCATTGGAATTGGGCCCGTCTTCCGCTTCTGATATTGCCCTGCGCTCTAAACTCAATCGCGTCACAACGTACGATATTCTTGAAAAATTAATGCACAAGGGATTCATTAGCACGCATACTCAAAAGAAAATGAAAATTTTTGTGGCCACTGATCCGGATATGATTAAAAAAGATGTAGAGCAAAAGTACCGTGCACTTCGTGAGGCACTTCCTGATTTGCGTCGTCTTCATGGGAAAACATCTCATCCTCGTGTGTTATATTATGAAGGATTGGAGGGCGTGAAGCGAGTTTACAATGATACGCTCACATCAAAAACCGAAATTCTAAACTATGCGGATTCCAAGTCCATTCGTACTTTTTGGCCGGAATACGATGAAGAATATGTGGGGCAACGCGTAAAAAAGAAAATTTATTTACGAGGCATTGCTCCTCGTGACGAGTATGGCGAAGCCGTGGTGGCTCACAACAAAGAAAGTTTTAGAGAAATACGATTGGTTGAGCCGACTGAGTTTTCATTTGCCAATGAAATCAATATTTATAACAATAAAGTTGCCATCATCTCTTATGGGAAAGACGAACTGGTGGGGATGATCATCGACAGTCCGGAAATCGCAGACACGCAGCGTGCCATTTTTATGATGGCATGGGAATTTGCAGGATCAAAGATCGCCAAAGTCTTCAAATCAAGGTAAAATAGACACACTCATAACATTATTCACATGCCCAAGCTCAAAAAGAAATCACTTCTACTTATAATTTCAGTTATTTTGTTGGGTGGATTTTTTGCTGTTTATGCAACAGTATTTGAGCCCACTAATTTTGAGCAAGTGAATGGGAATATTCCGATCCCGGGAACATGGACTTTTCATTACCTTCAAGGCCCACCCAATGCAGGATCTGGCATGTCCAGTTTGGCGATTTCTCCCAGTGGAAATTGGGCAACGATATTTGTTGATGGACAGACAATCCCTTTCCGTCGAACGTTTGGTGGCGATATTTCAATGTATCAAAGCGCGGTTTACGATGATCCCATTGGAGCGGTTTCATTTCAATTTGCCGCAAACACAACGGATTCCATTATTGGAACGACCTATGCGGGGCTCCTCAGCTATACATGGGCCATGGAGTTGGTAGATATTGATTTGGACTTTTTTGATGCAATGCACGATATGAGTGAGGGAATATGGGATATCGCTTATGAACCCGGTGACAATGATTGTGGTCCTGGCGGGTCAAGTGCGGATTTTGCGAGTTTTGCCGGATTACCAACTGGGCCATTAGAGTTAAATTACTCCATTGATTTAGATACCGGAGCTTTGAACCCAAATGATCTTCATCTCAACAGTGGAGGTGATTATTTTAACCTTGAGCGCATTGGAGAAACCAATACATTCGGGCAGAGTGGGCCGGGTGTTGAGCTTGAAATGCCCATTGATTCAGATGGAGATATTTTATTGGATTTCGAAGATCAGACATTCACGGGACAGTTTGAATTCAATGCCTCCACAGGAAACAACATGGAAGGATTCTTACATGTAACCGGTTCCGGAGGATGCGGAGCCACCTTTTTAGTGGACATGAGTTATGTTGGTCCGGTGCCCAGCGTTTAGGGCCTGTTCACACTACGGAGTTTGGAATGGCACACCTTGGGGATGTTCGGATTTGAGGCGTGAGGAGCGTAGCGTGGCTTAAGCTACGGAAGCGACGAACAACAAAAAAGACGAACGTTCCCAAGGTGTGCCCGTAGGGAAGCGGCTGATTTCCTCCATTTCGTCGTCAACTCCTCCTCAAAATACCCTCCGGGTATTCTTTCGTTGTCGTTCCTTGAACTGGAAAAAATCAACTCGCTTCCATTGTCAAACCCGTAGTGTGAACAGGCCCTAGAGGCCTTAACCTCGTCGTCCGAATTTTTGTTCCAGCTCATTGAAGCTGAGACGAATCATGGTGGGTCGTCCATGGGCACACGCACTGGATCCTTCGGTTTCAAGTAAAGATTTGATGAGTGATTCTTGCTCATACGTACTGAGACGGCGACCAAATTTGGCGGCCGCGCGGCAGGCCAGCGTGTGCAAAATATGCTCATGTCGTCGCGCGGCCTCGCGGGGCGATTGATCATTGAGCAAATCATCCAAAAACCCTTTTATGACGTCCAAAATATCATCATCCACCAAGAAATCCGGTACTGAATCAATGGAATAAGTGCTTCCTCCAAACTCACTGATATCAAATCCCAGTGAACGCAACAAATCAAGATTCTCTTCAAGAATGGCTTTTTCTCGATAGTCTAAATTCAACTGATGAGGCGCGAGGAGTGACTGGCGTGCGGGTTCGCGTTCCGCTTCATTGGCCCGAAATTTCCCTAACATCACACGTTCATGCGCGGCATGTTGATCAATGATGACAATGCCATCATCGTCTTGAGCCACAATGTAGCTATTTTTAACCTGAGCCAATGCACGCAATGAACCGGTGGGACGATCCTCCATGTAGGACTGCGTGACTTCAGCCACGGTCGGTGGCGTGGGCATGGAGAAACTTGCTGACGGGCTTCCAAAGATCGAGGACACCGGACCACTTGCAGGGAGTGAAGGTGGTGAGTCCATGCCTTGAGTTGCCATGCGTTCCGCTCGTTTTTGTAAAAGATAAGCTTTGCGCGCGTCCATCGCATTTGAGCTCGCAGAATAGGATGTTTCGTCGAAAACCGATGGAGTTGCCGCCCCTGAGGCTCCTCCAAAAAAATTGAGGGGTGGGGCCATGGCCACGCTCGGATCATAATCACCGCCGGATTCTTCAACCTCTATTTTTTCACGTTCCATTGAACGAATGGATTCTTTTCTTAAAAAAGCCGGCATTTCCAAATTTTTATCTTGCAACGATACATTGGGTGTCATACTCGATTGAAGTTCTCGAGCTAAAGCCGCGGCCACACTGGCTTTCATCACTCGAAAAATTTCATTGGGTTGAGCAAATCGCACCTCCAATTTTCTAGGATGAACATTCACATCCACTTGAGTGGGGTCCACGGTCACATTCAATACAAAGATAGGATACTGACTTCCGGGAATAAGATTTGAAAACGCTTCTTTAACCGCATATCCCAAGCGATTGTCTTGAATAGGACGTCCATTGATTACAAAATATTGGTACTTGCGAGTCGCGCGCGCGGTGTGAGGTTTTCCAATCCATCCACTGATCTGTAAATCACGTCCTCCGTAAAAAACATCCACCATTTCTTCGCTCACGGATTTTCCAAACAATCCTCCCACTCGAGCCTGTAATTTGTCGGTTTTGAGTAAATCAAAGGCAGGTCGTCCATTGGACACAAATCTAAACCCCACTTCCGGATGCGCTAAAGCCAAATCTTGCACCGTATCGAGCACATGACGGTATTCCGTGGCTTCGCTTTTTAAATATTTTTTACGGGCTGGAGTGTTGAAAAAAAGATTGGATACATCAATTTTAGTGCCCACGGAGCAACCCGTAGATGCCACGATTGGCTCTTTGCCTCCGGTCATTTCCAATCGAACGCCCCCCAATGATTGCTTGGTTTTTGTCTGTAAAAATACTTCGGAAACAGACGCAATGCTGGCCAAAGCTTCTCCGCGAAATCCCAATGTTTTGATTCGATTTAAATCATCAAGCCCTCCAATTTTACTGGTGGCATGTCGCTCAAATGCCAATCGTGCGTCCATTTCATCCATTCCATGTCCATCATCCGTAACCACAATTTTTTCCGTGCCTCCTTTTACAATCTCTACGGTTATCTGAGTGGCTCCGGCATCCAGGGCATTTTCCATTAGTTCTTTTACCACAGACGCGGGTCGCTCAATAACCTCGCCGGCCGCGATTTGATTCACCAACTGATCCGGAAGAATACGAATGGAGCCCATAGTCGAAGTGTAAATCCTAAACTCGTCCCGTCCAAACACGTCCGCACGAATAGGGTTGACAAAAATGGCAAAAAAGTTAAAATGGATTCCATAGAAAATAATCAAATTCTCATGTCCAACAAATTAAATGCTTTGCTTCTGGCCGCCTCAATGGCAGGCCCCACTGCTTGCGTACAACCCGAAGCTCCACTCGAACAGGAAGGCGCCGGTGAAGTTTTTGCTTTACGGGAAAGCTTCAATACCGGGTGTGTGGCCCACATTCGAGATGGAGCGGATGATGATCAATTGCAAGGCGCTGCCCGCACTCGCAAGATAAAATTAAATGAAGTTCCAGGTTGTGAAGACGCTTCTCGATGGATTTGCGCACAAGATACATGGGAAGAAAGAAACCCCGCATTATTGATGGACACCGTAATCAAATGTCCCGATCGTGAAGGACCTGAATATTGGGAATTGGTAGGGGACACGGTTGATGACGCCAGGTTCGTCTCAAGGTGGATGGATCCATCCAGCTATTGACAATTCTAGATCAACAGATAAAATAATTCTGCGCTGAAAGAATGATGCTCTTTCAAGATTCGAAAAGTTTCTTTTGGTGTTATCGGTCCTTAACCCAAAGACCTATAAGTACGATCAATCATGACGCTCGTAAAGATCGTCATCATAAATTATTCGGAGCAGCCAAGGCTAAATTTGCCCGATGGAAGCAATTCCGCGCGCGAGTGAAACGTCACAGCAATAATGCCCGTGTTAAATTCACTGGGCCCTTGCATGGATATTCTCATTCACAGCAGTTTTTTCATCGAGCCATGGCCGTCACGTTTGTGTTTTTTTTAATCAATTCCGTTACCCTCACAAAAGCCTCTGATACTGGAGGTTTTTATAGTGACGCTTATGATTATTTGGCAGTGGACGGAGATAGTTCCCTCATCGCGGATGAGGAAGGATTTTTGGTTAAGATCAACACGCCGGAAGGTCAGGCTCGCTACACCAATCGCGGGAAAGAAACCGTACAACACGAAGTTCAACCCGGTGATACCTTGTCAGTGATCGCATATAGATATGATTTGAATATGGAATCCATTTTATGGGCAAATCCATCCGTAGGTGGAGGCAATTATTTAAAAGTGGGTCAAGAACTCAATATACCACCGGAAGATGGAATTGAAGTAAAAATTAAAAAAGGCGATACCTGGGATAAAATTATTTCTAAATATAAAACGGAAATCACGCAGGAAGCGTTGATCACATGGAATGAATCGGAAGAACTTATTGAAGGAGAAAAAGTATTTATTTTAGGAGGAAGAGAGCCTTATGTTGCTCCTATTGTCACAACCACTACGCGTGGTTCAGGATATACAGCCACCGGAGTGCCGCCTTCAACTCCGGCATTGCAGCCGGTTCCGGGTGGATGGGTACGCCCCACTGTCGGGAAACTCACTCAGGGTTATCACTGGGGGCATTATGCCTATGACATTGCAGATAGAAGTCGTCCGGCTGTTGTGGCGGCGCGCGCCGGGACCGTTACAACGGCGTTCAATGATGGGGGATGGCACGGAGGCTATGGAAATTACGTTGTCATTGATCATGGAGATGGTTATCAAACGCTTTACGCACATAATGGAGAAGTCTACATCAACGTGGGCGACTATGTGAGCCAGGGTCAAGTGATTTCCAAGATGGGAAACACCGGCCGTGTGTATGGAGCCACGGGAATTCATCTCCATCTTGAGTTGATCTACAACGGAACCAAGATCAGTCCGTCTCAGATCTGGGGATACTAAAAATTGAATACAAATCCTTGCTCCTACGTCCTACTTGAACTACACTGACGTCCGGCCCATTCAACCGAGTCGGCCCGACTTTTCTAGCGTCTCTGCATGAAGCTGATTAAATCATTCGTATCCGCGCTGATTCACGTGCCGCAGCAACTGGCGTTGCTGCTCATTCGCTTTTATCAAAAAACCATTTCTCCGGATCACGGTCTCATGAAAGACAACTTTCCCGGAGGATTTTGTCGTTTTGTGCCAAGCTGTTCCGAGTATTCTCACCACGCTATTCTTAAGCACGGATTGATATGGGGTGGGCTCAAGTCTGTCTGGCGCATTTTGCGCTGTAATCCTTGTAGCAAAGGCGGTGTTGATCTCGTAAAATAGTGCCCCATAAATAGACCCCAACTCCTAACCCACGGACCCTTGAACTTAATCCCCACGCGCGCGCTCCTCAGTGTGTCAGACAAAGAAGGTCTTATTGAATTCGCGCAGACACTCATTCAAAATAATGTTCAGCTCATATCTACCGGAGGAACCGCCAAAGCATTGCGCGAAGCCGGACTTAAAGTCACGGATGTCAAAGACGTGACCGGTGCGCCTGAAATATTAGGAGGTCGTGTTAAAACGCTTCACCCCCAAATTCATGGCGGTATTTTGATGCGTCCGGATCTTGAATCTGATCAAAAAGACGCAGAAGCCAATGGAATAATGCCCATTGATCTGGTGGTGGTGAATTTATATCCCTTCAAGCAAACCATTGACCGTGACAATGTGACGGAAGACGAGGCCATTGAGCAGATTGATATTGGAGGAGTGGCTCTTTTGCGTGCGGCAGCTAAAAATTTCCAACATGTGGCAGTGGTGACCGCGATCAAAGACTACAAACTCATCATTGATGAACTCAAAAACCAAGGTGGGATATTGTTTGATACACGTCGAAAATTGGCCATCAAAGCGTTTGAAAAAACCGCTCATTATGATCAAACCATCACTGATTATCTTAAAAGCAAAGGAGAAACCGTTGAACTTCTTGACCTACATTATGAAAAAGTCGCTTCATTACGTTATGGGGAAAATCCACATCAAAAAGCGGTCTTTTTCCGTGATCCGCACAATCATTATCCTAATGTTACCAATGCCAAGCCGCTTCAAGCAAACAAAGAACTTTCATTTAACAATATTTTGGATGTAGACGCTGCGCTCAAAATCGTGACTGATTTCAAACGGCCCACGGTCGCGGTCATCAAGCACACCAATCCCTGCGGAGTGGCTTCCTCCAATGACATTAATGTGGCATTTGACGCTGCCTACAACGTAGATCCTCAGTCCGCCTTTGGGTGCATCATCGCACTCAACCGTAATTGTACGGAAAAGATTGCACAAAAAATTCTTGATCAAAAAATGTTTGTGGAAATTGTGGTGGCCACCGCATTTGAACCGGCCGCACTTGCGTTGTTTAAAACCAAGAAAAACATGCGTTTGCTTGAAACCGGAACGCTCCGTCTCAACCCGAATCAACGTGACATCAAAACTGTGGCAGGAGGCATTCTCGTGCAAAATGCCGATCAGTATGTGGTCACTGAGGCGGATCTCAAGACTGTGACGCGCGTTCAACCCACAAAAGACCAAATTCGCGCCATGTTATTTGCTCGTAATGTAGTCAAGCACGTTAAATCCAATGCCGTGGTGTTTGCCAAATTTGAGGGCGACGCGAGCCCCTACCAAATCGAAAAAGCCGTTGGTATTGGTGCCGGACAAATGTCTCGCGTGGATTCCGTATTTATTGCCACGCACAAAGGCGGCAATGAAATTCAAGGATCTGTCATGGCCTCGGACGCGTTTTTCCCATTTCCCGATGGTGTCGAAGAAGCGCACCGAGCCGGTGTTGCCGCCATCATCCAACCCGGCGGTTCCATCAAAGATGAAGAGGTGATCGCCAAAGCCGACGAGCTCGGACTTGCCATGGTATTTACGGGAATACGGAGCTTTAAACATTAGGAACCTCTGAAAAATACGGCGTTGTTACGAAATTTCAACCCTTCGAGCGACAGCCCCGCGAATGCGGGGCCAAAAGCAAACGTTTGGATATCATCCAAACACCTTATCCTTAACGAAGGCCGACAATGCCGTATAAGGTTACGATACGGTGAGGAGGTCTGAGTCATTTGCAGCCGAAGGGTTGAAATTGCAGTCATCGGTGTATTTTTCAGAGGTTCCTTTATGGACCACGCGTTTGAGAATCTTATTTTTCAAGGTACAATTTCCACATGACCTTCCTCGACGCATTCATACTCGGCCTCATTCAAGGTATCGCTGAATTCCTTCCGATTTCATCGTCCGGGCACTTGGTCTTGTTTGAAAACTGGCTCAATCTCAACATTAATGAACTCAAAGGATTTGATGTGGTGCTTCATGCGGGAACCCTCCTTGCCATTTTTGTTTATTTTTGGAATGACATAATCGAACTTCTCACAAAAAAAACCAAACGCCCTATGCTTGGCTACATTGTGCTCGCCACCATTCCCGCTGTGATAGTGGGATTCACCATGGAAGAGTGGTTGGACGCGGTGTTTCGTGATCCTGCTCGGGTTTTTCTTATGCTGATCTTCCTTGCGGTGTTTTTTCTTATCACCGAACGATTCCCTCGGAAAAAAGATCGCACTCAATTCACCTTAAAAAACACGCTCATCATGGGAATGGCCCAGGCAGTGGCTCTCATCCCCGGTATTTCACGGTCAGGATCGGTGATAGGAACCGGGTTGTTGTTTGGGCTCAAGCGAGAAGAAGCCGCGCGTTTTTCATTTCTGCTCGGTATTCCTGCCATCGGAGGCGCGACCTTGCTCACCGGCCTGCATGTGATGTCCGGGGAAACTCCGCTCCCGGAATGGCCGCTTGTGGTCATGGGTTTTTTCACCTCGCTCGTAGCCGGCTATGTGAGCGTGGCATTTTTAATGAAATTTCTCAAAACCCATTCCCTCAATGTGTTTGCGGTTTATTTATTGATTATGGGAGCCATGGGGTTGATCCTTCATTGACCCTGACCTTTAAAAGGAATACAATTCGGTCGCTTTTTTAGTCTTAAAAAAAATATTATGGAAGAAGTTGAAACACCTGAAATAATTGAGGCGCCAGTGCCAACTTTATATGAAGAGGCGACAGTGACCGATCTGCCGGATGGCACCAGTGCCACTGATGTGGCTGACGTGACCAATCAAGCCGTAGGAACCGCCGCCGGCATGAGTACCCTCGCTATGATCCTCATTGGACTTGGAGTCGTCCTCGTTCTCTGGCTCATTGCCACCTACAACGGTCTAGTTCGACTCCGAATGCGTGTCCGCGAAGCCTGGTCCGACATTGACGTGCAACTCAAACGTCGTTACAACCTCATTCCCAATTTGGTTGAATCCGTTAAAGGCACCATGGGACATGAACGTGAAGTGCTTGAAAACGTGACCAAGGCTCGCACCGCCGCCATCGGCAACCACGGCAGTCCAGAGGAACAAGCCAAAACCGAGAACATGTTGTCCGGCGCGCTCAAGACTTTGTTTGCGGTCTCCGAAAATTATCCGGACCTCAAAGCCAACCAAAACTTTCTGGAACTTCAGCGCGAACTCACAGACACAGAAGATAAGATCCAGGCTTCCCGCCGCTTTTACAACGGCAACGTGCGCGACTACAACACCAAGATTCAGATTTTCCCAAACAACGTGGTGGCTGGTCCGCTTGGATTCAATATGGAAACCTTTTTTCAGATTGAAAACGATGAAGAGCGTGCCAATGTGAAAGTGAGCTTCAATGATAAAAAATAGTCCATGGCGCTTGCATACACGGAAATTTCAAAAAACAAATTTCGCTCCTGGTTACTTGTCCTGATCTTTCTGGGATTTGTCGCCGGAGTGGGATTTGTGCTCGCTGAAATCGAAAGTCCGGGCACGGGCATGAACGGAATCATATTGGCCTCTGCGCTCGCACTGGGTTGGTCTTGGATCAGTTATTTTTTTGGCGATAAAATGGCATTGGCTTCCAATCATGCCAAGCCCATTGAAAAGCACGAAAATCCGGAACTCTACCGCATAGTGGAAAACCTTTCCATTACCGCCGGGCTTCCCACGCCCAAAATTTACATCATTCAATCTCCGGCAGTGAACGCTTTTGCCACGGGTCGTGATCCAAATCATGCCTCAGTCGCCGTCACCACCGGCATTTTGGAACGTCTTGAGAAAAAGGAGCTGGAAGGAGTTTTGGCCCACGAACTTTCTCATATTGGAAACTATGACATCCGCTTGCTCATGATGGTTACGGCTTTGTTTGGGGTGGTCATGATGATTCATCGCATGTGGTGGTATGGAGGACACGGAGGACGCAGGCAGGGTGGAGAGGGCAAAGGCAATGGAATATTCCTTATCATCGGCGTGTTGTTTCTTCTCTTCGGACCCTTGTTTGCTTCTCTCATCAAACTTGCAATTTCTCGCCGTCGTGAATCCTTGGCCGATGCCTCTGGCGCGCTACTCACTCGCTACCCCGAGGGCTTGGCCTCGGCATTGGAAAAAATTGCAGCTGATCCAAATGAATTGGCAGCCAGCGAAGGCACGGCGCATCTCTTTTTTGCCAACCCATTCAAAAAAGGTTCAGTTGCCAATCTGTTTTCAACGCACCCACCCATTGAGGAACGTATCAAAGCATTGAGAGGGATGGATGTGTAGCCCCAAAAAAATCTCCACGTGGAGACTTTTCAGTTGGAAATCGAAAAATGCACTTGAAAACTCCAAAAAACAATGTAAAATGGAGTTATGTACTCCAGAATTATAAAATCTCCTTCGGGGAAAAGCTTCTTTTTATTCGGACCACGGGGGGTCGGAAAAACCACCTGGTTGAAGACTCATTTTAAGGATGCCATTTATCTGGACTTGCTTGAATCGGAACTCTTCAATGATCTTTTGGCGCAACCCCAACGCCTTGAGCAGTTTATTTCAAGAGAGTTTAAGGATTGGGTCATCATCGACGAAGTTCAGCGCATACCGGCGCTTTTACATGAAGTTCATCGCCTCATCGAATCCAAAAAATTTAAATTCATTCTCACAGGTTCAAGTGCACGAAGGTTGAAGAAAAAAGAAGTCAATCTACTCGCCGGGCGCGCCTTAACGTATCACCTTTATCCCTTGACCTCGATCGAGCTCCAAAAAGATTTCAATATGGAACATAGCTTAAAGTGGGGCCACCTTCCCAGCACCTTCAACGAATCGGACCCTAAGCGCTATCTGGAATCCTATGTGGCCACTTATTTGAGGGAAGAAGTACAGCAGGAAGGATTGACCCGTAATTTAGGAGCCTTTTCACGTTTTTTGGAGGCGGCCAGCTTTTCGCAAGGGGGGGTGGTGAATGTTTCAGAGATGGCGAGAGAGTGCGGAGTGCATCGGAAAGTCGCGGAAAGTTATTTGAATATTCTGGAAGACTTAATGATCGCTGAACGGTTACCCATTTTCTCGCATCGAGCGAAACGCCGGCTACTTGCCCATCCTAAATTTTATTTTTTTGATGTAGGGGTTTATCGGACACTAAGACCAAAAGGTCCATTGGACTCACCGGAAGAAATGGAAGGGATTGCTTTGGAAACGCTGGTTTATCAAGAGTTGAAAGCCATAAATGATTATTTAAACTTAGGATATCGACTCTATTATTGGATGACCGCGGCCAAGCAGGAGGTGGATTTTATTTTATACGGCCCCAGGGGACTCATTGCGATTGAAGTGAAACGGACGCAACGAGTCGGGCTTAAACAACTTGGGGGAATTAAGGCATTTTTGAAAGAGTATCCGGGGGCAAAAACGTTTATCCTCTATGGAGGAAGCAGGAAAATGCATGTGGGGAGCAGTGAAATCATCCCTGTGGAGAGTTTTTTAAAAAACTTAAAGGAATATCTATAAATCCCATTTTGACCGAGGTGGAGATAAACCTGCGGGCTCCGAAAATCCGGTCATATTTCGTGGGATCCTTTTCAAGAAAGAAATTTTAAGGTATAATGATTGGATAAATTTTAACAATTTTTCTAATGGGCGACGCAGCCCCCCAACGAGATACCTTGAATGAACTCAGTGATATGGGCGCGGCTAATAGTGGTGATTATGAAATTTTAGAAAAGTCCATTGATCCTGAGTTGCAAGAAGTTCAAGCACAGACCGAAGCCCCAATACTGGCCTTGGTTGATCCAGTTAAGGCAGAAGAGATGGATGAGATGAAGAAGGAGATGGTACGGCAACGTATTCTTCGTCAACTAGATGCCGCGCGAACCGCAGAAGCAAAGGTAAGAATTTTAGCCAAATGGAGTGATAAAAATGGGGGAGATGCTTTACTTTCAACCTTCCTTCCTATTGTGGGGGATCTCGCCAGTTCTTTTGGGTCCATCGCTTATTTAATGAAACAAGCCAAGGAGGCTGGACTTTCTGAGGAAGCTGGCAAAAAGATTACAAAAAAACAAATTTTAACTGGAGTAAGTGAAGGGGTTGCGGGCATGGTCATTCCGGGATTTGGAGGGTTACTTACCAACTATTTGCTTCAGGCAAATTCAGGCGCATTAAAAATATTTCGGGAGCATCGAATGAATTTGGAAAAGGAAGCACGTGAGGCAGGGATAGAGGAAGAAGCCATAAGGCAACTCGAAGCCAAGGCGGTTCGTTTAGAAGAAAGCATGAGTACTCTACGTGATTTGGTCCCTGATTTTTTGAAAAGTAACTAATCAAAAATGAATAATCTTCAAAAACTTCAAGAAAAACTTCGTGAGACCTTAGACGAAAATATCAAGTTAGCAGCGGCTGAAAAAGAATTTCTTTTAGAAAGTATAGAACTCTTCAATGAAGAGGAACTTGAAAAATTAATTCATATAAATAGTTAATCATGACCACAAATGAAGAAAGTCCGGAAAGTGGAGTGGAAGTCGTCAGCGGAGCTAATGCTGAGGTAGTAAGAACAATGCTTAAGCGAAATGCCGATGATACCTTACAAGCTTTAGAAAAAAATCCTAATTGGAAAAATTTTATAGCGGGAATGGTTCTAGATTTTATCCCAGTGGTGGGTGGGGTACAAAAAATAAGTGAAGCACGTAAAAATTTCGGCGAATATCCTTTAAATAATAATTCTGCAGAGGCAGAAGCCCAAAGGGGGAGAGCTCGTGAAAGGTGCCTTATTGGCATCGTTGAAGTCATGCTAGACACAATAAGTGGGGGAACAACTGCGGCCATACCGGATGAACTTCTGACCGTTCTTAATCGCATTAATTTGTTGATAAAAACTCAAAGTAAAGGAAGAAAGCTTGATGGGGAATGGGGAAAAATTCTTGGAGCAGTTGATGTGGTAGGTCACATTGCTCGAGTGTTATTAAAAATTCCGTACATGATTGAGGGGATTGATAAAGTTTTATCTGTGGGAAATAGTCGTTTAGATACTTGGAAAAAGCAACTTCCTCCTCCGGAAAAATAAACTGTTAGTTGGCCCCTCCCCATTTTTGCTCGACAAAAAGCGGACTTTTTTGTTATAATCATCGAAAATCACCCACCCCAATCCATGCACTCCACCAACCCCGACGATTACGCGATCACAACCTTGGGAAGCCACACCGCGCTTCAGATACTTAAGGGAGCCAAGGACGAGGGCATAAAAGCCATTTGTGTGGTCACGCCCGAAGCGCGGATGGTGTACGAACGATATGGAGTGGCAGATGAATTTATTGAAATCGATCATTACAAAAATTTCCCCAAGGTCATTGATCAGCTTAAACAAAAAAACGCCATTGTGATTCCTCATGGGTCATTTGTGAGCTATTTGGGTCATGAAAAAATTCGCACGCTTGATGTCATGCATTATGGAACCAAAGGCATTCTGGAATGGGAATCCGACCGAGTGAAAGAACGTCAATGGTTGGAACGAGCGGGATTACGTTTACCTCGTATTTTTAAATCCCCTGAAGAAATCGACTGTCCGGTCATCATTAAATTTCACGGAGCCAAGGGAGGATTTGGATATTTCATTGCGAAATCCGCCTCTGAATTTTACGAACGCATGAGAGAGTTTCCCAATGAAGAAGATTACGTCATTCAAGAATAC
>Ga0210019_1002953_pt1 | contig 15973 bp, 17 predicted proteins | sample CryGeyCG2114_020_2_FD_183969 | JGI IMG/M metagenome (GOLD analysis project Ga0210019, IMG submission 183969) | Groundwater microbial communities from aquifer - Crystal Geyser CG11_big_fil_rev_8/21/14_0.20 (SPAdes) (version 2) | ecosystem: Environmental > Aquatic > Deep subsurface > Groundwater ...
AAAGCCAAGACTCTTTAGCAGACATAATGATTCACTCTGATCAAGGCTTTCACTATACCAGTCCAACCTATATAGCTAAGATAAAGAAGCTAAAGATGATTCAGTCAATGTCCAGAAAAGGCAACTGTATAGATAATTCACCCATTGAAACCTTCTTTGGTCACTTCAAAGACGAGGTCGACTACAAGCATTGTAGCAGCTTTGAAGAGTTAAAAGATTTGACCAGTAAGTACATTAACTATTACAATACTAGGAGAAGGCAGTGGAATTTAAAAAAGATGACTCCTGTAGAATACAGAAATCATCTTTTGAGCCTAAAAACCCCAGAAAATAGTGTCCACTAAACGGGGTACGGATCAGAAGAAACCATTGACCAAGCACCACATTTTCCCGCGTCGGTTTTTTAAACAAAAGCTCACCGGCAATGGTAATGGAGAAATAGTTCTGATCTGTCGCAGTTGTCATGATGAATTGGAAAATTCGATTCCACAAAAAAGAAGACTGCCCGCTCAGGAGTATGTTGATATCTTAATCCTGTTTTGTAAGTTCAAAGGGATGGTTGGCATGGTCAGGACTTTAAGGGATAACTTGATAATCCCAGAATCATCGCAAAAGTTGTCTTATTTTAATAATAAATCGGTCGCAATGAGGAGGGCGGCCAGAAGTTAAATTTGATTTTAAAGGCAACACTTCGGTGTTGTCTTTAAAGAGGCTCTTCTTGACAAATTAACAGTTTTATATTATTATATCAACATGACTTATCAAAAGTTTGCCACATTCAATAATAACAATAATAATCGATTGCTTTGACCGGTTAGTTTTTTTAATTTTAAAATAAAGAATAATCCGGTCTCAGAACCGGATTTTTTGATTTTTATAAATAGATAATTGCCGAGTAGTTCAATGGTAGAACGCTACGCTGTTAACGTAGATGTTGGTGGTTCGAATCCACCCTCGGCAGCCATAAAGTAGTTTCCGCCAAAGGCGGACCTGCCTCTGGCGGGCAATTGGTAGAACGTTGCACTGTTAACGCAAATGTTACAGGTTCGAGTCCTGTCCTGGCAGCCATATGTTAGCGCTGCTTGTCCCGTAAATTAAGCGAAGCGAAATTACACGGGGTTAACGTAGTGATCTTGATTCGATTCCAAGTCTCGGAGCCATGAAGTCATAAATATTTAAGATACAAACACGTTCGGGGCGTGTCTTAACTTTACAATTTGAGTGAGAATGATAGAATTTTGAAAGATAGTCTAAATAATTAAGATAAATTATAAAAAACTTTTTAATTATTTGGAAGTTTACAGAGCCCCCGGGCTCTTTTAAAATTAAAAACAAAAAACCGTTTTATCGAAAATATATCTGATATTTTTAACAAAACGGTTTTTTTAGAATTTGGATTATTCTTTTTAATCATCTTCCTTGTCAACATATTCTATCCTCACATTAATGAATTCGCTGTTACTGCTTTCTTGGTTTGCTGCTTTTAAGATCTTACATCCATTTATAGTGATTTCTTTTCCATCGAATTTTTGAGAATCAACCAATATTTCTACGAACCCATTTTTTACTAAGGAAACAATAGTTGAATTGATTAGGTCAGGATTAAATCCAAAGTCTTCGAGTAAATTTTCTAATTTTTTACTCATAATGTGCCTCGTTGTAAAATGGACTTTAAAAAGGTATTAAAGCATAGTATTTAAGATAAGTCAAGTTGCCGACAGTTTTTATCTTGTAAAATCTCTAAATTTTAGCTATGATGTATGTATTATTTGCCCCGTTAGAAATTGATAAAATCTAACAGTGGCAATAAGAAAAATAGCTATATAATAATTATTTTAATTTCTAACGGGGTGAAAAAGATTTTTATCCAAGATTTAAAGGATTTTGTCGGTCAAGAAGTAGTCATTCAGGGCTGGGTGGCTAATTTTCGCTCTTCCGGCCAAATTGCTTTTTGGCAAATCAGAGATGGTTCGAGTTTTTGCCAGGCGATTTTAAATGCCCAAGATTTAAGTCCAGAAAAATGGGCAGAATCCCAGAAAGTCAGTTTGGAAACTTCGGTTAAAATTATCGCCCTGGTGGCTAAGCATCCTAAGAAAGAGGAGTATGAACTGCAGGTTAAGGATTTTGAGTTTTACCAAATTGCGGTAGAATATCCAATTGGCAAAAAAGAGCATGGTATTGATTTTTTACTGGATAATCGGCATTTGTGGTTGCGTTCTCCCAAGCAGTGGGCTATTCAGCGAGTGAGGAATATTTTGATTTTGGCTATTTATGAATTCATGGAAAAGAATGGTTTTTTAAAAATTGATGCGCCGATTTTAACACCCAATGCCTGTGAAGGAACAACCGAGCTTTTTGAAATAGATTATTTTGAGGACAAAGCTTATTTGTCGCAGAGCGGGCAGTTGTATTTGGAGGCAGCTATTTTTGCTCATAATAAAGTTTTTGATTTTGGTCCGGTTTTCCGTGCGGAAAAATCCAAGACCCGCAGGCACTTGACTGAATTTTGGATGATGGATGCGGAAATGGCTTTTATAGATTTAGAAGATAACTTAAAAATACAAGAAGATTTTATTCGTTTTGTAGTCTTGAAAGTTTTAGATAAAAATACAGCAGATTTAGAAATTTTAGAAAGAGACTTAAAATTTTTACAGAATATTAAGAATCCTTTTTATAAAATAACTCACGCCGAAGCGATCAAGTCTCTGCAAAAAGCTGGCTCTAAAATTAAAAGTGACGATGATCTGGGTGGAGAAGACGAAACCAAATTATCCCAGCAATATGATAATCCGGTTTTTATTACCCATTATCCGGCTAAAGTAAAAGCTTTTTATATGAAACGGGACACTGAAGACGATAGTAAAGCGCTGTGTGCTGATTTGTTGGCACCGGAAGGTTATGGTGAAATTGTTGGCGGCTCGCAAAGGGAAGACGATTATGATATTTTATTAAAAAGAATTAAAGAGCACCAGTTAAATAAAAAAGATTTTGATTGGTATTTGGATTTGAGAAAATATGGCTCTATACCTCATGGTGGATTTGGCTTGGGTTTAGAAAGACTAGTTGGTTGGATTTGCGGCGTGCCTCATGTGCGAGAAACCATTCCTTTTCCTCGAACGATTTACAGAATTCGGCCTTAAGTTTGGTTGACTATGCCGACTTAGCTCAACTGGTAGAGCGATGGTATCGTAAACCATAGGTTATCGGTTCAAGTCCGATAGTCGGCTCCATTCGACTCGTCGTCACTTTGTTCCTCCTCGCTCATGGCCTTCGGCCACTCACTATGAGATTATATATAGTGAGAAGTCGAATGTCTCGAGCGAACGAGAGTCAAGAGACAAATGCAATAAAATTCAGTAAACCCCGTTAGAAATTTACAATTTTTTTCTAAAGGGGTATTATAAAGATAGATAAATTATTTAATAATTGATTTTTAACGGGGTGCCAAAAATTAAAACAATTGATACGGTTGATAAAATCAACAAGAAAGTTGTGCTCAAAGGTTGGGTTCATGTTCGTCGCAACATGGGCAAGATTGTTTTTTTGGATTTACGCGATCGCTGGGGAATTGTTCAGGTGGTTTGTGTACCTCAAGAATTAGATAAGGATTCAGAGAAAATTTTAAAAGATATTCGTCCGGAATTTGTTTTATCCATTGAAGGTCTGGTGCAGAAAAGGGGAGATAAACAAATCAACAGAGATTTGGCCACTGGCACTGTGGAAATTTTAGCCAAAAAAATTCAGATTTTATCAGTTGCTGAAACACCGCCTTTTGAAATTGTTAATGAAGAGCGGAAAGCTTCAGAAGAATTGCGGCTCAAATATCGCTATTTGGATTTACGTCACGAGCGGATGAAACAAAATTTGCTGGTTCGCGACAGAGTGATTAGTTTTTTGAGAAACTGGTTGCAGCAAAATGATTTTGTGGAAGTACAGACCCCGATTTTATCCAAATCAACTCCAGAAGGGGCGCGGGATTATTTAGTGCCCAGTCGCTTGCACAAAGGAAAGTTTTTTGCTCTGCCTCAAGCCCCGCAGCAGTACAAGCAATTATTAATGATCGCCGGCTTGGAAAAATATTTTCAAATTGCACCATGTTTTCGTGATGAAGATGCGCGGGCCGATCGCAGTCCGGGCGAGTTTTATCAGCTGGATATGGAAATGTCCTTTATGACCCAGGACGAGATTTTGGGTTTAACTGAAAAATTATTTACTGATTTAATTAAAAAAGAATTTCCACAGAAGAAAATTACCAAATCACCTTGGCCACGTTTAAATTATGATGATGTAATTAGAAAATATAAAACTGATAAACCTGATTTAAGAAAGGATAAGAATAACAAAGACGAACTAGCTTTTGCCTGGATAATTAATTTTCCTTTATTTGTCAGACAAACCGAAGAAGATAAATTTCATGGCGCTGGTCAGACCTGGGCTCCTTCCCATAATATGTTCACTGCCCCTCAAGAAGAGGATATTGCTTTGTTAGACAAGGATCCGGGAAAAGTAAAATCCTACCAGCATGATTTAGTGCTCAATGGTTTTGAATTGGGTGGTGGAGCAGTCCGTATTTCTGATATGAAAATTCAGGGAAAAATCTGGGATTTAATCGGTTTTACTAAAAAGCAAAAACAAGAGTTTCAGCATTATTTAGAGGCTTTTAAATATGGCGTGCCGCCTCATGGTGGCATTGCTCCAGGCATTGAAAGGTTAATTATGATCCTTCAAGGCGAGAAAAATCTGCGGGAAATCACCGCTTTTCCATTAACATCAGACGGTCGAGACCCCATGATGGACTCTCCTTCAGCCGTAGTTAAAGAGCAACTTGATGAATTGGGATTGAAGATTCTTTGACCTTCGAGGTCAAGATTGACAAATATTTGAGTAAAATATATACTGTCGCTGTATAAAGTTATTTAAATTCCTACCTAATCCCCAAAGATTGTCGGCAAAACATCTCCGAGATTAGGTGAAAAATCCATCACCTAGCGTGATGGCCTAGCCCCCTATCCACTTAAAACGGATCCCCTCCTGTTTTTAAGATGGGGGCTTTTTTTATTGAGAAAATTTTATAAAAATAAGCAACCACCCCCAAGGGGGTGGTTGATACCTTTATAAGAATTTACGGAGTGGTCCCAAATATCTAACTACACCGTGACCATAGGTCGGAATAATATTATTTGGATTCTGATAACCAAATTGAAGCTCAGCTTCATCCTTATCAAAACGCAGTGAGGGGATCAGGTTATAAACACCCGAGTTATGAATTCGTCCTCGGAATCCGGATAACATCACGTTTGGCGCGTTTACGGTATTCATGGAGATCGCGTAAAAAGGCATTATTGCCAGAATTTGGAGCATTTCCCAACTCATTAATTGCCAGCCATCACTGAGCTGTGATTCCACTTCTATTACCGGCATTCCTTTATACTTTGTCCCAATGCCATAATTCCAGTCTTCTTCTGGGAGTTCAATCAAATGGTAACCAATTGGTAGATTGTTCAGTGCATGAGTTGATGTTCTAAGATAGGTCTTTTTAAAGTAATCTGTTGAAATCACAGACGCTTTATGGTAGGACTTAAGATAGTCGAATAATAGGACGGCGTTTAACCAGGGATCACCAAAATTCCAGATGATTATACTTCTTTTTGGCCAATTTTTGTCTTGTAAAAATTTAATATCATCTATTAGATGCTCATCATTTTTAAGAGATGGCACTTTCATTTTTGGGTGGCCTAGTTTTAACATACATAATAGACCAATAAAACGTTGTAGCCCCCACATTTGTAGGTCAGGACTAAATAACATTTGATTAATAGGAATATGAACTCGCTTTGTCCAATGAAGTTTTTCAAGTAGTCCGTGAAACATTGCGCCTGGCAATAAATAGCTATTGAACATTTTATCAATAGCACCTGTGTCAGGATTAGGATATGGATTTTCCAGGCCACTTGCTATTCCCGTGTCTTTAATTGCGGTCATTGCCAATATTTCCAATACACTTGTATCTGGTATTTGAATTGTTGTCATGACTTTCCTCCAAGTTTATAGATTATGTAAAGATCTTATTATCTTTATTTATCAGAATAATCAAGAAATGTCAATAATTTTTATTGAGATAAATCTTTAAATATGTTATAATATAATGGATATTATTGATAAAAATAAATCAAAATCCATTGGTCAATAGAAAATAATGCATCAAATATCTTTAGAGCAATTTGAAGGTCCGCTTGATCTTCTTTTGCAATTAATTGAAAAAAATAAATTACAAGTTACTGAAATTTCCTTAGCTCAAATTACTGATCAGTATTTGGATTATATTGCCGGTTCAGAACAGGTGGCTTCTGAAGAAATGGCTGATTTTTTATTAATTGCTTCTAAGTTAATTTATTTAAAATCAAAGTATCTCCTACCTGATTTATCTCTAGAAGATGAAGATGATGCTGATTCTTTGGAAAAACAATTAAAAATTTATCGCCAATATTACGAAGCTAGCGAGAAAATAAACAAATTTTTTATTAATAAGCATCAAGAAGCTTATATTCGTCAGACGCCATATAAATTTGATTTGCCAAAAAGCTTTATTACTCCGCAAAATACTTCATTAAATATTTTAGGCCAGATATTTAAAGAAATTTTAGGCCGAGTGGAAAGAATTGTTAATCTGCCAAAGTTGACTATGGTTAGGGCTATTTCTATTAGCGAAAAAATTCAGCAGATTAAAAATTTAATTAAAAATAATAAAAGCATTAATTTTAGTTTTTTACTAAAAGAAAAAAAAGATAAAACAGAAACTGTTGTCAGTTTTTTAGCGATGCTGGAATTGGTTAAGCAGAGAGAGATTGTTGTTTCGCAAACCCAGCTTTTTGGTGAACTAAGTATTAATCGTTACTATAGTAAAATTAATAATTAATTTTTTCCCTTTATAATATGAAACAAAACACATTATCTGTTTTAGAAAGTCTGCTTTTGGCAATTGGTAAGCCGATTTCTTTTAAAGAATTAGTTTCTTTATTATCTATTAAAGATAAGGAGCTGGAAGAATTGGTCAAGGATTTAAAAGAAAAATACAACCAACCAGACAGCGGTATTAAGGTGGCAATCAACAACAAAAAAATACAATTAACCACTAATGCCGGTAATGCTGATATTTTGCGCCAGTATTTTAAAGAAGAAGTCACCGGCGAATTAACTAAGCCTTCTTTGGAAGCCCTGACTATTATTGCTTATCGCCAGCCAATTACTAAAGAAGAATTAGAGCAAATCAGAGGGGTTAATTGCAGTTTGATTTTACGTAATTTGCTGATTCGGGGGTTGATTGAATCTCAGGAAACTAAAGCAGATTTAGTGCCCACTTATGCGGTCACGATAGATTTTCTGCGCCATTTAGGCATTAATTCTGTGGAAGAATTGCCTGATTATCAAAAATTAAATAGTGATGCAAATTTACAGCAACTTATAAATGACAAAGATAAAGAGTAAAATGAGGTTAGCCAGATTTTTGGCTAATTGTGGAGTTGCTTCCCGTCGGGGGGCAGAGGGATTGATTAAAGGAGGAAAAGTAAAAATTGACAATAAGATTGTGATCGAATTAGCGACAACAGTTGATCCTGACGCCTCAAACATTAAAGTCAATGATAAAAGAATAAACAAAGAACCGAAAGTTTATTATTTATTAAATAAGCCCAAAGGGTATATTTGTTCAGTCAAAGATCCGCATCATCAGCAGACGGTTTTGTCTCTAGTGCCCAGACGCCCGCAGGTTTTTCCAGTTGGTCGTTTAGACAAAGACTCCCACGGTTTGTTGCTCTTAACCAACGACGGTGATTTGGCCTATCAGTTGACGCATCCTAAATTTAATGTTCAGAAAACATATTTAATCAAAGTGCATAAAGTTTTAGACGAGGGCATCATTATTTCCTTAAAGAAAGGAATAAAGCTTGAAGAAGGCCTGGCCAAAGTTGATGAAGTTATCTTGAAAAATAAAAATCAATTAATCATTACTATTCACCAGGGTTGGAAACGCCAAATCAGAAGGATGTTAAATAAACTTGGTTACGAAGTGCTTGATTTAAAGAGAATCGCTGAAGGAAAAATAGAATTAGGAGATTTGCCCCTTGGCGAGTATCGGACAATTAAAAAAGTTGATTTATGAATATTTGGGTATTAATTTCAAGTTTAATTTTATCTTTAGGACTGACCGCCAGTCCAGTTCATCATTTGCCGACTATGATTTTAACCGAAGATGAGGGAGTGAACCAAATTGTTTTAGAAGATAAAGTATTAACAGGTAATTATCAATCAGTGCCTCATAAAATTGATAACAAGTCATTAGGGGTTAAAGTTACGGCTGAGTCAGCTGTAGTTCTTGATTTATCAACCGGAGCGGTTCTTTGGCAGAAAAACGCAGAACAGTCTCGTTCAATGGCTAGTATTACCAAGTTGATGACAGCTCTGGTTTTTCTGGAGCATAATCCTGGTTGGCAGACAACAGTTACTTTTCAGGAAATAGATGAAACTAATGGAGGCACGGCTCATATTCTGCGCGGTGAAACGGTGAGTGTTAAGAATTTATTTTATACAGCTTTGATTGCTTCCGACAACAACTCCACTAATGCCTTAGTGAGGAGCACTGGTTTAAGCCATGAAGAATTTATTAAGTTAATGAATCAAAAAGCGCAGGAGCTAGAATTATTACATACCAGCTTTACAGGAGTGACTGGCTTAAACGATAATAATCAGTCAACAGCTTTAGAGATTGCTCAGCTGGCCAAAATTGCTTTTGCTAATGAAGATATTAAAAGCGCTACTAGTCGCAAGACTTATAGCTTCATTGCTTTGAGCGGTCAAGCTCATAAGATATATTCCACCAATCGTTCATTGGACGACTATTTGAAGGTAGTGGCTGGCAAGACGGGCTTTATCACTGCTTCTGGCTATTGTCTAGTTGATGAAATCAGGGGGAATGAAGAGCAGGAGATCATTGTGGTAATCTTGGGTTCAGAAACTCATGAAGATCGTTTTCAGGACATGAAAATTTTGGCGGCCTGGGTCCTGGATAATTTTGTCTGGTCTTAAGATATTTTTTAGTTTATAATAGTAATATGGATTTTGCCTTTATCAATCATTTATCGCCGCAATTAGCTACTTTTTTCCTAGCCATGATACCGGTGACGGAGTTAAGGGCTTCTATTCCGATTGCTTTGAGTAATTTTGATTTATCATTACAGCAAGTTTTTATTTGGTCTGTTTTGGGTAATTTTATCCCCATTATTGTAGTTCTTTTTTTTATCGGGCCAACTTCACAATGGTTAAGTCGGAAATGGAAGCTAGCTGATCGATTTCTTCAGTGGTGGTTTGCCAAAGTAAAAAAAAGATTCCATGGCAAATACAACGCTTGGGGAAAAATCGCTCTGCTGATTTTTGTGGCTATTCCTTTGCCGGGGACCGGAGCTTGGACTGGTTCTATTGCCGCTTGGTTGTTAAATATAGATAAAAAAGATGCTTTTGCTTATATTGCCCTAGGAGTTATTTTAGCGGGCGTTTTAGTCAGTTCATTGACCTTAGGTTTATTAAGTTTTTTTAACGGCCATGAAATCATTTGATAAAATTATAATTGCCAATTGGAAAATGCAGCTAACGGTGTCACAGGCCGAAAAACAAGCCAAAAAAATTAAAAAACTTTTGTCTAAAAGTCGCCTTGATAAAAAAACTGCCATCGTAGTTTGCCCTGATTTTCTAGCTTTAACCGAAATAGCAGACGTCTTTAAAGGAACAAGAGTGGCTTATGGAGCGCAAGATGGTTTTGCAGAGGATGTTGGCGCTTATACTGGTGAGGAATCTTTTAAAAATTTAAAAGCAATCGGTTGTGACTATGTCATCATTGGGCACTCTGAAAGAAGAGAAATGGGAGAGACTGATAAGATTATTAACAAAAAAGTTAGAGCTGCCTTAAAGAATGACTTAACGCCGATTATTTGCATTGGCGAGACTTTTGATGAAAGAAAGGAAGGTAATAAAGATTTAGTTTTGATGCATCAGGTCCATCAGGCCCTCTATAATATTGAGTTGAAGCAGGCACAACAGATTATCATTGCCTATGAGCCGGTTTGGGTCATTGGTTCCGGTCAGGCCATTAGTATGGTAGAAGCGGATCACACGGCGGCTGTAATTAGGCAACATATTATTGATGCTTTGGATGGTCATGATCTTTCATCTTTTTCTATTATTTACGGCGGTAGTGTTAGCCCTGATAATATTCGTCAATTTACTAGTTTGAAAAATATAAAAGGCGCTTTAGTTGGCACCGCTAGCTTAAGAGCCGAAATTTTTGTGGAGTTAATTAAAAACGCATGATAGTACCAATTAAAAAAATTGTCAGCAAAGCCAAAGCCGGTCATTATGCCGTCGGGGCTTTTAATACTTCCAATCTGGAAATTACTTTGGCTATTGTTAGGGCGGCAGTTAGACAAAAATCACCAGTGATTATTCAGACTTCAGAGTCAGCTATTAAATATTCAAATCTGCAGACTTTATTTAATATTATTACTAATTTAGCCAATACTATTGGAAAATCAGTGCCGATAGCGATTCATTTAGACCATGGAAAACACTTGCCGGTTGTGCAGGATTGTATTAAGATTGGCTATAACTCAGTGCATATTGATGCTTCGGAAAAAGATTTTTCAACCAATGTCAGATTGTCCAAACAAGTAGCCGGCTGGGGTCATCAAAAGAAAATTTGGGTGCAGGCAGAGTTAGGAGCTATTTTAGGCAAAGAGGGATTAGTTAAATTAAAAAAATGCCAACTTAATATGAAAGAGCTGATGACTAACCCTATTGAAGCCAAAAAATTTATTGCTTTGACTAAAGTGGATACTTTGGCGGTGTCGGTTGGTACTTTGCACGGGGCTTTTAAAGGTATAGAAAAAGTTGATCAGCCGCTGTTAAAAGAAATTAACCGTTTAGTAAAAATTCCTTTAGTTTTACACGGCGGCTCAGGGCTTTCAGCGGGAATGTTTAAGCAAGCCATTAGAAATGGAATTTCTGTAATTAATATTGATACTAATTTGCGCTTGGCTTTTAAGCAAGCTCTGCAAAAGACAATTAATCAGAAGAGTGATTTAATTGATCCTAGAAAAATATTAGGCCCTGCTACTGACAACATACAAAAAGAAGTGGAAAAAATGATTAAAATTTTCGGTAGTAATAACCAAGCTTAAATATGTTTGATATAATCCTTATAATTATTGCGGTCTTATCAATTGCTTTTATCCTGCGTTTGTTTATTAAAAAGATTCCTTATTTAGTTAATGTTAATGTAGATAGTTTGCCAGAAATTCGGCTGAAAAGGCAGAAAGAAGCGATTTTAAAAAATCGTTTAGGGAGATTATGGCAGACGGTTTGGGCAAAAGTTAAAAATTTATCTGTTCCAGCCAGCGATAAGTTGGGGGAGATTTTTAAGGATTATTATCAGAAATTAAAAGCTTTAGAGAAAGATTTAAAAAGACGCAGCAATCAACAGCTTACTTCGGCAGTGGATAAATCACAGGCCACTGATCAGATGATAATTCAGGCCAAGCAATTGATGAACACTGAAGATTATAAACAAGCGGAGGAAGTTTTATTAGATGTCTTAAGTTTAGATCAGAGTAATTTAGAGGCCTATCAGGTTTTGGCGGAAGTATATAGAAGTCGCAAAGAGTATGAGCAGGCCAAGGAAACTCTGGAATATTTATTGAGGTTGACCAATAATGAAAATGCAGCTGTTTATTCGTCTTTAGCTGATATTGCGCGCGATCGAGGTAATTTAAAACAAGCTGAGGAAGATTATTTAAAATCTATTTCTCTTTCCAAGGATAATTATTTGTATTTTTTGTCTTTAGCTGAGGTTTATTTTGATTTAGAGGAGTATGAACAGGCCCTGCAGACTGCCCAGCGGGCTTTATTGCTAGCTCCTAACAACCCTAAAATTCTTGACTTTTTGATAGAAATCAGTATAATTATGCAAGATAAAGAATTATCTTTAGAGTATTTAGACAAATTAAAAGAAGTAAATCCTGATAATAACAAGATTCTTGATTTTCTGGAACGGATAGATCAGTTAAAGTAAAAAGGATTTTTAAAAAAGAGTTGGAGTTCAACTGTTAAATTATTTTGTAATGTATTTTGAATTTGCATGAATTTAAAAGAAAACATTAATTCTGGCGCTGAACAAGAATCAGAACCAACGATTATTATCAGAAAATCTATTGAAGCTCCTCCGGAAATGAAAGAAAATCCATTTTATGATCCTGAATTTTGGGGGAAAGGAGATTCTCCTGATAATATTTATTTACCTGATTCAGATGAAGCTCTTTCTTTTGCTATGGCTGCTCATGAAATCGGCCATTTAGTTAAGGAAGGTCAACAAGAGGGAGGATTAGATAATTTTGAATCTCAAAGTTTGGAAGAACAGCGGGCTTGGGATGTTGGTTGGTCATACATTGAGCAATATTTTACAGAATATTTTGAAGATAAACCTGACACTATTCCTAAAATTCGGCAAGCATATGAAGAAATAAAAGTTATATTTGCTGAAGCAATGAAGTTAAGTAAAGGTCTTTATTTAGAAAAAGGTTTATTAGATCATAAAACACCTGATGAACGAAGTGTAATTTTAAAACAGCAAAGAGAAAAGTTTTTTTTCTGAGAAAGGAGATGAGTTCAAAAGACTTTTTAGTAGAATTAAACAAGAAAAAATCGGCCAAAAGACAGACTGGGATAAATTTATAGCCGTTGTTACAAAAGCGGTTAAAGATATTTTAGAGGATAATAAAAGATTAAAATAAGATTATTTTCATAGGTCAGTACCCTTCGATTTCACTCAGGGTACGTCCATCGTATTTTTTTCATCTTGGGTCGGTACCGAAGCGGTCAAACGGGGCAGACTGTAAATCTGCTGGCATACGCCTTCGGGGGTTCGAATCCCTCCCGGCCCACCACTACAAAACAAGGTGATTTTATACAACTCCGTTAGAACCTATTTTATCAAAAATTTCTGAAAAAATCCATTCGCTCCGCCCCGCCGCCGTGCCGCCAAACGGCACTGCCTCGCAAAAAAATTGCCCTTTCCTTTAAGAAATTAAAAAATCGGCGCGCGCAAAACAAAAAATGATAGGCAATTTTTCTGTTCGGCTCTGTTCTAACGAACAGGGCGGCGGGGCTTCGCTTCGGCTCGCGAGCAAGGCGTTTCCTTCCCTTGAACCCCTCCACGCCTTGCTCGCTCGCCGGAAGGGCGACGAAAATACAAATCTGCTCTATTAAAATTTTTGCCAAAAAACAACTTTCTTTTCTATCAAGCTAACAATGCCAAAAAACAACATACCCGCCGCGGCACTCATAATAATAGCTGTGAACATTTTTACCGTTTCCATATGATAAGTAGAGGTTAAGATAATATAACCAATGCCCCTGTTTGCACCGACAAATTCTCCTACGATTGCCCCGATTACGGAAAGTGCCGCTGATGTTTTTAATGCTTGAAAGAAAAAATGCAATGAATTCGGCAATCGTAATTTTGCAAATATTTGCCTGCGGGTGGCGGAGAAAGATTTGAATAAATCTAAAGCCTCCTCGTCTATAGTTTCTAATCCTTTTACTCCGTTAATGATAGTGGGGAAAAATGATACTAATGCCGCAGCCGCAATTTTGGATCCGATATCAGAACCAAACCACAATACTAAAAGTGGAGCCATTGCGATTATCGGGGTAGTCTGTAGCGCGACAACAAAGGGACGGAAACCAGTTTCAATTGTCTTAGAATGGGTAAATATAACAGCAATAAAAAAAGCTAAAATATTCGCAATCATAAAACCAACCATGGCCTCAAATAGTGTGATCCCTGTGTGATAAAGTAAGGAATTAAAATTCGCAACTAATGCGCTGAATATTACACTGGGTCTCGGTAAAAGATATTCAGGGTAATTAGTGATAGATACAACAAATTCCCAAATGACAAGAACCCCAAGGGATACGAAGATAGGGGTTAGTGTTCTCTTTAGCTTTGTTTTAATATTTTTCTTATACATTGCACTAATTCAAGATACTTTTTTGAATACTTCATTTCAGCAGTTCTTGGCCTTGGTAGGTCTATATCTACGATCTGCTGGATGACTCCTGGTCTGGCGGATAAAACAATAACTTTGTCTGACATAAAAACAGATTCTGGTACTGAATGAGTAACAAATATTACAGAAGAGATGATAGAACTTTCTTCCCGCCATATCCGCAATAACTCTAAATTTAACCGATCCCTGGTAATTTCGTCCAATGATCCAAAGGGCTCATCCATTAGTAATATAGAAGGCCCAAAAGATAATGCCCGCGCGATGGAAACTCTCTGTTGCATTCCACCACTTAACTCATTCTGGCACAGCCCCCAAATTTAAGACAACTAGTCCATATGATATAATGGGCATATAGAAAGGAGAAAAACATTATGCCCAAAGGAAAACCATCGGTTAGCAAAGAAGTCAGAGAACAAATTATCAAAAGAATTAAGGAAGAAGGAGCGCCAGTTAAGCAAGTAGCTTAAGAACATGGTCTACAACCCAGAACTATTTACTCTTGGATAGCCAGAAAAGTAACCTCTCAGTCCTTAATTCTAGAAGTCTCCAGGCTAAGGAGAGAAAACCAAGCTCTTAAAGAACTCATAGGTCAAATTACTCTGGAAATGAGTATGGCTAAAAAAAAGGCAGCTAATGGCTAAAGCTAACAAGCTATCTAAAATAGCTTTAACCAAAGAACAAGGCATCTCTAGAAGCAGCCTCTACTACCAGCCTAAGCTAGAAAAGAAAGATTGGATCTTAAAAAACCAAATAGAGAAAACATTAAAGCTAAACCCTAGTTATGGCTACAGACGAATAGCTTTAGCTCTCAAAGTTAATCACAAAAGAACCTTTAGGGTTATGAAGAAATACTCCATTAAGCCCTACAGAAGAAGGGGCAGAAAATGGAAAAAAACCAAAGATAATTTGAGAGTATACCCTAATCTACTTCAATTAATGGATTTTCCCACTAAAGATAATCTAGTCTGGGTTTTAGACTTTAGCGTCTTCTCCTTCCATGGCAAGCTAATATATCTAGCTACCATTATGGATATATTCAATCGTAAAATAGTAGGCTGGAGCTTGTTAAACAACCATAGCGTTCATTTAACCCTCACAGCTTTAATGAACGCTTTAGATAAATGTGGTAGACCTATGGTACTTCACTCTGATCAAGGCTCAGAGTATAAGAGTAAATTATATACTGATTTTGCTAGGAGATTAGGTATTAAATTGTCTATGAGTAATAGAGCCTCTCCCTGGGAAAACGGCTATCAAGAATCCTTCTATTCTCAATTTAAGCTTGATTTAGGCGATATTAACAGATGCAATAGTTTAGGAGAGTTAGCCGTGGCTATTTACCAACAGATATATTACTACAATAACCATAGAATACACACTAAACTAAAAATGCCCCCAGCTGTATATGCTAGGAAGCAGACATTATTAACTAATTATATGCCCATTAGAGTATAGACAAGCTGTCTAAAGAAATGGGTGTGCCATTACTTTTGGTTGTAGAGCCGAATGATGTCCAAAATCAGACAATAAGCGTAAAAACAAGAATTCAAAATACCTGGCAAGCTATATCCGCGGATAGTATTGAGCAAGTCATATTAAAATACTTTAGTGAAGTAGAAAAACAAATTCGTGAAGACGCTGAAACCTTTCTGGAAGAAAAAATAAAGATAGCCAAATCTCGTGATGAACTTGTCAATTTAGTAGACCAGAACTATCTCGTGAAATTTGCTTACTGTGGCAGGTACCCCAAATTTAAGACACCTTGTCCATATGATATAATAGGCATATAAAGAAAGGAGAAACAATTATATGCCTAAAGGAAAACCCTCAGTTAGTAAAGAAGTTAAAGAGCAAATTATCAA
>Ga0210019_1002957_pt1 | contig 15957 bp, 15 predicted proteins | sample CryGeyCG2114_020_2_FD_183969 | JGI IMG/M metagenome (GOLD analysis project Ga0210019, IMG submission 183969) | Groundwater microbial communities from aquifer - Crystal Geyser CG11_big_fil_rev_8/21/14_0.20 (SPAdes) (version 2) | ecosystem: Environmental > Aquatic > Deep subsurface > Groundwater ...
GATTAGGTTTTTTTGGATTTATACAGAAACCTTATATACTAGAAATAATGGGATTATTCTATAACTCTATTACGGAGGTCATGAAATAATGGCAAAAAAAGGAAATGATGTAGAGGAAGGCAAACCATTCGCTTTCCTGGGAGTGTTCCTGACAATAGTCGGTTTTCTGATTGTTTTCCTGACAAAGAAGGAAAACAAATATGCGATGTTCTATGCGAAGCAAGGGCTTGTGCTATTCATAGCATGGGTCGCGGTGTGGGTCGTAGGGTGGGTTCTTGTATTCATCCCTATACTCGGCTGGCTTGTTATGAGTGTCGCATATATACTGCTGCTTGTGCTTTGGATAATCGGTTGGGTATATGCACTTTCGGGTGAGGAGAAAGAGATCCCACTCATCGGCAAATATGCAAAGATGTTCAAGATCTGAATTTTTTTTACATTTTTTTTATTTCTTCTAAAATGTTAGAATATGTCCTTATGGCATAGCCCTTTTTCTTTGCAAGAGACATCAATTCTTCTGAAGGGTTGAGTGCGACCGGAAAGCCGACGAGCTCAAGCATGGATGCATCATGGATACTGTCTCCCATCGCAGCAGAATTCTCAAGCGAGATATCATTGTCTATCGCGTATCGCTTTATGCAATCGGCTTTACCGGTCATCAAGTGGAGGTCTGATGCGAGTCTTCCTGTATATATCCCATCTATCATTTCGCATCTTGTCGCGAAAACATAATCCGCGCCAAGTTCCGCGGCAGCAAGCACTATGACTTCATAGGACCCGACTGAGACAATCACTTTATGAAAACCCTTCTTGCCAAATTCGTCCATTACATCAAATGAGCTTTTGTAAATGTTTTTCCTGAAAGTCGCATAGAATTCTTTTGCGTTCTTTTCTATAATGTCGGCTTTCTGGTCTTTCATGCCGTCAGCCCAAACTTCCGCCCATCTGCAGATCCAATCTCCATATGTGATCTGGTTGTTCTTGAAATCCTCGATCAGTTGCATTTGAGTATGATAACAGTTATTACTATAAAGATTTTTTATGTGCAGGAACTCTAAGAATTCCATAGCGATATACCCATCACTTAAAGTGCCGTCGAAATCAGAGAAGACCGCTCGTTTCATTTCTATCTCCATATATCTCATCGGCTTCATCGCTTAATCCATCCTGAATATGCGACTCCATAAGATCATATCTAAAATGTCTGCAAAGATCAGCAGACAGATCGCCAAAGAGTCTATCTGTCTTGTCTGGTTTGTTTCTGCATAGATAGAACAAGCCAACTGCTTTTGTCGAAAGAAGTATATCATTCCCTTTGGTCAAAGAACGATAGATATCATTGATCCTACGTTTCATGGAATTGATGTGGGCATAATTGAGTATATAATCATCACTTGATGAAAACTGTGTCCTGATCGATGCGAACACAAGCTCTTTATCTATCTTGATGCCGGAGAGCAGATTCGCCGAAAGACTACAGAGCGCTTTATCACGCTTGTCTTGGAACATCATCGACAGCCTGTAAGTCTCATCAAGATTAAGTTCCTTCCAGATCTGTTCATACCCTTTGAACTGTGTCTCAAGCATCTCTTTGTCAAACCGCAGATCCTCACAGGATATAGACCATTCCTGATAAGTCAGGCCTTGCGCAATATCTGCTGGCGTGATGACCTGAGCCAATCGTCTGATCTCTTCAGAGAAATCATCAGGTATGTTGCTTGCTTCAAGATTATCGCCGATTGTGATTTTAGCTGGAATATTGCGAAGTCTTTTCTCAAGGTTCGATATGACGATTCCTCGCATCTCCTGAAGGCGTATCCTATCTGAATAGATTTTCTCTCTTACCTCGCAGAACGCTCTCTCAGCCGCTTCTCCAATTGCACTTGGCTTGTTTATGCTGATCATTATGGTGATAGGATTAAATGATATCTTATATACCTTTCGGCACATATGAGATCTGATTCATCCATCATACTCCCTTTCTAAAAGCTTCTTGATCGTCTCTGCTTTCTTGTCGCCGATCTTGTCGATCTCTTTTATCTCTTCAAGCGAGGCGTTGACAAATGATTTTATCGTACCGAACTTCTCAAGTATGGGCCTTGCAAGAGTCGGGCCGATCCCAGGTATCGAACTTATCAGATATTGCTGCTGAAGGGAGAATGAACTCTGTTTCTTCATCGGGTGTGGGTTGAACTCTTTTGATGTCTCGTCCTGTTCGCGTTTCGCGATCATTGCGAGTGTCGCAGCGGTGTCTTTGAAATTCTTTGTGAAAAGTATCGGGATGCCATAGCTCACTGTGATCATAGATATCATCCCTCTGATAGCATTCGAATGGATATTCCTCTGTGAATAGATGTCTTCCTCGCCTTCGATGACAAAGAGGGGGCGTTCGTAATGCTCTTTCATCTTTTTAGCCTGGTCAAGAAGCCTTCCATCTACGATAGAATCCACGAAATCAGAGACTGTCTTGAATTCCACACCGACCCTGGAAGACAGCATAAAATCACCTACATCCATGGAAGCAAGTGTCATGTCGATCTTCCCATCGACAAGCTCTTTTATCACTGGTGATCCTTTCTCTCTGTAATCAGCGATTATCCTTATCTCTGATTCGACTGATTTCATGAAATTCGAGAGCGATGATTGTAAATTGTCTTTTCTGTTTTTATGAAGATGGAGCTTTATCTTGTTCTTGAATTCATCAAGGACCCTGTGCATCCTCTTCTCCTTATGATGCGCGCTCCATCTGTATCCTTCATCTCTCGTCCCCTTTGTCACAAGCACAAGGACTCTTCCACTTTTCTGTCGTCCAGTCCGACCCCTTCTTTGGATGTGGCGAATAGAAGACGGCGTCGGTTCATAGAAACACACAAGATCCACTTTTGGGATATCAAGGCCTTCTTCTGCGACAGATGTGGCGACTAAGATATTATGATTTCCAGACCTAAAATCATCAAGGATCTGTTTCTGCTCTTTTTGCGAAAGACCTGAGCCGTTCTTCTTCGCCTGGCCGACAAATAATTTTGCTCTTACACCTTCTATTTTATTCAGTTCTCCTTCGAGATGCTTTGCGGTGTCACGGAAATTGGCGAAGATAATTATCTTTTTATTATCATCATCAGTGATCTCTGTCTCGATGATCTCCTTTATCTTCTTCATTTTAGGGTGCTCTGTGTTCTTTTCGACAAGATTCCTTGCCTTGATCAACGCAGACCTGAAATTGAGATCTCTTGCCAGATTCTGCACTGCCTTCACTTTCGAAGTCATCGCGCTGCTGTTCATACTTTCCATATAAGAATATGCAGCATTGATGCCTTGTGTCTCGACAAGTTCGATGGCATGTTCCACTTTCAGTGCCTCGGCCAATAAAGAGACTGATTTCAATATCTCAAATTCCTTGTTACCTCTCGATATCTGCGCATGCAGTCCGGCTTGCATCCCAAGAAGTTCTCTCTTGCTGATATCTTTTACCTGCATCTGCTTGATATAACCATGCTCGCTCACTTCCTTTATCTTTGAATGATAGCAATCCTTGAGATATTTATGCACATCATTGAGTTCTGTTGGGAATTCTACATTGATCCAACGGACATTTATCGGCTGGACATATGGCATGACATCTGGGTCTTTGTCTGTCCTGATCTCCACTTCATTGATGAAAAGATTCGAACAGACCTCAGAGATCTTCTGAAAATCACTGCCAGGAGACGCGGTAAGTGCAAGTATCCTTGGATATTTCGCCTGTGAATCATACTGCTTAGCAAGAAAGACATAGCTGTAGTCTCCGACCGCCCTATGGGCCTCATCAAAAACGATCAAGCTGACATCCCTAAGCTTGATATTACCTGAGATGACATCATTCTCAAGACCCTGAGGTGTGCTTATGAAAACTTTCTTCTCATCCCATAATTGTTTTCTCTTCTCTGGTTTGACAAAACCTGTGAACAGTGCGAAATCATCTTCAGGAATATCCAGGTGTTTTCGAAAAGTATCAAGATGCTGCTCTGCAAGTGGCTTTGTCGGAGCAAGGATAAGGATCTTGCTGCTTGGATATGATCTAAGTCTCTGCGCCGCGAGCATGAAGGCGATAGGTGTCTTTCCCATACCTGTCGGAAGTATCACCATGGTGTTTGCCATTGTGCATGTCGCTAAGATAGTCTCCTGATAAAGTCGTGGTGTGAAGTCTTTTATTTTCGACATGAGACTTGGATAATGCCGGCACTCTTAAAAAGCTTACCTGAGCATGTCCAGTGGGACCAGTGGAAAATATTTTGTCAATACCGAGTTGATGTCAAAAGGGCTTTCCATGCATAATTCAGAACTCTGCCAAAGTGATTATATATTCTGGTGTGACTGCTCTCATCCTGTCTGCCTTCTCCAAGACAGTCTCATAATGTGAATTCTTCTCGAAATGGGCATTCAATATCTTGCAGTTCTCTTCTAATGACCTGTCGAGAATCGGATTTTCAGATATTTTTTCTATCTTTGCTTCTTTTATGTCTTCATCAGTCTCAAAGACCACCGCTTCGATATTGTTTCTTGTCAATGCGGCAGCAGTCGTTCTGTGGCTGCCGTCGAGCATGAAATATTCTGCATTTGGATGCTCTCGCTGGAATCCTTCATAGATATCATTCAATCTCCCATCAAGATGCTTCAGCACTATGTCTCTATGCACCACGGGCACATATGCGATCTTTTTCTTGCTTTTGTAGAGCAGTACATAGTTCTCTAAGAAGCTCATGCTATGCACTGGGAAATCATTCAATGTGATTATCTGGTCAGGCTTTAATTTCTCGATTTTCATCTCTTCCCCGGTGTATCGGCTGTGTTTATTAACCTTGCTGAAAAACGGAGTTGTATAAAGTCATTGAGATTATCACAATGAAATCTATCCAGACCAAAAAGCATCCTATTTTAGTACATATTAATCGGAATCATCTATTTTTTTGACTTTTCTAAGACACCCTATATCATCAAGAACATTTTTATATCTCTGATGCTGCATGGTTGATATGGGACAGAAAAAAGGTATCAAAAAATGGTTTTCAGATACAATGATCTATGCTTTCTTCTATGCAGCATTCTCAAAGCCGAAGGCTTCGCTTGCGATACTTTGCCTTGATGCTGTCTTTATCCTTCTGCTTGTGCTGACAAACATCGTGTTCGGAAAAGCCATCGGAAATTACGTGTATCAGGCGGCCACATCAGGGATAAGGATTGTTCCGATACTTGGATTCCTCGCTGTGGTGATTGTCGAGATACTGATCTATTCAGCATGTAAGAATCTTGTCCTGAACAGGATAATGGCATACCAAAAGAAAGTCTCCTTCGGTTTCAAAGCATATTCAAGTTTTTTCTGGCTGAATATATCATATGTCTCATCTTGCATCCTTATCTTTTTCATCTATAGTATGATCATGATGCCGATAACTCCGGCCAACAAGAATATGGCTTTCAGCGTGTTCTTCGTATTGATTGCATTTCTATTATATGCTTATGTATTCATTTCGCTGCAGTTCATCCATGCGTCTTTCTTCAGGGACCCTGACAGAAATATCATAAAGACCTTGCTTGATGGATTTCTGATGACATTCGAAGAGATCGTATCTGTGCTTCGCATCATATTCAACAGCATCCTTCTGTTTATCACATATCTTATCGGGTTTGCGATCTTTGGTGTCTTATGGATGTTGTTCCTTGGTTTCGATGCTGAGAAGCTTGCTGCAGCTAATCCGACATATGAGACAATCTTCCTTGTCATGACATCGATAGCATTGTATATCATAATCAATTTCTTCAGATATTCATTGATCACACACATCCCGAAGAAAAAGTGAATGGATGTCTTGGTCGATATCTCTTCTTTTAGATCCCTAGAAACCCTTAAATATCACCCGGGATTAGCTCTTAGACATGAAACTATTCGCAAATAATGTATCGCTAAGGGTCTTTGTAAAAGAAGGCGAAGATAAGGCTAAAATAATAGAAACCTTAAAATCACTTGTTTCATTGGATCTGACCAGGGAGAAGCTCAAGATAAAGCAAGATACCTCTGGCTGCCTCAAACTTTCTCCGATCACAATCTGTACTATAGAGCTCATTAAACGCAGGCATGTCCATATGTTCCTGGAATCATTGTTCTCAAAGTTCACATCAGAACAGATCCAGAAGCTTTTCGACCAGGCCGAATCACGTCTTGATGACCAGTGTTTCTTCTTCATAAGGCTGGACAAGGAAAGATTGATGGGTGATGAATACTGGATAACCGATGGTGGGGATTGTTTCCATATAAGGATATCTATCGCGGCTTTTCCAGCCCATAAAGAACGTGCCATCTCTGTTGTTCGGGAAATGCTAGAATTCTATAATACTAGATAATAAACTTTATATATTATATTATAAATACTAGAATTATAGTATATATAACAATCGGAGGGATATAAATGGCAGTATTGATTGCTAATCTATCGACTGGTAAAGGAACATGGGGACATGTATCAAGACTTATCGCTGATGGCGATTTTGATAAGATCTTCCTGATCACAAATGATTTTGGAAAAGAGAAGTTCCAGAATGAGAAAGGAGCAGAACTTATCTCTATCGATGTGAACAAACCTATCCCAGAGCTAGTTAATGACATCAAAGGCGCTCTTGATGGCAAGATCTCTGATACAGAAGTGGCCTTGAACTTAGTCTCTGGCTCAGGAAAAGAGCATATGGCTATCCTTTCATCATTGCTGAAGCTTGGACTCAGTGTCAGGCTCTATGCGCTCACACGTGATGGCGTAAAAGAGGTCTAAAAAACCAAACATTTTTCTTATCTTTTATTTCTAGGCTTGCATAGCTAGAGAGGTGAGTTGAGTTTGCCAGCCAAAAAAACCGCTAAAAGAACAAAGAAAAAACAATTTTCAGAAGATATGGTTTCATTAGAAGCAAATAGGCATAACAAGAAGACCTCTCTTCTGTTGTTCCTGATAGTTGTTGTGGTCATATTCTTATTTCTATTTTCTGGACGCATATTCACAAAAGACGCAGGCGATACAATCGTGGCAAAAGTAGATAGCCATAAAATTACGCTCGCAAGACTTGATGATCAATACACAAGGATACCATCAGACTTAAAATCTATGATGACAAAAGATATGGTCCTGCAACAGCTTGTAGATGAATATATCCTTATGGATGAAGCGAAAAGGCAAGGCATGGTCGCTTCGAAGAAAGACGCATATGATGTGATCCGGAAATCGATCCTCGCAAGCCAAAAGATAGAGGAAGAATTCTATGAGCTTCTGGCAAAAGATAATATCACAAAAGAATATCTCACAGAATATTATATCCGACAGTTATCTATACAGAATCTTCTAAATAAGACAGTGATCTCAAAGATTGATGTCACCGACCAAGAGATCAAGGACCATTATGAGAAGACAAAGGATAGATTCATTGTGCCAGAATCGAGAAATGCATCACACATCTTGATACGTACAGGACCAAACATAAATGAAAGCCTTGCGTTCAAAAGGGCTGTCGAGATAAAAAAAGAGGCGACGATAGATAATTTCGCAACTCTTGCGATGGATAGATCCGATGATCAGCAGACAGCGGTGAGGGGCGGCCTGATCGGCTTGATCATGCCGAATATGACAATACCTGAATTCAATGACCTGCTGTTTTCGATGGAAGAAGGCAGTATCGGTGGTCCCGTAAGATCGACTTTCGGATATCATATAATATTATTGCATGATATCATAAAAGAGCATTATCTTCCGTTGAAATCTGTGGAAAGCACCCTTGAGATGGAACTTAGCGCAGTCGAACAACAAAGTCTGTATAATGCATATCTCAATGGACTACGTAATAGATCAAGTATATCGATCTATTATAAATCTCCTGCCGCAGTCATGGCAGCGCCTTCCTTCAGAGACACAGGTGAAGGAATCTGCATTGATAATGGAAAACCTTTTGTGGCGATGTATTCAACAAGCGATTGCACGCATTGCGCATGGATAGCCGAGACCTTCAAGGATGTTGTTTGGAAACATGCAGGCAATCTGTCAGTGCATCATTATATGCTTGATACAGGAGATGATCTTCTCACTAAGAATGTTGAGACCTCAGTCAATGTATATCATCTGAATATCTTCAAAAGACTCAGTCCGACACAGCAAGTGCCATTGTTTGTCTTTGGATGCAAGTATGTGAGGCTTGGGAATGCGCATGAGAAAGAGAATGATCTTGTATCAGAGAAAGCAGAATTTGAAGGGATACTTGACGAGATCACCAAATGGGTCTGATTTTTTCTTTTCTCAAACAAAATTTTATAAATATGCCTTAGTTAGATGCAATAGATTATGATCAAAGGGGTTGATGATTATGACAGCAGATAATGGATCGATCAAACTGAAAGTCGCAGAAGCGATACAAGATGATGTAAATAAAGGGATTGTCAGGATAGATACAGCGCTCATGAATAAGATAAGTGTGAGGCCTGGTGATATCGTGGAGATCATAGGTGAGAGGAACACAGTAGGTATCGTCGATCGCGCCTATCCAGGCGATATGGGGCTTAGTATCATCCGTGTGGATGGTATCATGCGAAGGAACGCAAAGACCGGCATAGGCGAGCTTGTGCAGGTGAAGAAGGCTGATATCAAAGAAGCCAAGACAGTGACCATCGCGCCTGCAAAGAAAGGTATAGTTATCCGTGCATCTTCTACAGGGATATTCAAGCAAGGCCTTCTTGGTAGAGCCACAAACAAAGGCGACATAGTCTCTTTAGGCGGGACTAGAAAACGAAAGATGTCTCTTTCAGGCAACCCCTTGTTTGATGATGTGTTCAATCTTTTCGATGAATCCATGATGGGTAATTTCGGTTTTGCAGATATGAAATTCGTGGTCGTTGATACTTCTCCAAAAGGTCTGGTCATAATCAGCGATCTGACAGAACTTGTCCTGAACCCTGAAGCCGTCGAATTAAAGCAGGATAAGGTCCTAGAAGTCGCATATGAGGATGTGGGCGGTCTTGATGAAGAGATCAAGAAAGTGCGGGAGATGGTGGAACTTCCATTGAAGCATCCTGAGATATTCGAGCGTCTAGGGATCGAGCCCCCAAAAGGTGTCCTTTTGCATGGTCCGCCAGGCACAGGCAAAACGCTCCTTGCAAAAGCCGTAGCGAACGAGACCGATTCTAATTTTCTTTGTATCAATGGTCCTGAGATCATGAGCAAATACTATGGACAGAGCGAAGAGAATCTGAGAAAGAAATTCGAAGAGGCTGAGAAGAACGCCCCTTCAATCATATTCATCGACGAGATAGATGCCATCGCATCGAAGCGTGAAGAAGCGAAAGGTGAGGTCGAGAGAAGGGTTGTCGCCCAGATGCTCGCTCTCATGGATGGTCTTAAATCAAGGGGAAAAGTCGTAGTCATAGCCGCAACAAACATACCTAATGCGCTTGATCCAGCCCTAAGGAGACCTGGTCGTTTCGACAGGGAGATCGATATAGGTGTCCCTGATAAAGCCGGAAGGAAGAAGATCCTTAAGATCCATACACGGAACATGCCACTAGCAAAAGACGTCAATCTTGACAGAGTGGCTGAGATAACACATGGTTTTGTCGGAGCGGATCTATCATCTCTGTCAAAAGAAGCAGCGATGATATTGCTTAGGAGGATCCTTCCAGACCTGAAGCTAAAAGAAGATGATCCTATACCTAAAGAAGTTCTCGAGAAACTGTTGATCACAAAAGATGATTTCCATGAAGCTCTCAAAGTTGTCAGGCCTTCTGCTTTGCGTGAAGTGCTTGTCCATGTGCCAAACACAAAATGGACTGATATAGGCGGTCTCCAGACAGTCAAACAGGAGCTCATAGAAGCAGTCGAATGGCCGCTTAAACATCCTGAAGCATTCATACGTCTTGGTGTCAGACCACCAAAAGGTATCTTGTTATACGGTGCACCAGGCACAGGCAAGACTTTGCTCGCAAAAGCCGTAGCCACTGAATCATCTGCCAATTTCATCCTTGTCAAGGGTCCAGAGCTGCTCAGCAAATGGGTCGGCGAATCTGAGAAAGCAGTGAGAAAGATATTTGAGAAAGCGCGTCAGACATCACCATCAATTGTATTTTTCGATGAGATAGACGCTATCGCTCCAAGCAGGGGTGCTTCATCAGACAACAAAGCGACTGAACGTGTGGTGAACCAGCTTCTGACAGAATTTGATGGGCTTGAAGAGCTTGAAGATGTTGTCATAATCGGCGCGACAAACCGGCCGGATATAATCGATCCTGCATTGCTTCGTCCAGGTCGTTTCGATAGGATAGTCCTAGCCCCTGTTCCTGATGAAGTCACACGTGAAGATATATTCAAAGTGCATACAAAGAAGATGCCTCTTGCAAAGACCATAAATATCAAAGAATTGGCTAAGCAATCAGAGGGCTGTGTCGGAGCAGACATCGAAGCTATCTGCAGAGAGGCAGCGATTATCGCTCTTCGAAAAGATATAAAAGCTAATGAAGTCAATGCAGAGCATTTCAAAGAAGCAGCAGCAAAGGTGGGTCCGTCTGTATCAAAAGAGATCGACAAGATGTACAATGAGATCCAAGACAAATTCCGCTCAGCGAAGGCTCGTGAGATGCAATCTGAGAAACCTAATTATTTTGGTTAGGCAGCCAGTCATGGGAAATCTTTATATGCAATCGTGCCTATAAAGCTTATAATGGCAGGAAATCGGCATAAAGGAGAAGTAGATAGCTCCTGGCCTCGGCTAAAAGAATTCTACAGACCAACAGTGCTTAGGATAACTCTTACGATATTCTTCATCGCGATAAGCTTCATGGTGCTGCCAGCCTTATTCTCGACTATCAAAGTCATCCCATGCACAATACAATACTTTCCTGGCGAAGAATATCAGTTCAGTCTGTGTACTATAAATCCTGTGGGTATGAAATTGAATACTATCTATTTCGGGATTGAATTGTTTGACTATATCTATCAGGCGATATATCTATTGTTCATGATCCTGGTGATACCATATACTCTATCTTGTCTGACGATGCAAGTATATGCGCGATACATAAGGCGATAAGAAGGAAAACAATTTAAACAATACAGGCTATATCCAGAACGATATAATCAAAATGGCCATATCGCAAGATCAAGTGCTTGAAATCGTGAGACGGAAAGGTCCTTTGATACCTGCGGTCATCGCAAAGGATCTAGGGATGGACCTTCTGTTTGCGCAGGCATATCTTTCTGAGCTATCATCAAAAAAGCAGATACTGGTCTCGACTCTCAAGATTGGTGGAAGTCCGCTTTATTATGTGGATGGCCAGCAATCAAAGCTCCAGAATTTCTCAGGCAGATTGAATGAGAAAGATCTGCGTGCATACGAAAAATTGAAGACACAGAAAGTGATGCGTGATAACACGCTTGATCCTCTGACACGGGTGTGTCTTAGACAGATAAAAGATTTCGCAGTGATGCTTGAAGTAAGGGTAGATGAAGAATCCGAGATATTCTGGAGATGGTATGAATGCTCAAATGAGCAAGTCGTACCTTTGATAAAAGAGATGATTGATGCCGGGATAAAAAAAAAAGTCGACAATCAGGAAGGTCTGCAAAAATCAGAAGAAGCAGAGCCCCTGCAAAAAGATCCAATCGTGCAAGACCAAGACTCAAGATTCAAGACCCAAGACGAAAGCCAAAAGTCACAAGACCAAAGTCCAAGACTCAAGACCCAAGACGAAAGCCAAAAGTCACAAGACCAAAGTCCAAGACTCAAGACCCAAGACGAAAGCCAAAAGTCACAAGACCAAAGTCCAAGACTCAAGACCCAAGACGAAAGCCAAAGTCCAAAAAAAGACCAAATCCAAAAAAAACTCATCGATGATCTCAAGATCGCGACGATAGACCCTCTAGCCCAGATCAGGACTGCGATAAATGATGGTGATTCCTTCCTTGGGCAGATAGTCGATTTCTTCCAGAGAAACAAGATCGATATCAATAGTTTCCAGGTCATGAGGAAGAACAGCGATGCGGAATTCATAGTGAGCATACCAAGCGCTGTCGGATTCCTTGAATTCTATTGCAAGGCGAAGAACAAGAAAAAATGCAATGATGGTGATATCTCAAGCGCTTACATACAAGGACAGCTCAAAAAACTTCCAGTGCTTTTTCTGACGACAGGAGAGCTGACTAAAAAAGCAGAAAGCATGCTTTCGAATGAGTTCAATGGCCTAAAGGTCCAGAGGCTTGGGTGATCAGGATAGACCCTATGCTAAAAAGCAGGATATTGGATATCAACCTGAAATATTATGGTTATTCTACATTGCAATTGATGGAGGCTGCCGGCAAGGGAATAGCTGATACCATAGACAAGAAGGCGAATGATATAGGCATTTTCTGCGGCATAGGCAACAATGGTGGAGATGGTTTCGTCGCTGCAAGATACCTTGTGGATAGCAATAAAGTCACAGTGTATCTAGTCGGAGATCCATCATCAATAAAGACTGATGAAGCCGCCCATAACTGGGCTCTTCTTGAGCAGGTCGCAAAAGTATCCAGAGATCTGTCGATCATCATAATCAGTGATTCATCACAACTTACCAGCTTGAAGCGGCAGATATCTTCGCATCAGGTGATTGTGGATTCGATGCTTGGTGTCGGTATCGATGGTGAACCAAGAGAACCAATCTGTTCAGTGATCAGATCGCTAAACAGCATCCATTCGAAGATAATGCTGAAGATCTCTATCGATATACCATCCGGATACGGAACAAAGATATCATTTGATTGCTCACGTGTGATCTCTATGCATTCTGGGAAGATCGAAGACAAGAGCATCAAATGCAGTGTGGTCGATATCGGTATCCCTGCCGCTTTTGATTCTGTCACAGGTCCAGGCAATGTGGCGCTGTTGCGCAGAAGAGATGATGCCTCGCACAAAGGTGACAATGGAAAAGTGCTCATAATCGCAGGATCAAAGAGATATCATGGCGCATGTGTCTTCGCAGGGCTTGCTGCATCAAAGTTTGTCGATCTTGTTCATGTGGTCACTACAAAAGACAATATCGAGATAATGAAAAAAGCATATCCTGGATTCATAGTCACTTCTGTCGATGATTTCGATTTATCGAGATTCAAAGAGTTCGATGCTATTCTGGTCGGCCCTGGATTGTCTTTAGATAATACAGTCATGAGGCGGATTGTGAAGCAAGCATTGATCGCGAAGAAAAAGATAGTGATCGATGCCGGAGCTTTTGACATTGTCGATCCAAAAGATCTACATGACAAGTGTATACTCACCCCCCATCATTCTGAATTTAAGAAGTTCTTTGGAAAAGACCCTGAGCACATCGCAGAGATCTCAAAAAAAGGATTCACAATCGTGTTAAAAGGGCATGTCGATCAGATCGCCAAGGATGGTGTGTCATACAGGAACTATTCAGGCAACTCTCAGATGACTACTGGGGGCACAGGAGATGTTCTTGCCGGGATGATTTCTGGGATTCTTGCGAAGAATCCATGCCTTGAAAGTGCTCTTGGCGGGACATTCCTCTGCGGGTTTGCTGGCGATACGATGGCCGGACAGCCCTTTGATGCAAACGATCTCATCGAGAAGATAAGATTTGCTTCAGAAAAGATAAAAAGCTTTAAATAAATCATTGTTTTCTCTATAATTATGACTGGGGATCCGCTAGGTCTTGAGAAAATAGTATTCAATCTAATCTCAAGACGAAAAATTCCGGAATTCAAGAGAGGCAATTTCTTCTGTGGCGACAGAGACTGGGCACAGCTCCGGGATAATGTGAGGCGTCCAGATATAATATATTTTGAAGATATCGGTGATCGTGTGCTTTCTGTGAGACCTTATGATGTGAAATGTATGGCAGAAGGCGCAAAGATGGGCCAGATAAGCCCTTTTACATTGAAAAGCCTGTATGATAACGAGGATTTCAGGAACTGCTTCGAGATGCATATGAATGCCGGCGGTTATATCGGACACGACTTATATTTTGAAGAAGGCGGGTTTGTCATACCAACAAGCAAAAAGACATTCAAAAAAGACACGGGTGGTTTCTGTGAATTCGATCTGTGGGTTCCAAGAAGTCAACTTCTAGAGAAAAGAAAGAAAGTAGAACAGCTTGAGAGATCTATTGGGTATTTTCCTTTCAGTATATATGTGGAAAAGAATGGCGTGATAGAAGATCTATGCGATGTCAGCCGATACGAAGATGTCGAGACTGGCCCATATGCCATAAATTATGATATGAAAAGCAGTGTCACATTCTTTGATGATAATTATGCAACGATAAAGAAACGTGTGAAAGCCAGATTGATAGAAGTCGATCTTGATTGGGAATAATCATAACAGGTTGCTGTCAATCTCTTCTCGTCCCATTGTCCTTTCGCAGAATACACATTTGATCTTTGTCGGCGTCTTCTCAAGCACACGGAATCTGGTCTTCACTGGATTTAGGTTCGTTATACAGTTCGGATTTGAGCATCCGATTAATCCGATGACTGTGTCGAGCATCTTGAGCTGGCTTTTTTTTGTCACTTTGTAATCCTTTATGATATTGAGTGTGGCGTCAGGCGCGAGGATAGATATGCGGTTCACCTCGCCGCTGTCAAGAGATTTGTCTGTTACCTTGATTATAGATTTCTTGCCGAGTCTGCCACTTGACAGATTTACACCAATCATGGTCGTTTCATCCTTTAGATTCAGAATAGATATGATCTTATGGACTGTCTCATTTGGTATATGATCTATCACTGTGCCGTGTCTGATGGCTGGCACTTCCATGACCTGTTTCTCATTCTTATTCATCGTGTCCAATCTCCATAAGCTCATCGCCTTTTCCGAGCAGCAGTGCGAGCAATGCCTGGCGCACAAACACACCGTTTTTCGCCTGCTCAAAATAGATAGCATGTCCTGTGTCGTCAATATCTATATGTATCTCATTCACACGCGGCAGCGGATGCATGATCTTCAGGTCTTTCTTGATATGTTCCAATATATCTTTATCAAGTTGATACACATCTTTCACTTTCTCATATTCAAGTGGATCACCGAATCTCTCTTTCTGTATCCTTGTGACATAGAGTACATCGAGCTTGCCAGCGGTCTTGTGCAGATCTTCTGTGATATGATATTCCACCCCTTGCTTATCAAGGTCGTCGATGATATATTTCGGCATCATGAGTTCTGTCGGCGAGATGAAATGCATCCTGCAATCGAAGTGCATCAATGCGCGCACCAAAGAATGCACAGTCCGCCCATATTTCAGGTCTCCAAGGAAACCAATGTCTAAGCCTTCAAGCCGTCCCTTTGATTTCTTTATCGTGTAGAGATCAAGACATGTCTGAGTGGGATGCTGGTTCGCGCCGTCGCCGGCATTGAGAACGGGAATCATTGTTGCCTCCGCCATCACTCGTGGCGCGCCTTCGATATTATGCCTGACTGCCATGATATCAGCATAGCTTTCTATCATCTTCGCTGTATCATGTGCAGTCTCGCCCTTTGTGGCTGATGATGTGTTTGAATCTGCAAAGCCGATGACACTTCCGCCAAGTCTCTTCATCGCTGATTCAAATGATAATCGTGTCCTTGTCGATGGTTCAAAGAATAGTGTGGCTAGCACTTTCCCTTTGAGAAGCGATGAAAATCTTCCATCCAAAAAACCTTTTTCGCACATTTCCGCAGCACGGAGAATCATAAGAAGTTCATCTTTTGAGAAATCATCGATTGATATTACGTCTTTTGACTTTAATCGCATATCAGATTATATATTAGCATCGTATTGTATTTATAACTTTTGGTTTTCATCGGGCTAATGTGAAACCCTCTTCTAGAATACAATAAAAAATATAAGCATCTCTCGACGGTAAAATAGTTGTTAAGACGTACTTTCCCGTCGAGGTGATGCCAATGAAAATAATCCAAGACAAGTATAAA
>Ga0210019_1002968_pt1 | contig 15923 bp, 16 predicted proteins | sample CryGeyCG2114_020_2_FD_183969 | JGI IMG/M metagenome (GOLD analysis project Ga0210019, IMG submission 183969) | Groundwater microbial communities from aquifer - Crystal Geyser CG11_big_fil_rev_8/21/14_0.20 (SPAdes) (version 2) | ecosystem: Environmental > Aquatic > Deep subsurface > Groundwater ...
GGGGTCTCCCGCGTCGCCCGGGCTGTGCGGGTTCACCTCAACTACTTCGAGGGACACTCCGAGTTCGGGCAGTTCTTCGCCGAGAAGGAGCAATTCACGGGCTTCGGAGCGACCTTTGACTTCTAGTTGGCGGGGAGCGGTCCCGCTCACGATGATGCTCTTCCCCGCGCGGCACGCCGGCGCGGCGCGCTACGATATCCGCGCCGCTCCGATTGGAGTTCCTCGTGGACCGGACTTGGCACATGCGGGCCCAACTCGGCTACGCGATCCGCTGGGACGCAGCCGACCTTCCGGCGCTTCCAGAGCGATTCGGCGCGCTGCTGCGTCACCCGCTCGGAGCGCTCGAATCCGTTTCGCGCGAGGCGCTGTCGGGCACCCGGATCGGGATTTACACGCTTCACTTCCGCGCCGGCAGGGTGTGGGAGTATGACCTCCCATGACCCGATATAGAATTACACGGGGAAGGCCTTTATCGGCATGTTCGTTTGACCATGTTAGACCTCGTAAATGAATGAAGCTTTCTTTTCTCGCCCTGATCGCCTTCTCCCATATTCCCGCCGCTGCCTACGCGCAATGCCGTTCTCACTCGCGGCTCGATGTATTCCGCTACGATATGCAGACCTGTCCCATCATTTGGAAGCGCTCAGCGGGGAATTACGCGAAGAAAAAAGAGCTGATGATGCTGGGCACCGCCGCCGGCGCGGGGGTTATCGCCTGGCAGTTCAACGGCAAATTTACGCGCGAGATCCGACGTCACGAAAACTACCGGGATTTCACCTCCTTCGGAGATTCCTACGGCCGGGCCGTGAATCTGGGTTTCGCCCAGTTCGGCGTCTACCTGACGGGCGTCGCGTTCAAGAACGATTCCCTGCGCGAATTCGGAATTTTGACGACGCATTCCGCTCTTTTGAGCGGCGCCTTCGCCGTCGGCCTAAAGTTCGCGACGAATTCCCCCCGCCCGGACGGGTCGGGCGGGGGCCGCTTAAGTTCGAGTTTTCCTTCGGGCCACGCGACCGGAACCGCGGCGCTCGCAGGCACGGTGCAGCGCCGCTACGGAACTCTAAAAGCGGCCCCGTTCCATCTGGCGAGCCTCTACACCGGACTAACCCGGATCGTGGACAACAAACATCGCCCCTACGAGGTCATCGCGGGATGGGGATTGGGTTACGCGACTGGCTTTGCCATCGCTCGGGCCTGGGATAAAATACGGCCCGGTGAGAAGAACTTCGCGATGCTGCCGTGGGCGCCGACGGAGGGAGGAGCCGGGCTTTCCTTCCAGGCCCGTTTCGGGCGCTCACCCGGCGAAGAGGGACAGCCGTGACAACGGAAAACGAGGTCTCCTGGTTCGGACTGAGGTCCTCAGAGGCCCACAAGGCGCGCAACGCCTCCCTTTATATCGCCTTTATCGTAGCGGCTTTCTTCACGCTGAAGCCCGCGCGTGACGCGGGCTTTCTAGCGCATGTCGGTTTCGAACGCCTGCCGTATATGTATATGGGTCTGGGACTGCTTCTAGCCGTCATGGCAGCGGCGGTCGGCCGCGTACTAAGGGGACTGCCCGTCGGCACGGCCGTCACCCGGCTGACCCTATCCGCGCTCCTCCTAAACGCATTGGTTTGGGCGCTGTCCATACCTAAGCCCGGCGCTTGGTTCTATTGGGTCCTCTATCTTTGGGTAGCCGCCCTAGGCTTGCTTCTGCCTCTATACGCCTGGCTGATGTTCAACGAAATGTTCACGGTCCGGGAGGCGCGCCGCGTTTACTGGCTCATCGGTCTGGGCGGGACCGCAGGAGCCGCCGTGGGAGCGCTGCTCGCGGGTGTGGCGGCGAAACATCTGGGCGTCTCAAGCCTCATACCCCTGGCGCTCGTTCACCTCTCCATGGCCCTGCGGGTGGCGCGGCTGACCGAAAGACAATTTCCCGACCTCTGGAAATTCCACTCGCCTCCGGCGCTTCAGTCCCTGCCCGACAAAGAATCTCTGGTAAAACGGTTTCTCGCTTCACGCTACCTGTTGTGGACCCTCTCCGCCGTATTTTTGGCCGAGTTCATCGCGACCTGGATCGACTACCTATTTCAATCCAGGGTGCAACAACAGTGGCCGTCGGCCACGGACATGGCGTGGTTCTTCAGTTGGTTTTACTTTTCAACGAGCGTGCTGAGCCTGCTTCTCCAAGGTTTTGCAACCCGGCCTCTCGTGGAAAAACTGGGATTGCGCTGGACGCTTCTGATCCTGCCGTTAACCTTGGCTGTACTCTCTTTAGGATGGATAGCTCTTCCGGCCTTGGCGGTCCTGACCATGCTCCGCGCCTCGGATATCTCGCTTAGGAACACGCTCCATAAGACCTCCTTTGAGTTGCTCTATCTCCCAATCCCAAAGGAGCTAAAAGAAGCCCTGCGCGCCCCGGCCGAAGCAGTGTCGGTCCGTTCGGCGGCGGCCCTCGCGGGCGCTGGAATCCTGCTTTTCGACCGCTTCGCCGACACCGGCGCCGCCTGGCGACTGGCTCCGTTGTGGACGGGCATGGGACTGCTCCTGCTTGTCAGCATCGGACTGCACGCGAAATATGTGGACGCGCTCAAGGCCGGATTCCGGATCGCGCCGAAGTCCGGGGCCGCCGAAAGGCATGCGCGCATCGCCGATCCCGCGATGAAGGCCAGGCTCACCCAAGCCCTTCGCTCACCCGATGAAAATATCGTCCTGGGGGCCTTGGAATTCGTGGAAGCGCTCAATCAGCGCGAGCTTCTCGTGCCTCAATTCGCAAGGCATCCTTCGCCGAAGGTCCGCTTGAAGACGCTCGAGCTCTCGCCCTTTTGGGGAAATCAGACCATTTTGGAAACGGCCGCGCCGATGCTCTCCGATGATGCTCCTTCCGTTCGTGCCGAAGCCATTCATCTCGTTTGCTCGCTGAATTCCCATGAGGCAGCCCGCTTGGTCGCCCCTCACCTGCAAAGCCCGGACTCCCTCGTACGGGCTGAGGCCGCCGCTTGCCTGCTCCGGGGAGGCGGCGAACCGGGGTCTGCTGCAATGGCGACGCTCCGGGAGATGTGCGCCTCCGAAGACGCCTCCGCGCGATCGGCGGCCGCCAAGGTCCTGGGGGCTCAGACCGACGCCGAAACCTCCGGCCTGCTGGCCCGCCTGCTCGAAGACGAGGATCTGGAGGTGTCGGTCCGCGCCGTGGAATCGGCAGGCGAGCGCGCCTCTCGCGAACATCTCCCCCCTCTTTTTCGCCTCTTGGCTAAGCCTCGCACTCAAAAACACGCCCAAAAGGCCTTGGCCAAATACCGCCGCCGCATTCTGAGCGTGCTCGAAGATTACCTAGGGGACTCGACCGTCACGCCCGATGCCCGCAGGAGCATCCCTTCGGTCTTGCGCCGGATTGGAGGGCCCAAGGCCGCGGCGCTGCTCACGCACACCCTTGAGTCGGCCGACGCCAAGCTTCGCTACGCTGCCCTCAAAAATTTGAACCGGCTCAAGCGCGATTCGGGGAACCTGGCGATCGATTCCGGCGGAATCCGGCGCGCGATCCTCCATGAATGCCGGTGGCATCGCCGCCTCAACTTAAACCGCCGCGACCTCCTAGCCTTGGGCGCATCGCAAGCCTCGGTCAGGCTCCTCGCGGATCATCTCACCGAGCAGTCCGACTGGACCATAGAAAGAGTCTTCCGTCTCCTGGGCATGCTGAGCGGCCAACAGGATGTCCACCGCGCATATCTGGGCTTTGTTTCCGAATCGTCCCGCCTTAAAGCGCAATCGATCGAATTTTTGGACAACATCCTGGACCGAGAAATCCGCCGGGCCATCACTCCCGTTTTGGAGCACGAACCCGGGGAAGGCCGCCTAGGAGGAAATCCGGAAAGAGCCGTTATGGACATACTGAAGATGCAGGACCGCACTGCGATTGCTCTGGCGCTCCATGCGCTGAAAACCTATTACCCGAGTAAACTGGACTCGGTCGCGGAGTTCCGTCGCTCGTCCGACCCGCTCGTGCAGGAGGCGCTGGCATGATCTCCACTTTCGATAAAGCCGTTTTCCTCAGGGATATCGACATTTTCTCTTCCGTCAAGACCGAAGAGCTTCTACGCATCGCAGAGATCAGCACGGAGGTCTGCTTCGACGCGGGACACCCCCTATTTTCCGAGGGCGACCCGGGAGACTCGCTGTTCTTTGTGACCGAGGGCCGCGTCGAACTCAAAACCCGGGGCAAGACCGAGTTCACGGTGGAAGGCAAGGGCTCGGTCGGAAGCTACGCGCTCTTAACCCAAAGTCCCCGTTATTTTACCGCTGTAGCGGCTGAAAGGACATGTGCATTGCGCATCCCTGCCTTGGAATTTATGGACATGCTTTCCGAAAACGGGGAGATCGCCGTGAGCATGCTGCGCCACCTGGCGCTCAAAGTAGTAGATAAATGGACATGAGACTGGCATCCGTTCTGATCCTGACAGGACTGCTCGCCGCCCCGCACGCATACGCGGCGGAGTTTGCTCCGGAGCCGTCCGGCAACGCCGACGCCATTGGCAAGAAGCGCCTCTACCGATCGCAGACTTCTCTCTACCGCATACTTGCCCTTCCCCGCTACGCATTGGAACTGCCCTGGTATCCAGCGAAGCGATTTCTTGATTTCAGCGAAAGAACAGACCTGTTCGCCCGCGCAACCGATCTCTTCTATTTCAACGAAGCGAAGACCTCCGGTTGGTTTCCAAAATTTTCCTCCGGTGAATCCTCAGGCGGGGCCGGTCTATCTCTCTTTCACCATGATCTGTTCAAAAAGAAACATCAGGCCAACATATCGTTTTCCTATGCGGCCGAAGACGAGTTCTTCGGACGAGCCGCCTACACGGTGGACCCCACGCCGGATTCCTCCTACTACCTCAAGGTCGAATCGGACTACATCCGGGACCGCGACATCGAAATCTACACGACGCCGACCCCGTCCGGCGGCCCAATCCTGGGCGCAAAGACTCTCCGCTCTGACCGCCGCAGCTACGCCTTCACGAGCTTACGCGGCAAGCTAACGGCGGGAAAAAAGATGAGCAAGACGGTGCGCATGGCGGCCTTTGTCAGGGGAGCGCGGTCGAAAGCAGGGCACGGCGCGCAGGGATTTGCGCCCGTGCCGACCAACGCCCCGGGCTTTGGCGAAAGCGTAGGCATGGCAGGCGGCGGCATGGAGCTTATCTGGGACTTCCGCAACGATCCCGTCCGTCCATTTTACGGCTGCCTGGTGCAGGCCCATGCCGAGGCGCTCGGCTCGGGAGACAGCACCGCCGCCGGCGACCGCTTCGCCTATGTCGGCCATTCGCTCACGGCCGAGCATTATTTCCCGCTCTACGACCCGCACCGGACCTTGGTGTTCCGGCATTCCCTAAGGCGAGTTGATCCGATCGGCGATAAGCGCATCCCCTTCTACGATCTGCCGCGGCTCGACGAGAATCATCTTCTCCGTTCGTTTGAACGCAACCGCTTTCAAGACAGGGGAGCGCTTTCCTTCAACATGGAATACCGGTATCCGATCTGGGTTACCTGGGACGCCTTCTTCTTTTTCGACGGAGGACAGTCATTCGAGCATTACTCCGATCTTCATGGACCGGATTTCCGTTTCTCCGAGGGACTCGGCATACGCATGATGTCCAAAGATAAGCTTTTGTTCGTAACGCAATACGCTCACGGCCGGGAGGGGGGGCGCTTTCAAGTGCTCCTCGGGCAGGCATTCTGATGAAAATAAAAAACCCCCTCCTTCCACCGACCATTCTTCTATCACTCTGCGGCGTATTATCTCCTCTGTATTCTCTTGAGCCCCTCCGGCCCGACAACGACGATTTCAACATCGCCGAGCCGGCCGAGGACGAGGCGGGCGACTACATCTGGTCGGACGGCGCATACTACATGGCGGTCTACCAAATGGAAAAGCTCCTGGACCTCGGCTGGTTGCTCCAGAAGTTTCGGATCCTGCCTAAGCAAGAAGCCGAAAACATCGACTCCTTGGATAAAGTCCCGGACTCAACCTGGTTCACGAATCGGCATGGCCGCAAGCGCATGAATCCGGCGGAACTCGCGCACGGGCCGCTCAAGCAAGCGCCTGCTCCGGGGAAATGGACGATATTAAAGGGCAAGGGGATCGGCATCAACCCGGGGTTTCTGGCCAAGGACCACGCGGGCAGGCTTCTCTTCGTGAAGTTCGATCCGGCCAAGTATCCCGGCCTGGGCCTCAATGGCGACCTCATCGCCTCGAAGATCCTGCACGCGGCCGGCTACAACGTGCCCGAGTATTACAAGTTCTGGATCGACCCAGCCGATCTGGTCCTGAGCCCCAACGCCACAATCAAGGGCAAGTACAAGGTCAAGCGGCCGATGACTCAGAAGGACCTCAAGGGCATCATTGCGAAAGCTCCAAAAGACGAACGCGGACGCCTGTTGGCGAATGTCAGCATCGGACTCCCGGGGAAGCCCAAGGGGCCGTTCAATTACCTCGGCTTGCGCAAGGACGATCCTAACGACACGGTGCGACACGAGAACCGCCGAGAGCTGCGGGGCCTTCGGGTCCTCATGTCCTGGCTCAACAACACGGACTCCCGACGCGGCAACTCCCTCGACATGTACGTTGAATCCGCCGACCGGAGCTTTCTACGCCACTACCTGATGGACTTTTCGGCCTCGTTTGGATCGGGGAATATCCACCCAAAAGAAGTCGAAGAGGGGCACGAGTACTTCTTTGATCCAGGGACGGTGTCAAGATCGTTGAGTTCGGCGGGGTTATGGGTCAAGCCCTGGGAGAGGCCGCCTCCGGTGCGCTACCCGGAGGTCGGCAGGTACGAAGCGGAATCATTTGACCCTAAGCGCTGGCGAGGCGCCTACGCCAACCCCGCCTTCGAGAAGATGACCCGGCGCGACGCTTTCTGGGGAACTCGAATCGTCACCGCGTTTACGGACGAGGACATCCGAACCATCGTCGCCACGGGCCACTTTTCTACGCCGGGGGCGGAGGATTACCTGGCCCGCACCTTGATTGAGCGGCGGGATATTATAGGGAAGCATTGGTTCGCTCTGAAGCAGATTAATCCCTTGGATGAGTTCCGAGTCGACGGGACCGGCGCGCAGATCCAATTGCGTTTCCGGGACCTCGCCGTCGCGCGTTCTTACGCCGAAAATGCGACCACGCGGTACCAATACAGAATCGGATCGGGGAAAAATATCGTCGTCTCCACGCCGCAAATTCCGCTCCACGGGACGCTTCCCGGCGATAGAATTCGTATCAGAACGAGCCGTGACTCGGGCGGATCCTGGGGCCGCCCTATTTCGCTCGATTTGAGCGCCGATGGCGAGGTCAAGCGCGTCATTCGGCACTGACCGCTGAGGCGCGTGGTCCGCATGGACACGCACAAAAGCGTGCGTACGAGCGCCGAGCGAGCTATTTCCCGTATCCGTTAATGAGCGCCAGGAGCAGCATCACATAGAGATACGCCAGGGCAAAGGAGATCAGGGTGAACAGCGAGAGGACCTCGAAGACCTCCCGGGGCTTTCTGGCGAGGCTCGGCAGACCCGGCGTCCAGCCCCACCAATAGTGCGCCGCGAGGCCTAGGACGGCGAAAGTTATCAGCAGCCGCGCCAGAGGCCACCAGTCCCATCCGCCGGTCCTCCGGCCGCGGCCCTGGGAGTCCGTCATCCCTGGCGACCTCACGAGGCCGCCCGACGGCCTTTTGGAGCCCGGTCTTAAACGGCGGCCGGAAAAGATACGTTTTAACGCGAATCCAGGACGGAATCCCACCGTTCTCTAATGTATGTTGCGGGCCCCCGCACCCTCTGAATGACGAAAAGGCCCGACGCCGTCGGGCCTTTTTCGTTTCCGGGCGCGGAGCCCGCAACCGACATAAGAGAAGAGCCTTAGCGCGAGCGGGACTCCCGCAATACCCGCACCGTCCGCCCCGCGGCGGCGGTTTCCGCCGTATTGCGCATCTTCTTCCATGCGAAGGGCTTCCACTTCGCGTACTTCTTAAGCGCCCCTCGCAAGCTCCAAAAGTCTCGTTTGTCCTTCCTCATCGTCGCTTCCCGCGGCTCACCTGAGTCCCGTTGAATTCCCTCCCGAGGCAGTCTCCAACGGCTGCGCCAATTTAATGAGGCACAACTGATTGAGAGACACATGTTCCCTCTTCGCCTCGATGACCAGCTTTTGATGAAGCGATTTCGCAAGACGAAGCCGGAACTCCCCGCTGAACTCCCTCTCGACGGCTTTCCCCGTTTTGTTGTCGATGGTGAGATAACCCTGGTCGACACCCAATTGAGTTTCCAGTTCCGCCAACTTGCGATACAGGGAACTCTTGACCAGAGCCTTGCGCTGCTCCTTGTTCAAGCCTTTGAGCAACGACGAACTCTGCGAGAAGAAGTGGTTGTGGAAAACTCGAAAGTCCGCGTTCGCCGCGACCATTTCCCGCGCTTCGGCAAGATATTTCCTCTCTTGTTCCTTGTTCATCGCCGTTTCCTCGCTCACAGCATCTCGATATCGGTCTCTTTGTTCAGTTCGAAATAGATTTCTTCCTGCTTCAGCTTCCTTTTCATCCCGACGAGGAATTTCTTCAATCGCTCCACCTCTTCCAACCTGAGAGCTACCTCGAACTTCACGGACCGGTCATGTTCGACCTCGCCGGTCTTGGGATTCTTCCAGGCCCCTTTGATTTCACCGGGGATCGAATATCCGCCGAATTCAACGATCAGGAACTCCTCGATCTCTTTGAAACGGTCCGCCGGAATCGGCTCGCTGTCGTTATAGTTCTTCGGGATATAGAAAATCGCTTTGACCATCGCCTCTCCGGCCGATCGATCTCTGAATCTATATGGTACCGCATGCGGTACCATATGTCAATACCCGAGTCGGTGGGCTCCGCTTGCGAGAATTATGGCGGCAGGGCCGCCGACGGGAGGCCGGTGGCGCACAACCCGGAGGCCGACGCGCCCCCGATTTCGTGTAAAATAGACGGGTGAGCGCCGCCGAGACCGTCCGCGAGGAGTTCCTGTCCGCGTCCTCCTTGCTCGCTCTGCTCCGGCACCGCTCCCCGAAGGCGCGGGCGTGGGCCGCGGAGCGCCTCGCGCGGATCGGCGGCTCCCAGGAGATCGCAGAGGCCCTCGGCCTAGCCGCGCGCGAGCAGCACCCCGACGTGCTTTCCGAGTTGGCGGATTGGTTCATCGCCCGGGCCGGCGGCGCTCACGCGGAGGCCCTGGTGGAGTTGGGGACGCGCTTGGCGCTCAAGGGGCGCGAGCCGGGCGTCCGGCTCCTGCTTGGCCTGCTGGGCCCGGTCCGCGAAGAGAAGCATCTGGAAAGGCTGCTCGGCGCCTTGCTCGGGGAGGCCGCCGTGCCGGAGTTGCTCGCGCTGCGTCGCGCCGGGGATATCGGCGACTTCCTGTCCCGGCTGAAGGCGTTGCGGGAGGCGCGGCCGGACCGGGACCTGCGCCGCGCGCTGGTGCATATGCTTCCCGCCGGTCCGGAACGCGGCATCCGGTGGGCCTTCGGCCTCGGTTTGCTGTGCGGCGAGGGAGCCTCGGACCGTTGGCATGCCTTGGCTGCGTTCTTCCTTGGGACTCCCGAGGACGAAAGCGCGGCGGGAACTCCCCGCGCCCACGATTGGGAGACCTCTGCCTCGGCGCTCGAGGCGCTCGCCGAGCGCCTGCGCAGCGCGACTTGGCTCTGCCCCGCCCTCGCAACCCCGTCCCTCGGCGCCGCGCTCGCGCGCCTGCGCACGGCCGCGCGCAGCGTCGCAGAGGGCCTCGCAGAGCTGGCCGAGGGGGTGCGCTGGGCGGCCGCGGGGCTATCCGAAATCCCGGAAGGCGAGCGGCTCGCGACGATCCTCCAGGCTGCGCGCGAGACCGCCGAGAGCCTCGAAGCGGCGCGCGCGCGCCTGCGGACGGCGGCGGCTGCGCCGGAGGCGGCCAGGGATCTAAGCGCGCTGCCTTTGCCGGATTTCGACGGCCTGGCGGCCGATCTCGGCGCGCTGGACGCTCGCGAACGGCGGCGCTGGTTCGAGGCATTCGCCCGCATTCTGGAAGACGCGCAAACGCCCTGGCCCCCGTTCGCCGAGGCGCGAGCGCTGACCTGCCTCGCGGCCGCCGGGGGACGCGAGGCGGCGCCGCTGCTCGCCGCGCGGCTCGGGGGAGAGTCCGCCTTCTCGGTGCAGGACGCCGCGGTCGAGGCGCTCGCCTCCTTGGGCCCGGGGGTCCTGGACTATCTGGAGCCTCGCCTGGCCGGCGAGGACGCATCGGTCCTCGATGCGCTGCTCGGAGTATTCGTCCGCTTCCCCGGCGAGCGGGCGGGCCGCGCGTTGGCCGCCGCCGCGCCGGGACTCTTCGCGCGCCTGCCTCAGCAGGACGTGGTCCGCGCGCTGGCAGCCACGGGATGTTAAAGAGTCTCTATTCGATTGAACTTTATTTATGCGCGAATACTTACTAGTACGTCGGCGCGGCTCGCGCTGGGAGTCGCCCTGACGATCGCCTTGCTGCACGCGATCCGGTTCGCTGCGAGGCGGCTCGGAATCGAGGCTCTGACCGGGCGAAGGTGACGCCTCGCTTTTTCCTCCTCTAAGCTATTGGGGGGGCGCCGCGAATCGCAGTCGCCGCTGCGGCGTTGCTTCTTGCGGGGGCCGCTCTCCATCCAGGCACGGTTGCCGAATCCAGGCTATCGCCGGCTCAGACCGTCTAGGTGAGGGCTCACCTTTCCGCGCATGGCGCCTCGAAGAACCCGGTGTCCATTTCCTGTACAACGCGGCGATCTATTTGACGGCTTCTATTCGAATGAAAATATATTCTCTTTTGGTATTGAAAATATTTTCAAAAGAGAATTTTAATAAATTAAACAAGCCGAGCGCGGTTATTTTGTTGGCACTAAAATTGATCTTCTGATCGTGTACCGAGACGGCCCCCCGAGGGGCGAGCAGGAGGAATATGAAATGATTCGAGGAAAGACGAGGGTTTTGGCCGGAGTGGCGTTGCTCTTGGGAGCGGCGAATACTGTTCATGCGCGACAGCAAGGTGTCGACTTCGACGGGATGCCGGCGGCGATGCGCGTTGAGGTTTCGCGTGTTATGCCGGCGATGGTCGGTGGTCATGAGGTGGAAGTTTCTCCGACCGAGTCGAAGAGACAGGCTGAGGCGCTTGAAAAACGCGTGAATCGTACGATCCGATCCGGAATCGATTATTGCAAGCAGCGCGAAATGGAAGGCACTCGGGGCAGTTTGCAGCGCCTGCTCTCGCACGGCACGCTCCGGGAAAAATCGACATATGTGTATAATAAAGGCCGGAAATATCGAGTTCCTCTCAAGTTCCAGTCGGAGCCGAAGTTCCGGATGGCGGTCGGCGGGTGCAATAAGTGTTTAAGGTGGCAAAACGAGCAGGTTTGCAATAGCCGTGAAATCTGCAAGGTCGTTTGTTGGACGGCCGGCGGAGGCATTGGGGGCGCGGTCGGGGGCGCCACTGGCCAGATTTGTTCTCGACAGTGCGAAAATCTCCCGGAATGTCGCACGGTCGAGACTTGCGCGCAATGGGACTATTGCTGGTAGTACTCGGCTATGGAGAATGAAACCATGTTAAAGGGGCCAGGTTTGTGGAGTGCTCTAGCCGTAATCATTACGGGAGCATTCATGGAGATTTCCAGAAATTCCTTGAATGTATCCTCATCTGTGCGAGTGGCTGTAGCGGCGGGGCTTGCGGGGCTCTTGGCCTTCGCCTTGGAGCGTCTTTTTAGGCCTAAAGATGCCGCCTCATCCAAGGAAGATTAAGCAGCCGGTTGCTTCCGGTCGAATAAATCTAGCGCAGGTCAGACCCATGGCGGCTCTTTCCCACGAACGGAACTGATTCCCTTCAACGGCGGCAGCGAGTCGGAGTCATGGCCGGTCGCAATGTGGATTTCCTTGAAGCCTAGCTCAAGGAGCCGGTCCAAAGCGGGGCGACCGCCCGCCGGCTCTCCCAAGTCCCAATCCAAGTAAACGGGCAGGGCTTCCTCGATCTCGCTTCGGATCGTCTCGAATTCGGTGAGCGATGCACAGCAACGAAGAGAAGCGCCGGCTTTCTTCGCGGCGGTGGTCCAAACCATGCGGACCAAGGGGTCGTCGTCAATGAGAACGGCGTCCGGGCGCTCCCGGGCGGGCGTCAGCGAAATAGGGACGAATCCCGCCAGTCCCTTCGGGATCATGCGAATTTTCAGGCGTGCGCACTCCTCCAGGACCCGCGCTTCTTCGTAGCGGCTGGTGACCAGGACGGACCATGCGGCGATATCGAGTTCGTCGGCCAGACTCAACCCGGTATCCTCGTAGCCGAGCAGCTCGAAATCAAGCAGGTATCGAGCGCCGCGTGATTTGCCTGTATTCTCCTCGCACCATTTCCGAAGCTCGTCCGGTGCCGAGACATGGACGACCTCGACGCCTCGATCGCGCAGATCGCCGAGCCGGTCGTCCCATACCCGATGGATGCTCGCGTCATCGTCCAAGATCACCACGGCTCTGTCGGCCGTTAGCACGAGTTCCGAAACGAACCAATCGGGCGCTTGCGCCTGCGGGAGACGGACCGTGATCACGGCGCCCTTCTTAGGAGGCTCGGATGCGATCTCGAGGCTTCCGCCCCATGACTCGGCCGAAATGCGGGCGTGATAAAGACCAAGGCCGGATCCGCCGCTCTTGCCGTGCGTTTCGCCGCGCTTACCGAGCTTCGACAGGAGGTTGAGCGAGATTCCCTTACCATCGTCGCGGACCATGATCAGCGCTTCTCCATCCCGCGCGGACAGCGTCACGCGGACGGAACCCGCGCCGTCCTCGAAAGCCTCAACGGCGTTGTTTACGAGGTTGGACAAGAGACGCTTGAACTCGACCGGCTGGACGCGCGCGAAGATTCCGTAGGACGGGGCGTCGAGCCACGCATCGATCTCGACTCCCGGCCTCGAGCGATACTGGAGGCGCTTCTCGGTGATGAGCGACTCGATGAGACCGGAGAGCAATAGACCTGAGGAGGACGGGCCGCCGGAGCCCGCCTCTCCCGCCGTCTGTGCGCGCTGCTTATCGAGGAGGCTATTTGCGATATCGCGAATGCGACCGACAGCGCTGCGAATGAGCACGCGCTGCTCTTCGGGGAGTTTGGCGACGTCCCCCGAGGCCACATCGAGCGCGGCCAAGGGAGAGCGGATGTCGTGCGCGACTTGAGCCGCCAGGGCGGCGAGGGCTTTGTCCTATATTATTCCCGATCTGTATCGGCGTTGGGGGGCGACGCGGTTGCTACGCGCGTCTGGTGTTTTTGCGGCGGTTGGACTGTTCGTGCTCTCGCGAGCCAATTCGATCGTCGCGTTGACTATCGGGGCGAATCTGTCCGTCGGGATCGCAATGAAGATATTGCTTGTTGTTAGAATCGCGCTCTGCCATGCGCTCGTTCCGAAGCCTTTGATGGGGCGCTTGATCGGGGCGTTTTTTATGTTCAACGACGGCCTGTATCCTGTCGCGGCGCTTGCGTTTGGAGCTTTGGCTGAAGGCGCGGGCTTCCCTCTAGCGTGGAGTGCGGCAGGTTGGATTTGCTTGGCGGGAGGTGCGGCGTTCGTCTTCCTCCCCCAATTCCGCTATCGGCCCTCGATCGGGCACGATTAGTCTTTCGATGAGCGCATCTGGAGGCGAACCTTCACGATGCGGCTGTCTTGAACGCAGTAGGAGACCGTCGCTTTCTTCGTTTCCCCCGTGACGAGCCCGCTCACTTCTTCTTCATCAATGATCCAGTCGCCGTCGCTCCGTCGGGATGCAACGCGGCAGCGGATGTCTGGATTTTCAGAGAAGAGCTTCGAGTAGGAGGCACGCATCCCGTCTTTGGAGTCAATCACGACGGTTCCGTCCAATTCGATGATGATGTCATCCGAATAGCAGTCGAGAAACGACGCGAGATCACGCGCGTTGTATGCTTCGAACTGACATTGAATGACCGTGAAGGCTTTTTCGTCCATCGTTTCTCTCCTAGTCACGGCTCGTTGCCAACGAGCCGTCCTTTCGCGTGGACCTTCATGTGAGTGAGCGTTCCGCGCCGCGTCGGCCTACGAGATCGGGCCGATATTCCCTCCGCGTTTTTGGCGGCCTCAACGCCGCGCATTTTCGAGCGTCTCGAAAAGCGACCTCGCCTGATCGCGCATCAGCTTCAGAAACTCCGCGCGCTCAGCCTCGCTCGCGCCCTTAAGCAGCGCCGCCGCGCTCGTGAGGCTCGCGCACTTCGAGTTAACATCGTGGACCAGCTTGCACAGCGCTTCCTCGTCCATCACCCCTCCTTGCCGCGGCGCGCGAGCGACTCATAGAGCAGCCGCGTCGAGATCTTAAGCGTTTTTAGCGCCTTCGTCTTCTTGCCGCCGTTTTCGGCCAGGCAGCGCGCGATCGCCGCGTCCTCCATCGCGTCCACCGCCGCCGAAAGCCCCTGCGCGACGGCCTTGCGGTACTGCGACTCCGTCAACGCCGGGTCCTCTTCGGCGACCGGGGCCTTCGCCCGAGCCTCGCCAAGGTAGCGGCCGAGCGTCGCGGCGGTGACCATGCCTTCCGCCCCGGCCGCGAGCAGTTCGACCAGGCGTTTAAGTTCCCGCACATTGCCCGGCCACGCGTGCGCGCGCAGGCGCGCCTTTGCGTCGTCGGCGAAGGTCACGCGCCTTCCGCCTGCGCGCATGAAATGCGCCAGCAGCGGCAGGACATCGTCCGGGCGCTCGCGCAGCGGCCGCAGGGTCACGGTCAGGCCGTGGATGCGCTGGAAGAAGTCGAAGCGCAGTTTGCCCGCGCGGACCAAGGCGGGCAAGTCCTCGAGCGTCGCGCTGATGACTCTAAAGGAAGAGCCTTCGGGCTTGTCCGAGCCCAGGGGATAGAAGACCTTTTCCTCGATGGCCTTCAAGAGCTTTGTCTGCATCGCCAGGCTCATCGAGCCGATCTCGTCTAAGAACAGCGTCCCGCCGTCGGCTTCGAGCAGGCGGCCGCTGCGGCTGCCGTCGGCGCCGGTGAACGCGCCCTTGCGGTAGCCGAACAGTTCGGCCTCCAAAAGGTCTTCCTGGTACGCCGCGCAGTTGACGGCGATAAACGCGCCCTCGCGTCCCGAGCGTTCGTGCAGCACCCGGGCGAGCATCGTCTTGCCGGTGCCCGAGGGGCCGAGGATGAGGATCGGCAGGTCGGAGGCGGCGAATTTCAGCGCTTCCGAGATCGCGGTCCTAGTCGGGGTATCCTGCGTGATAAAGCGGTTCGTGAAGACCTGTTCCTCTTCGGGAAGCGCGCGGTGGCGGTCGAAGCGGGTGAGGACTTGGGCGACGCTCTCGGTCTCGCTTCCTTTAGAGTAGAAGTCGTGACAGCCGAGCTCATAGGCGCGCGAGACGATTTCTTCGTCGTCGTGGCCGGACATGATTACCGTGTAGGCGCCGGCCGCGGCGGCAGGGGCGATCAGGCGCAGACCGGCCAAAGCGTCCTTGGCGCCGAGATCGAGGTCGAGGAATACGAGGTCGTAGCGCTTCTTCCTCATATTGGCCGCGGCGGCGGCGGGGTTTGCGGCGGCGTCGACCGCGTGCCCCTTGAGTTCGGTTTGCATGACCTTTTGGGCCAGGGGGTTGTCTTCAACGAGGAGAATCGAGAGTTTAGCCATGCGGAAACGGTAGCCTAAAATATTTTCTTATGCAAATATATTTTCTTAAGAGAATGCTAATTCTTACGGAATGGAACTTTTAGTCGTAAATACGCATTTAAATCTATTTTTTTATTGGCATATAAATTGAACCTCTTCGGGTGAAGGCCGCGGAGAAGGTTGCGGGAGGTGGCTCCAAATCAAAGGCCTTGGAGCAAGCCATTGGTAGGGCTCAGGCGCCGGTGGGCGCACTGCCTCCGGTTTCCTGAGCCCCCCTTTCTAACCGTGCATGAGCTATTCGACTCACACGGCTAACCGAGAACCATTCAGGCATTGGCTTTCACCAT
>Ga0210019_1002970_pt1 | contig 15912 bp, 19 predicted proteins | sample CryGeyCG2114_020_2_FD_183969 | JGI IMG/M metagenome (GOLD analysis project Ga0210019, IMG submission 183969) | Groundwater microbial communities from aquifer - Crystal Geyser CG11_big_fil_rev_8/21/14_0.20 (SPAdes) (version 2) | ecosystem: Environmental > Aquatic > Deep subsurface > Groundwater ...
GATCTTGAGCGGGCCAGGAATCTGCAGGCAAAAGACGGCGGGAACCTCAGTAAAATACTTGTTAAGGAAGGTATGATAAGTGACAAAGACCTGATGGCAGTGATGAGCAAGGAATTGAATATACCCGCAATCAATCTTTCAAAATATAAAGTGGAAAGAGACAGCGTCAAACTTATACCTGAGGCAATGGCAAGGCAGTACAAGGTCATCGCCATATGCAGATTTTCCAATACGCTGATCGTAGCCATGGCAGATCCTCTCAATATATTTGCAATAGACGACCTGAAGATGCTTACAAAGTTTAACATAGAGCCTGTGATGAGCACTGAAACAGATATATTGGATTCAATAGATAAAATGTACGATACAAGCGATAAGCCGATGTCGGACGCTATTAAAAACACAGAAGAATCCGGCCTGGAAGTAGTGAGCATGACTAAAGAAGAATTTGACATAGGAGAAGCGGCGTTGGAAGGCGATACCCCGCCTATTGTAAAGATGGTCAATTTGATAATACTGGAGGCCTTGAGAAAAAGAGCTTCTGATATTCACATTGAATCTGAAGAAGATTATCTGCGCGTGAGGTACAGGGTTGACGGAAATCTCCAGGAGTCATTGAGGATACCGAAAAAAAATCAGAATGCGGTGCTGGCAAGATTGAAAATCATGTCGGGCATGAATATAACGGAGTCAAGGGTGCCGCAGGACGGCAGGTTTAAGATACGGCTGCATAAAAAAGAGGTTGATTTCAGGGTGTCTATGCTGCCGACATCTTTTGGGGGCAAGGTGGTAATGAGGGCACTGGACAAATCAAATCTTTCAATAGGGCTTGATGCGCTTGGTTTTTCCGAGCGCACGCTTGCCAGATTCAAAGAGGCGATAGCAAAACCTTTTGGGATGATACTCGTGACAGGGCCTACGGGAAGCGGAAAATCCACCACTCTTTATTCCGTGATAAATCAGATGAATACTTCTGAAAAAAATATCATAACTATCGAAGATCCTGTCGAGTATCAGATAGAGGGCATAACGCAGATACAGGCAAATGCAGAGATAGGATTGACTTTTGCAAACGGCCTGCGCTCATTACTGAGACAAAGCCCTGATATAATAATGATAGGAGAGATAAGGGATTCCGAGACTGCTGATATTGCAATAAAGGCGTCGCTCACAGGACAATTAGTGCTGAGTACCCTTCATACAAATGACGCGCCTACTGCTATTTCAAGGCTTATGGACATGGGCATAGAGCCGTTTTTAATAGCCAGTTCTGTGGTGATGGTGGCTGCTCAGAGGCTGTGCAGGGTTATATGCAAAGCCTGCAAAGGCAAAGGCTGTAAAAAATGCAACTCAACGGGCTATTTCGGAAGGATAGCGATACTTGAGGCCCTGGCAATAGACGACAAGATCAGGGAGATGATAATAGAAAGCGCTTCTGTGGATGACATAAGAAATTATGCTGTTTCAAAAGGCATGAAGACATTGTATGACGACGGAATGGAAAAACAGAAAAACGGCATTACCAGCATGGAAGAGGTTGTGCGGGTAACAACAGAAGAATGATAAGGGCGCGGAGCTCACTATCGTTCGCTCCGCTACTCCACAAATGAGGGAGTAGCGAAGCGAGCGTAGCGAGCTTCGCGCAATATTGATGCCTACATTTAAATATACCGCAAAAGAGATTAACGGGAAAACAGTGAGCGGGGTGCTGGAATATTCGGACAAGGCGCTTCTTATAGATGCCCTGCGCAAAAAAGACCTTATAATAATTTCCATAGAAGATGCCGCTAAAAAAAGGCCGATGTCTACGGGCGGCAGCGTAAAGCTGGAAGAGATAGTTATATTTTCCAGGCAGCTGGCTACTATGGTTGATAGCGGCATACCCCTGGTTCAGGCCCTGGATATTTTATGCGAACAGATAGAGAAGCCTGTTTTTAGAAGCATACTTGCGAAAATAAAAGATGACATAGAGACGGGCTCCAGCCTTTCTGATGCGTTCGCGAGGCACCCCGCGGTATTTTCAACGCTTTATGTAAATATGGTAAGGGCAGGCGAATCAAGCGGGGCGCTGGATGATATCCTTGACAGGCTTGCCACATACCTTGAAAAATCAAACATGCTGCAGAGAAAGGTAAAATCCAGCCTTATATACCCGACTGTTGTGGTGACAATGGCCATGCTCATAACGCTTGTCATGCTTTTAAAAGTCATCCCGACCTTTAAAGGGATATTCGCCATGCTTGGAGGCCAATTGCCGTTTCCCACAAGGGTGCTGATTTTTGTAAGCGATACCATAAGGGGAATGTTTGCATATGTGGCATCGGGGATAGCGATAAGCGTATTTGCTTTAAAAAAATATATGAAGACCAGACAGGGTAGGGAAAATTACGACAAGATGCTTTTGTTTATGCCGGTCCTGGGGCCTCTTTTCAGAAAGGTCGCTGTCGCAAAATTTACAAGGACGCTTGCCACGCTTGTCAAAAGCGGAGTGCCTATACTTGTTTCGCTGGAAATAGTCGGTAAAACCGCAGGCAATACTGTAATAGAAAAGGCAGTGGAATCTGTGCGCACCGGAATAAAAGAGGGAGAAAACATAGCTGACCCGCTGGCCAAAAGCGGGGCTTTCCCTCCGATGGTTGTCAGGATGATCAAGGTAGGGGAGCAGACAGGCGAGCTGGAAAAGATGCTTACCAAGATAGCTGATTTTTACGAAGACCAGGTGGATGCTGCCGTAAGCGGCCTCACCAGCCTTATAGAGCCTTTGATAATAGGTTTTCTGGGTATAGTTATAGGCGGCATAGTCATTGCCATGTTCCTGCCCGTCTTCAAACTCACCGAAATCATCGCCCACTAGCACTCCCATAGGGGCATTTCTTGACAAAATAAGGCATGTATGCTATACTTTCTTTAGTTATTATTATAATTTTAAGCCATTTTAAGGCTAAAGAAAGGAGGAAGTAAAGATGTTATTAAAATTAAGAAGTGGACGTGGCTTTACGCTTGTAGAAATAATGATAGTTGTCGCAATCATATCTCTATTAGCAGCAATTGCAATACCGAACTTATTGAGGGCAAGACATAACGCGAACGAAGCAGCGTCAATAGCGGCCTTGAGGACAATCAGCACAGCTTGCGAAAGTTTCCGCTCAGCTCAGACACCTACATCTTATCCGGCAAACCTAGCAGCATTAAGCACGGCAACACCGGCGTATATTGACGCTGGGTTAGCAGGCGCTACAGCAGCAGGAACCGCAAGACAAGGGTATTTTTATACATATGCAATGGTAAATGCCAATCAGTTTACCTGCACAGCAAGCCCTGCGGTAAGCGGCACAACAGGAACGCGTATTTTCTTCGTGGATGAAAGCGGCGTAATAAGGCTTAACAATGTATCAGGACTGCCGATAGAATAAGCCGTTATTCAATATTATATTTAAAAAAGTGCCACGCATATGCGTGGCACTTTTTTTGTCCTTGACTTTTGGGCCATAATCGTATAATTTATTATAAATGAAATCAAAAAAGGGATTTACGCTAGTTGAGATAATGATAGTAGTTGCGATAGTTATGACTCTTGCGACGCTTGTAGTTTCGAGCGTATTGCGCGCAAGGCATAACGCAAACGAAATGGCCGCTATAGCTGCGTTTAAAACAGCTATTACCGCATGTCAGAATTTTTACGCGAATACGCTTCCCCACACTTATCCTCAGGGCCTGTCGGATCTTATAGCTCCGGTCTCAAATCCTCCATATATCGACAGCGTGCTTGCAAGCGGAACAAAACAGGGGTACAGTTTTACATACAATTTTATAGATAGCGAAAGCTTTACGTTGAACGCTGACCCGGCTGTTTCTGGAAAAACCGGGACAAGGCATTTTTTTGCGGATGAATCAGGAATAATCAGGGCTAATAGCAGCGGGCAGGCAAACGCAGCTGATCCGGCTGTTGAATAAAAGGGATAACGTGTAGGGAATGGTTTAAAACCGTTCCCTACATATATATAATATGGGTGCTAAATAATAATGATAAGACCGCTAGGTATAGATATAGGCTCCAGCAGCATAAAGCTGATAGAGCTACAGGAGAAAAAAGGAAAGCTCGAGATTTTAAAATGCGCTATAAATCCGGTTTCAGGCGAGGATATCAAGACCAGCCTTAAGGATTTACTGGCACTTTCAAAACCGTCAACCAGGCGCGTGAACGTTTCTTTATCGGGCCCGTCCGTTATCGTGCGCTATATTGAGATGCCGCCCATGAAGAAGGAAGAGCTCAGGAGCGCTATAAAATTTGAAGGCGGAAAATACATTCCTTTTGACATAAACGAGGCGATACTGGATTGCGCTATCCTGGATAAAAGTCCTTCGGGCAATGCGAACAGGATACTCTTGGTAGCTGCCAGGAAGGACAGGGTGAAGGCATGTATAGAGATTTTTAAAGAGGCCGGGCTTGATATAGCCAATATAGATGTGGATACTGTAACTGTATTAAATGCGTTTCAAAGGCTCGGGCTCGGGGCCAAACAAGAGAATATTTACGCGATGATAAACATAGGCGCCAGATTTTCCAATATGAATATAGCCGCAGGCGCATACCCTTATTTTACAAGGGACTTATTGTGGGGAGGCTTGGATATTACAACTAGAATAAAAGAATCGCTGGGATTGAATCCTGGCGAGGCAGAGGCGCTTAAACGTAATCCCGGAGAAAGAAATGCAGAAGTGGCTGCGGTTTTGATGCCTACGCTTGAAAAATTTATATCAGAGATCCGGATGTCTTTTGATTATTTTGAAACCCAGTTTGGTAAAAACATAGAAAGACTTTATATAAGCGGCGGAGGGGCGTATCTTTTTAATATTCAGGATTTTTTAAAAGAGAATCTCGGGATGGACGTTATTTTATGGGATCCATTGGAAAGTATTAAGATTTTAGATGAATCCGGCTGTAAAGATTTTAAAAACTCTCCAGGCCAGTTTGCAGTGGCAATGGGCCTGGCTTTGAGAAAATAAATTTCACGTCATTGCGAGGAGCCGAAGGCGACGAAGCAATCCCTAGAGATTGCTTCGGGCTTCGCCCTCGCAATGACAAATATGTTATTTGAGTAATTATGATAGAAATCAATCTTTTACCGGAAGAACTCAGGAAGAAAAAAACAGAGTCTTCTTTCAACCTTAATATCGAGGCTGAAAAACTTAAGTTTCTGATAGGCGGGGGCGCGATAGGCTTTTTGATATTTATTGTTATAGTGTTTTTTCTCGGTTCTTTTATAAGAGGCGCCCAGATAAAAAGGCTTTTGGCCAGGGAAAATAATTTTTCCGGCAAACTTTCGCAGATAGATTCTGTGAATAAGGAGATAGCTGTATTGAAGTCCAAGATGACCACCCTGGACCAGCTTACAAAGAGAAAATTCTTATGGGCTGAAAAACTAAATCAGCTTTCTGACCTTACTCTGCCAGGGATATGGTTTACGCATATTTATACAGACACAGAAAACAGGCTTATAATAGAAGGCAGTGTCGTGTCAAAGAGCGAAGAGGCAATGGCATTCGTGGGGAAGCTTATGAAGAACCTGAAAGATGATCAGCTGTTTTTCAGGGATTTCAATAATATAAAACTCGAATCAGTACAGAGGAAAATTAAAGAGGAAAGGGATATGGTGGATTTTAAGATAGCCCTTTATTTCCGGTAAAATGACAGATAGTAAAGAAAAACAAAAAATATATATTCTGGCTGCTATATTAGGCATAGCGGGGCTTGTGCTTTATTCCAGCCTTCTTTTAAGGCCCCAATTTGCAAAGTTTATCGCGAGGAATAAAGAGTTTAGTATTATTAAAGAAAAGGTCAAGAGCGGAGAAGCGCTGGTAGCCAATGAGACGGCAATAAGGAGGCAGTATGAAAACTTCGTAAAGCAGGCAGAGTATCTTGAAAAAAGACTGCCTGGCCAGGACCAGGTTTCAAGCCTTCTTGAGGATTTTTCAAATGTTGCGGAGTCTTCCGGGGTTAAGATTCTCAGGATAAAGCCGCTGGAGGAGCCGGCGCCTCTAGTCAAGCAAAAGCCCGCAAATAATTCTTACGCTGAATTCCCGATTTTGATAGAGGCAAGGGCAGGCTATCATCAGCTCGGAGCGTTTGTAAATAAATTAGAAACTATGGACAGATTTATAAGAGTCACGGATATAGATGTGGCTGGGACTGATAAAGATCCCCGCCATCATGATATAAAGATAAGGATTCTCACATATGTTCTTCGCTAAGCGGTTTTTATTGTTAGTTATATTGAGTTGGTCTACGTTTGCATTTGCAGAAGACGGTGCGTTTAAATATGATTCAAAAAGCAGGCGGGATCCATTCATCCCGCTTATTTCAGAGTCTGGCGGGTATGCGTCTGACGCATACGAAGCGAGCGCGGCGGAGGATATAAGGTTGGAAGGCATTGTGTGGGATGACGAAAAAGGGTCCATAGCGATTATAAACGGAGAAATAGCCAAAGAAGGGGATTTGATGGGCACCATGAAGATTTTGAAGATAAATAAGGACAGCGTTATTTTTGACGTAGGCGGAGAGAGCGTGAAGATAGAGCTTAATAGAGACTAAGGGAGGTCGGCATGAAAATATTTAGAGGATCTATGATGGCAGTTTTTTTAATTTGCGTTTTAACGGGCGCTTCTTTTAGCCAGGACGAGGCAGCGGAAAACGAGGCTCAAGAACCTGTCAAAATAGAAGCAATCCAGGCAATGGAAACAGCCCCTGGCAACGTGACAATGGATTTTAAAGACGCTGATATAAATAATGTCCTCCGGATACTCTCTTACAAAAGCGGCATGAATATCGTAGCCGGCAAAGACGTTACAGGACTAGTGACCATAAGGCTGACAGACGTTCCTTGGGAAAAGGCCCTGGATGTGATATTGAGGACGTATGGCTACATTTATGAAAGAGAAGGGAATATCATACGCGTGACCAACTCTGCCAATCTGGAAAACGAAGAGCTTGTCACAGAGGTGTTTTCGCTTAATTATGCAGTTGCGAAAAATGTGCCTCAATCAATACAGGAAATGCTCTCCAGCCGCGGTAAGGTAAAATTTGACGAAAGGACGAATCTACTGATAGTGACGGATATAGCCACGAATATTTACAAAATAAGAGAAGTGGTGCTGAAACTTGACGCTCAGACAAAGCAGGTCATGATAGAAGCAAAGATAATAGAGACCACGCTTGGTAATAGCGATAAGCTTGGCATTGAATGGCAGACAAAGATTATTGCGTCCGGGGCAAAGGTTCCTATTACGGCGCCGTTTAAAAGCGATCTTACGGCGAGCACGGGGTACAAGTATATACCCATACCGAAACCGCCGCAGGATACAATTAACTATGATTCCCAGGGCAATGCTATTGTAACCCAATCAGTAGCTGATTTTCCTACGGCCAGCGCTGGTACTCCGAGTTTTCCATACGCAGCCGTATCTAACTTTACATTCGGGACATTGGATTTTTCACAATTCCAGGCAGTGCTGGAAGTCCTTTCTTCCAGGGGCAATACTAAAATAATTTCGAATCCAAAGATTGTAGTTTTAAATAATCAGGAGGCGCTTATTACAGTAGGCCAGACCTTGAATATACCAAAATACGAAAGAAATGCATCTACGGGGAGCATAGAGATCATAGGTTATATAGAAAAGGAGTTGGGTATTTTACTGAAAGTTACTCCGCAGATAAATTCGGAAGGGGACATAACGCTTTCTTTAAAACCTGAGCTGAGTTCGCTCCTCAGGTATGATCAGCTTACGGCGCAGATTCAAGTGCCTGTTTATTCTATCAGGAAAGCGGAAACTAAATTAATGTTAAAAGATGGCCAGACCATAGTAATAGGAGGCCTTATCAGCGAAAGAGAAGTTGATAAGGTTACCAAGATCCCGCTATTAGGGGATCTGCCTTTGATAGGGATACCTTTCAGGAAAACAGAAAAGACTACTGAAAAAACAGACCTTTTATTTTTCGTAACAGTAAATCTTGTTAAGCCGGGTTTAGTGGCTGCGAATGTTAATAAATGAAATTAGAAGTGATATTTTGTAAAAAGCTCCGGCTGAAATATATTTCTCACCTGGATATTGTAAGGCTTTTTCAGAGAGCTATAAGAAGAGCCGCGCTTCCGGTAACGCTCAGCCAGGGTTTTACCCCGCATTACAAGATAGGTTTTTCAAATGCCCTGAAGCTCGGCGTTGAGAGCGAAGGCGAACGCGCGGTATTCGCGATAGATAACTGGATGGATCCGGAAGAATTTAAAACTAGAATCAATGAAAAATTACCGGAAGGGATACAGGTAGTGGAATGCAAAAAGAAATTTTAATAAATGTGGAGCCGCAGGAAAAAAGGGTGGCTGTGATTCAAGGCAATGCGCTCGAAGAATATTATATAGAAAGGCCTTCAGAGGTAAGCCTGGTGGGGAATGTCTATAAAGGCACGGTTAATTCTGTCATGTCAGGCATAGGCGCCGCGTTTGTGGATATAGGTTTCGGCAGAAACGGATTCTTATATGTGACAGATATGATGTCGCCTGCGAGGGAATTTGATCTGCTGGAGACCAGCAGTAATCATCCGCGGCATACGTCAAGGCCTAAGCCTTCGGACATAGATAAGCTGGTCAAAAAAGGCCAGGAAGTCCTGGTGCAGGTTGTAAAAGAGCCGATAGGAAATAAAGGGCCGAGGCTCACAACTCATGTGGGATTACCCGGAAGGTTTGTGGTGCTGATGCCTTTTGACCATCACATGGGGATTTCCAAGAAGGTCACTGACCATACTGAAAGAGAAAGGCTCCGCCAGATTTTAAAAAAGATTATGCCGAATTTTGATATGGGGCTTATTGTAAGGACCGCAGGCGTTGGTAAAAGCGAAGGTGATTTTAGGCGCGAGATAAGATACTTGTCTGCGTTGTGGAGGAATATAAAAAACCGTTCAACTAAAGTAAAAGCCCCGAATATCGTGAACGAAGAATATTCTTTAACCTTCAGGATATTGAGGGATATATTTACGGAGGATATTACGAGGGTTCTGGTGGATAATAGAGATGAATATAAAAAGTTGATGCATTTTGCGAATAATATGATGCCCAGCATGAAAAGAAAACTGATGTTCTATCAGGAAAAGGCCTCGCTTTTTGATTCCCGCGGTATAGAGAAAGAGGTTGAAAAACTTTATAATAAAAAGATAGAGCTTAAATGCGGAGGCTATGTTTTTATCGAAGAAACAGAAGGGCTTATCGCCATAGATGTGAACAGCGGAAGTTTCAATAAAAAGCACATGGAAGAGACCGCTTTTAAGGTCAATAGCGAAGCAGCCGTGGAAATCGCAAGGCAGATACGGCTCAGGGATATAGGCGGCATAGTTATAATTGATTTTATAGATATGATGAGGGAAAAGCATAACCGCGAGATCTTTGACATACTTGTCAATATGTTCAAAAAAGACAGGGCAAAGATCAATGTGCTGAAGATGTCAGAATTCGGCATTGTGCAGATAACAAGGCAGAGGATCCGCAAGGGCGTCAAAAAAGTTTCTTACAAAGACTGCCCTTATTGCCGCGGCAGGGGTTCTGTCAAGTCAGCCACTACAATGGCCATAGAGGTTTTAAGGGCTATAAAAAAACATATAGAAAAAGCCAGGTTAAAAGAGATCCGCTCTTACGTGCATCCCGAGGTTGCGAATTATATGCTTAATGAAGATAGGCCTGCAATAGCCAAGATGGAGGCGTTTTACAAAATAAGGATAGTCATTATAGCTGAGCCTGATATGCACATAGAGAATTTTAGGATTGAAAAATAAGGCATTTTTTTGTATAATAACTACTTTTAACGCAATAGAACAGGAGGATTAAAATGTACGCAATAGTTGAGACAGGCTCAAAACAGTACAAGGTCGCAAAAAACGACATAATCGAGGTTGAGCGGTTGAATCTGGGAAAGGCAAAAGAGGCAAAGCTGGACAAGGTCCTTTTTATCTTGGACAAGAAAGACGCGACCATAGGGAACCCTTATATAAAAGGCGCCCATGTGGTCTGTGATATCCTGGGGGAAAAACGCGATAAAAAGGTGATTTCTTTCAAGTACAGGCGCAGGCATGCGAGCTCTAAGAAAAAAATTGGCCACCGTCAGGGATATGTGATGCTTAAAGTGAAAGAAATAATGGCTTAAACGGAGGAATAATGGCACATACCAAAGCGCAAGGCAGTTGTAAAAACGGAAAAGATTCAAACGGACAAAGGCTGGGAGTCAAGCGATTTGAAGGACAGGTCGTGACTAGTGGGAGCATTATTATTAGGCAGAAAGGGACTAAATTTTTTCCTGGTATTGGGGTGGGCATCGGCAGGGACAATACCTTGTTTGCCCTCAAAGCCGGCACAGTTAAATTTGGTTACAGAAAAGTTAATGTAATGTAAAGGCAAAGGCCGAGAATAGGCAGGTTTTAACCTGCCTGCTTATGAAGGCCTTTGCGACAACTTTGTAGGGCACACTTTAGTGTGCCAAATGTAATTTAATGTTTATAGACCGTGCAGACATATTTGTGCAGGCAGGGGATGGCGGAGACGGCTCTAATAGTTTTTGCAAGATCAAGGGCCTTAAAAAGAGGCAGGATGGCGGCGACGGCGGCAAGGGCGGGGATATAATCTTAGTAGCTGATAAAAATGTCCAGACGCTTATAGATTTTCATTTCCGCAAGCATTTCAGGGGAGATGATGGTTCGAGCGGCTCAGGCAATCACAGAAACGGCGCGAATGCGGATGACTGCATCGTAAGACTTCCGCTCGGCACTATTGTCAGGGACAGGTACGAAGATATTGCATATTGCGATTTAAAAGCAGATGGCCAGTCCGTGGTTCTTATAAAAGGCGGAGCAGGCGGCCATGGTAATTCCAAGTTCAGGCAGGCTACTGCCGGAGATCCTGGCGAGGAAAAAGAAATAACCCTGGAATTGAAACTAATAGCTGACGTAGGCATAATCGGCTATCCGAACGCTGGAAAATCAAGCCTGATCTCGCGTATATCAAAGGCAAAGTCAAAGATAGCCAATTACCCGTTTACTACAAAGACGCCTATCCTGGGCATGGTTAAATTAAGCGACGAAAGAAGTTTTGTTGTCTGTGATATTCCGGGATTGATAGAAGGCGCGCACGCAGGCAGAGGTCTTGGGGATGATTTTTTGCGCCACGTGGAGCGCACAAGGGCCCTGATTCACATGATAGATATGGCAGGCGTAGACTGCAGGAATCCCGCAGATGATTTTAAGTCTATAAATAGCGAGTTAAAGCTGTATAATGCCCAGCTCGGGAAAAGGCCGCAGGTGATTGCGGTAAATAAAATGGATATACCTGAGGCAAAGGAAAACTTAAAGGCATTCAGGAAAAAGATAAAAAAAACCGTTTATCCCATATCCTGCGTTACAGGAGAAGGGATAAAAGAATTACTGGAAGCGGTGTATAAGAAACTGTAGGAGTAGCGAAGCGAGCATAGCGAGCTTCGCGCCAACAAACATGGAACGTAAAAAGATAAAAAAAGCGAAACGGATAGTCATAAAGGTCGGCGCAAGCGTTTTGACCGCAAAAGGGCTGAAACTGGACGAGAGATGGATAAAGGAATTTACTGCTCAAGTGGCAAGTTTATTCAAACAGGGCAATCAGGTGGTCATAGTTTCTTCAGGCGCTATCGCGGCTGGTATGGGGTTATTGGGCATGAAAAAAAGGCCGAAGAGCCTGCCTGAACAACAGGCGTGCGCAGCTTTGGGCCAGGGACATCTTATGAAAACGTATGAAGAGTTTTTCAGGAAGAAAGGTTTTCATGCCGCGCAGATACTTTTAACATGGGAAGATATAAGGGAAAAACGCAGGTATCTTAACGCGGAAAACACCCTGCATATGCTTTTGAAGAAAAAAATAGTGCCTGTTATAAACGAGAACGACACTGTATCTGTGGATGAAATAAGATTCGGAGACAATGATAAGCTTTCAGCTCTTGTGGCTAGCCTGGTGTCAGCTGATTTGCTCGTTATGCTTACGGATGTAAAGGGATTATATATAGACCGCAAGAAAACCGTAGTCAGCGTGGTCAAGGAAATAAACTCAAGCGTAGAGAAGTTTGCGTGCGGCACTGATAAAGAATGTTCCAGGGGCGGGATGAGGACAAAATTAGACGCCGCAAAAATAGCTGTTAAATCAGGCATAGATTGCGTTATAGCCGATGGCAGGGAAAAGGATATACTTTTGAAGATTTTAAAAGGAGAAAAGGTCGGGACGCTTTTCCAGGCTCATGCGAATAAAATAACAGGCAAGGCTTTTTACGATGAGGCGATAAATCGAGTGATTTTGTAGCTTACATGTCATTGCGAGGAGCCGAAGGCGACGAAGCAATCTCTGAGATTGCTTCGCTTCGCTCGCAATGACAAAAGGTGTAAAATGGTACTTAAAGATAAAGTTTTAAATTTATTAAAAGGCGCAAAAGAGGCATCGCTTAAGCTCGGCAATATTTCCAGCGCGGATAAGGACATGGCTATTTTGGCAATGGCTTCAGCGCTTCTGAAAAATACAAGGTATCTTTTGTCGGAGAACGCAAAAGACGTGGCTCTGGCAAATAAAACCGGCATTTCAAAAGCCCTCGTAGACAGATTGACCCTTACACAAAAGCGCGTAGAGGAAATGGCGGATTCTTTAAGGCAGATAGCCGGCTTGAAATCTCCTGTCGAAAGAATTCTCAGGCAATGGAAAAGACCGAACGGACTTATTATAAAAAAGATTTCTGTCCCGATAGGCGTTGTAGGAATAATATATGAGTCGAGGCCGAATGTTACAAGCGACTCGGCAGGCCTTTCGCTTAAGTCAGGGAACGCGTGCGTCCTGAGAGGCGGGAGCGAGGCGATAAATTCAAATATCGCGATACATAAAGTGATTACAAAATGCCTTGAAAAATTCGACATACCTAAAGCCGCCATTGCCATGATAGACGTGACTGACAGGTCTGCGGTGGAATTTTTATTGAAGCAGGATAGCCTGATTGATGTGGTTATTCCAAGAGGCGGAGAAGGCCTTATAAGATATGTTGCGGAAAATTCATTGATCCCTGTGATAAAGCATTATAAGGGCGTGTGCCATTTATATGTCGATAAAGACGCTGATATCGGAATGGCTCTGGATATCATGCTCAACGCAAAGGTCCAGCGGCCGGGCGTCTGCAATGCTATTGAAAAGATGCTGGTTCATAAGCGAATCGCGCATAAATTTTTACCAAAGGCGGCCGGGATTTTAGACGATAAAGGCGTGGAGCTGAGGGGCTGCCCCAAGACATTGAAAATTTTAAAAGGCATCAGGAAGGCTGCGGAAAAAGACTGGTATGAAGAATATCTGGACTTGATTTTAACGGTCAAGGTTGTGAATGGCGCGGACGAGGCGATCAGCCATATCAATAAATACGGCTCCAGGCATTCGGACGCAATCGTCACTAAGAGTAAATTTACCGCAGAGAAATTCTTAAAAGAGGTGGATTCCGCGTGCGTTTACCATAATGCGTCCACAAGATTTACAGACGGGTATCAGTTCGGTATGGGGGCTGAAATAGGCATCAGTACAGACAAGATCCACGCTCGCGGTCCAATGGCGCTGGAAGAACTGTGCATTTATAAATATATTATCCTCGGTTCAGGCCAAATCCGTTCCTGATCTTATTTGGCTAACCTGCCAGGTTGACCATCTGGTCAACCTGGCAGGTTAGCCAGGGGTTATATGAGATATGTAGACTTAGGATTAAGCGATTATAAAGAGGCTTACAGAGTTCAGCGCGAGATTTGGGAGCAGGTAGTTGGCGGGACGAGCGGCAATACGCTGATAATCACAGAGCATAAAAGTGTTATAACAATAGGCAGGGCCGGTTCCCGGGACAATATATTCAAAACCGAAGGCATAGAGGTCTTGAATATTGACAGGGGCGGGGACGTAACGTATCACGGGCCGGGGCAGCTGATTGCTTATCCGATTTTTAGATTAGAAAATGAGGCCAGGGATATACACGGTTTTTTGAAATTTTTAGAAGAAACAGGGATAGATTTTTTAAGTAAATACGGCGTTGAGGCTGAGGCAAGGCCTGGATTAAGAGGTATCTGGGTTAAAGATGAAAAGATCGGTTCGATAGGTATCGGGGTAAAAAAATGGGTTACCTATCACGGCATGGCAATCAATATTAACCCGGACCTGAAATATTTTTCGTTTATAAAGCCGTGCGGCATTAGCGGGGTTAAGATTACCTCATTGGAAGCTTTGTTGAAAGAAAAGGTGGGTATTGAAGACGCAAAACTTAAGTTCAGGGAGTCGTTCAAAGAGGTTTCCTTGCTGGCTGAGGCAGTCCATAAAAGGCAATGAAGATTTCGTAAATACAAAGGCGCTTATTTCGCAGCTCGGGCTTAATACTGTATGCCAGACGAGCCGTTGTCCCAATATGCACGGTTGTTTTTCAGCCAAAAGGTGCACATTTTTAATACTTGGTAAAATCTGCACCAGGCATTGCAGGTTTTGCGCCGTAGAAAAAAGCAGGGTTCTGTTAAAGGCCCCTGATAAAGAAGAGCTCCTGAAAATAAAAGAGGCTGTTCAGAAGCTGGGCATCAAAAATGCGGTAATTACTTCTGTTACCAGGGATGACCTGAATGACGGAGGCGCTGGACATTTCGCAGATTGCATAGATATTTTAAGAAATTCAGGCAAGGGTTTAAAAATAGAAGCGCTGGTTCCTGATTTTCTTGGGGATAAAAGATCAATTGAGAAAGTAACAGGCGCAAAGCCGGATATTTTCTCCCACAATTTAGAAACCGTGCCGAGGCTTTATAGCAAAGTGAGGCCCGGGGCAGATTATGGCCGTTCTTTAGATGTGTTAAGATACGCCAAGGAGTTGGATCCCGGGATAATTACAAAAAGCGGGATCATGACAGGCCTTGGAGAGTTCAGGGAAGAAATCCGAGACGTGATGCGGGATCTGAGAAAAGCGGATTGCGATATCATTACAATAGGACAGTATTTAAAACCCGGCCCGGACTGCCTGGATGTAGAAGAGTTTTTAGAGCCGGGGGAATTTGATAAATTTTCAGAATGGGCAAAAGAAGCAGGCTTTAAAAAATATTATTGCGGACCGTTTGTCCGAAGTTCATATACGGAGGGGATATGGCGGAATTGAAATTACCGGAACTTGCAGAAGGCGTCAATGAGGCAGTGGTTTCTTTCTGGCATTTTAAAGAAGGAGACAGCATTAAGGAAGGCGACGAGATAGTGGAGATGGCTACCGATAAGGCGGCATTTAACGTGCCATGCAAATTTTCAGGAATTTTAAAAAAGAAAATGGCGCAGGAAGGGGATACTGTTAAAGTCGGTCAAACACTGGCAATTGTAGAATAAAGGGGGTTTTATGAAAGAGATACTGGAGATTCTGGAAAAAGACGCGAGGACAACACCTGAAGAAATAGCGAAGATGCTGAAAAAAAGCGTAGCCGCTGTTAAGAGCGCGATCAAGAAATACGAAAAAGAAGGCGTTATCGTCAAATATAAGACTATAATCAATACCGACGTATTAAAAGACGATACGCAAAAGGTCAGGGCTCTTATAGAGGTAAAGGTCGCTCCTCAAAGAGGCCGTGGCTTTGACCATATAGCAGAGAGGATATACAGGTTTCCGGAAGTTAAAAGCTGTTATCTATTGTCGGGATCTTACGATCTTTTGTTGGTGGTGGAAGGCAGGGATATACAGGAAGTCAGCAGTTTTGTTTCAGAGAGGCTGGCAACCATAGATAATGTCAACAGCACCGTTACGCATTTTATACTCAAAAAATATAAAGCGGACGGAGATATATTGAAACGCATAGAGCGCAATCATAGAATTGCAATATCGTTTTAA
>Ga0210019_1002971_pt1 | contig 15910 bp, 13 predicted proteins | sample CryGeyCG2114_020_2_FD_183969 | JGI IMG/M metagenome (GOLD analysis project Ga0210019, IMG submission 183969) | Groundwater microbial communities from aquifer - Crystal Geyser CG11_big_fil_rev_8/21/14_0.20 (SPAdes) (version 2) | ecosystem: Environmental > Aquatic > Deep subsurface > Groundwater ...
TGCTCTCCGGCGGTAAGGCAGTTCCACTCACAGATGAAGTGCGTGTGATTCTTGCAAAAGAGTACGAACGGGAAAGCAATGAAGGGTTTCGCGTGCTTGCAACTGGATATCGCCAAGTTAAATTTTCGAAATTTCCTGAAGAAATGCGCGAATCACCGATCGCTGCCGAAAAACTTCTTAATGAAATAGTATTTGGCGGGTTTATTGCTTTCCACGATCCGGTGCGTCCGGGGATTGAAACATCGGTGCGCATGGTGCGCGAGGCCGGTGCGCGGGTGATCATGGTTACTGGAGACCAAGCAATTACCGCACGAAATATCGCGCGCGAAGTTGGAATTAATATTTCGGGTGATGTGCTCTCCGGCTCTGATATAGCCGCTATGGATGACGATGAACTCTCGCTTCGCCTTGCCGAAACGCATGTGCTCGCGCGCATCTTGCCGCATCAAAAACTTCGGGTAGTGAATATTTTACGAAAACAGGGAGAAGTGGTTGCCATGACAGGCGATGGCGTGAACGATGCGCCGGCGCTCAAGGCGGCGAATATTGGTATTGCGTTTGGAAGCGGTACAGATGTAGCAAAAGAGGCCGCTGATATTATTTTATTGAAAAACAGTTTTGATGTTATTACCCACGCTATCGCCGAAGGTCGGAAAATTCTTGATAACATCAAAAAAATAACCGCGTATCTTCTTTCAACAAGTACGAGCGAGATAGTAGTCGTGGGGTTCGCGTTGATCCTCGGAGGTCCATTACCCGTACTTCCTGCGCAAATTCTTTGGACAAATATAATTGAAGAGGGGTTGATGAATTTTGCGTTTGCGTTTGAACCGGCGGAACCTGATATTATGAAGCGGGACCCGAAAACACATACCATGCATGGCGTACTGACGCCGAATCTGCGAAATCTCATAATTACTATCGCGGTCATTACCGGCGTTCTTCTAATCTCAATTTATCTTTTTCTTCTGTCACAGGGTATACCTGTTGAAAAACTCCGAACCATTATGTTCGCCGCGCTCTCCATTGATTCAATATTTTTTGCGTTCTCGCTTAAAAATTTGAAGCGCCCTATTTGGCAGATACGCATTTTTTCAAACCGCTATCTGATCCTTTCGTTCGCGGCAAGCGTGAGTGCTCTTGCCGCCGCTCTTTTTATCCCTCCTGTTCAAAATATGCTCTCACTTGTACCGCTCTTACCTGCTGAACTCGTACTCATTTTTTGCATTGGCATTATAAATTTAATTATCATTGAACTCGCCAAATACTTTGTTATTGAAAAACAAAGCGCTTAATATGCCGTTCTTCCTCACATTATTTGTTATATCTTTTGTACTCATTTCGTGGGCCGGCTCATCGCTTGTCCGCTCGCTTGCCGCGCTCTCGCGACTATTTGGGCTTTCCGAATATCTTATTTCGTTTCTTTTTATGAGCTTTGTTACATCGCTACCGGAGCTTTTTATCGGTATTTCCTCCGCGCTCCAGCATGTGCCGCAAATTTCGTTTGGAGATACATTCGGCGCGAGTATTATAAAGCTATCGTTTATAATCGGCATCGTCGCGCTCTTTACCGGTAAGATTGCTGTTGAGAGTAAAATCTCAAAGAAAAATTTTTTTCTCATTTCGCTTTTGGCTTTTATGCCGTTTCTCCTATTGTCAGACGGCGTGCTTTCCCGCGGAGACGGCATTCTCCTGATACTTTTGTTTGTGATATATCTCACGCGTCTTTTTCGAGAGAAAGAGTATTTTACAAAACAAACATGGAACCATAACAATACGCCAGGCATCTTAAAGCATATACGCGCTTTTTTTGTTGGGTCCGCCGCCCTCATTGTGGGTGCATACGCGCTTATTTTATCGTCAAAATTTCTAGCCGAATTTCTGGAGATGAGCGCGGTGTTCTTTGGTCTACTTATAGTTGCCGTTGGCACGACATTGCCTGAAATTATGTTTGGATTTCGCGCGGCACGACTCAAACACACTTCCATGATGCTCGGTAACGCACTTGGGAGCATAGCTTTTAACGCGACAGTCGTCATCGGGATAGTTGCATTGATAGAGCCAATTACGATATCAATAAATGGACACCTCATTGTTGCAGCGCTCTTTCTTTTTATTGTTCTTGTGTTATTCAATATATTTGCCTACACACGCGCAGCGATTTCCCGTGCAGAGGGTCTTATGCTACTGTGTATCTATCTTGCTTTTATTTTGACGGAATTATTCATTTTTTCTTTCTAACGCACCATGAATATTGAACTTTTTTTTGGTATCATCGGCGGTCTGGTTGCAGGAGCTGTTATAGCATGGCTTTTGTGGCGCGCTGCAAACCGTAGCGAATCAAAGGATACTGATGAAAAAGATCGTGTATTTCTTATTCTTCAAAACCAGATGAACGAACTTGTGCGTACGCTTGACCAGAAGATTGGCGAATCTTCAAAAAATATGCATGATACCGTGCGCGCGCAATTTTCCGAATCGCAGAATCTTATCCGCAATATTACTGCGGAGCTTACCAATGTGAAAGAAACAAACCGCCAAGTCGTAACTATGGGCGAGCAACTGCGTATGCTACAGAACACGCTCCAAAACCCAAAACAACGCGGCGTACTTGGTGAGTATTATCTTGATACGGTATTAAAAAATGTACTGCCGCCCGGGCATTACGCGCTTCAGTATGGATTTAAGAATGGAGAAATGGTGGACGCGGTTATTTTTCTGGATCAGGCAAGCGGCGAACCGAAAATCCTTCCAATTGACTCAAAATTTTCGCTTGAAAACTACAATCGCATGGTGGAGGAGACTATCGGACCGGAGCGTGAGCGGTTTGGGAAACTGTTTCTCCAAGATATTAAAATTAGAATTGATGAAACAAGCAAATACATTCGTCCGGATGAGAATACGCTTGAGTATGCGTTTATGTTTATCCCATCTGAAGCCATTTACTATGATTTGCTGGTAAATAAAATAGGCGCCCTTAAAGAAACAAAGCGCGATATGATAGAGTATGCTTTTGCCAAACATGTGATCATAGTGTCACCAACCTCCTTTATGGCGTATCTTCAGACCGTGCTTCAGGGTCTTCGCGCGCTCAAGATAGAAGCATCGGCAAAAGATATTCAAAAGCGGGTAGGGGAGCTCGCTCGCCACATTGGGAGCTACGAGCAATATATGGAGCGTCTTGGCAGTTCACTTGGCACAACGATTAACCACTACAATACCGCCTATAAAGAATTGGGAAAGATAGATAAAGATGTAGTGCGGATTACCGATACAACAGAGGCCATTGGAATTAAACCGGTAACGCTGGAGAAACCGCATATGGAAAAATTCTAATGCCGGTACGCTAAAAAGACATAAAAAGACAAAAGAAAAAGCGGCATCGTGATGAGTACAATGCCGCTCTCGGGTCCGCTATTAAGGAGCCGGAGGAGGTAGCCCCTTGTGGACCCTTATGAAAATCCCCCTATCTAGGTTAAGAGAATGGCTTGTCTCATCGGGCGGGTGCGTATGGGGGGAGTGGTAGTGAAGAACAGGCAATCAGAAGTCTGAATATCTTTATACACCATAGACGAATGTTGTCAACCTATCTGCTTGATAAACCTTTCTATCTGCTTGGTATTAAAGATTGCAGATTGTTATAGATTGCCCATAGCTATAAATATGTTATAATATAAAGCCGTAGTTAGCGTATCTGCTCTGCCGTATTCCGGCCGCGGCCCCATCGTCTAACGGTTAGGACATCGGCTTTTCAAGCCGGTAATCCGGGTTCGATTCCCGGTGGGGTCACCAAATTGAAACTTCTGCCAGAGTGAGGGCTTACGGTAAAGATATAAATTATTTCATCAAATAATATGCAACGAGGATTTATTCAAATTCCGTTTTTAATTGCAATACTTATCGGCATTGTTGTGCTTGGTGGTACTGGCTATGTTGCATATGAAGTCGGCCAAAAATCTCCGCAAAATGCTTCGGAACCTGTGGCCGCGACAACGACAGCAACTAACAATTCGAGCGCGACAACGACCGACGATGCCGACGATCAGTTGACTGAATTTGAGTTGTTAAAAAATGAAGTTGAAAATCTCAAGAAAACAGGTACGCCAGTGCCGATAAAGACGGCATTACCTCCCGCTCAACCAGTCCAAACCCAAGCACAGAATAAAAACGTTGCGTCCGTTTCTGATTACAAACAGCAAACTACTGCAATTCTAAATGGAGCCAAAGACAACCTCGTTAGGATACAAAGCTTTAGCAAGAACTCCACGGGTTTTATAAAAAAGGAAAAGGACTTTTTGCAACAATTTGCCAATGCAATTCCTTTAAACACGGGTAGTACGCTAGATGAGACTTATGGATTGCTTTACGATTATTGTTTGTCTTCAATTAAAGTTCTGAGTGAAAAACAAGTATATTTTGAAACTACTGCTCCCAACATACTCCAGAATGAAATAAACCAAATCAACCAAACAATCGCGTCAATTCAGAGCGACACCAAGCCGGTCAGTTTTGACACAATGCAAAGTTTTCAAATCACCTATTTCAGCACAAATAGATTTGAAAATTATCTGGGCGCAATTCAAGATGCCCAAAATAGTACGAAGGAGAAAATATCCGAAATAGATAACTTTATAGGGCTCGTGCTGGATAAAGTGCGAGCTTACATAGATCAAAATACATCGTCTTACAGTTCACCGGTTCAATACACGTCCCCAATCATCACCTTGCCGTCTTTACCGCAGACGACCCGATGCACTATAAGTGGAGACGGTGGAGTTGGCCTCCAAGCCTATGTGAATTGTACCACTGGTAGTTTCTAGCAGTTGTTTGTACCCCCCAGAACAACATGGATGACATTGAAAATAAATACAAAGAGTACTCTACAGAAAATGTTTGTGCCTACAAAAGTAAATGGGACAAGGATTACTTCCGCAGTGTCGATTTTATTGATGTTGGAGAAATACTCTTTATTGGCCTCGGGACATTTACTTTCTTGTGTTTGTCGTGGGGATTTAAAGTGGTGTTTATAGTCACGCTGGTTCTTTTCTATTGGTTTAGAATCAAATGGACGGAGAAGAAAATCGTAGAAGCAAAACAGTATCTAATCCTAGGTTCAAAATTTCTTGATGAGAATTTTAGAGGTAGGGGTGTGACGGTGGGTGGAGCAGAACCACATTACAATGGACATAAAAGAGGATTTGAGGATTTTATAAATTTCTTAGAGACACAAAGAAATCATCTGGTTGCCCGAATGGTTATATTGAACTTATTTGCTCTTGTTCTTTTAGAAATAATTAGGATAAGATAGTGTCCACATCCGGCGGGCACAATCAGCAAAGAATTTTGTATGGCGAGGCGCCGCCTTGTATTGCATTTGAATCACGCCCTTACTTTTTCCTAGCATTGGCACGTGGTCGGAGAGCGTACTTGGCGGGTTCAAGCCACCACGCACGCGGAGCGTGCGATTAGCTCTCGAAATAAGTTCGCGCAAAGGATATGATTAGATCACCACTTACAAAACCCTTGAGCTGGTGGCTCAAGGGTTTTGTGGTTATTTTGCGTGAAGCCAATTGAAGATATCTTCTAGGGCGCGAACGCCATCACCGGCAGAAATGTTATTTTGGTGGTAGCGTACATTTGTGCAGTCGCCGGCGGCCCATATACCAGCTTTTGATGTTTGTTGCGTCCATGGGTCTATTTCAACCGCGCCAAAATTGTTTAATGCGACAAGTGTTTTAACAAAGTCAGTTGTCGGTATTGCCCCGATTTCTACGAATATGCCCTCTACTGATTTTTCTGTCTGCTCGCCGGTCTCTGTATTTTTATATACAATGCCAGACACAAATTTTTCGCCTTTTATCTCAATCGGCTCGGTATGTTTGAGTGCCGTCATTTTCGGATGCTTAAGAACTTTTTCAACCGTGACCGGATCCGCTTTAAATTCTCCGCTTCGATTAAGTAGCGTTACGCTTTTTGTATATGCAAGAAGTTGTGCGGCCGTCTCAAAAGCGGCATTGCCGCCGCCAACCACCACCACATCCTTATCGGCAAAGAGAGGTCCATCGCAAGATGCGCAATAGGTAATGCCTTTGTTGTCGTATTCTTTTGCGCCCGGGATATTTAGCTTGCGCCGGTGACTGCCGGTGGCAACGAGAATAGCCCGCGCGGTATGCACACCACCGCTAGTTTCCACTTGGAATCCGCCATCTATTTCTGAAACACTTTGTATTTCCTCTCCTTCTTTGATTGCCACAATGTCGCCGGCGTATGTTTCCAGATGTTTTCTAAAACTTTTTGCCAGCTCTTCTCCGGAAATGGAGGGCGAACCGAGCCAGTTTTGGATATCTTCCGATACGACAGACTGCCCGCCGAATTCTTTGGTTAATAGCGCGGTATGTAATTTTTTTCTTGCGGCATAAACGCCGGCTCCCGCGCCAGCTGGCCCACCGCCTAGAATGATAAGGTCATAGTCCATATTTTTATTATAACAGATAGTAGTAAACGGTAAAAATAAAAGCCGTCCGGGTGCAAAGCGCCTGAACGGCTCACAATTACATCATTACAATCATTGCAGTCCAACGGTTAATCTTTTTTTCGGCGCAGGAAAGCCGGAATCGCAGCCCAATCGTCATCCCCAGCTTCGTCAATTGTTTTTTCCGAGCTCTTCTTTTCAGGAACTTTCTCTGTAGGTGTGATTAGAGAATTGTTGATTCCGCGGGCAGTATCATCACCGAACGATTTCCTTATCGGCGTTGTGGGGGTGTCCGTATGACCGCCATCCTTTTTAGCAGTTGCTACGCCGGCAGAAGAGAAAAGAGAGGTGGCTTTTGCTGTTCCGTTTTCCGGGAAACCAGATGCGATAACCGTTACTTTCACCTCGTCTTTTTTCAGTTTATCATCTTTGACCGCGCCAAAGATGACTTTGGCGTCGTTATCAATGGATTCCGTGATAGTTTTCGCGGCTTCGTTTATTTCATTGAGTGTCAGGTCTTCGCCACCGGCAATCGCAAATAGCACGCCTTTTGCGCCCGTTATAGAAAGGTCAAGTAATGGGGAATTGATTGCGCTCCGCGCCGCTTCTTCCGCGCGTTTTTCACCCGTGCCAAAACCTATGCCCATAAGCGCTGAACCTGCATCTTTCAAAATTGCTTTAATGTCGGCAAAGTCAACATTGATGATGCCCGGCGTAGTGATGAGATCGGAAATACCTTCCACCGCGCGGCGGAGGATGTCGTCGCACATGGCAAATGCTTCCACGGCAGTTGTTTCTTTTTGCACAGTGGCAAGAAGGCGGTCATTTGGAATTGTGATGAGCGCGTCTACTTCGCGAGAGAGGTTTGCAATACCCTCCTCGGCAATACGCATACGCTGGGTGCCCTCAAAGAAAAATGGTTTGGTCACCACGCCCACTGTCAGCGCGCCGAGCTCGTGCGCCTTTTTCGCGACTATAGGTGAAGCTCCACTGCCAGTGCCACCACCCATACCACAGGTGATAAACACCATGTCCGCGCCCTTTGTGATGCTCTGGATTTCCTCTATGGTTTCTTCAGCAGCGCGTTTACCCAAATCCGGGTCCATACCGGCACCCAAGCCGCGCGTCAAGTTTTTGCCTATATGCACTTTCTTTTTGGTGGGAGAGTGATGTAGGTCCTGCGCGTCTGTATTTACAGAGATGAACTCAACACCCTTGACATTTGCCCGAACCATATGATTAACCGCATTGGTGCCCGAACCGCCGATGCCGATAACCTTAATACGCGCGAACGCCTCTACATCTGGTTGGATTTTTGGCATATAGAAAATTATGGTATTTACCAGCTTGCTTTACGGTACGAAACTGCACAAAACATGCTTCGTCAATTCCAAAAGCCAGCGCAATATAGGGAAAATACTAGCAGAAAGTAAATAAAAGAAAACTTGACAAAAGAAATAAAGTCAGCCCAACTTGCGTGACAAAAATCGCATGAATTTGTTCAGTCATGTTCAGGTGCGGGTATTATGCAGATATTACAAAAGAAACTACGGCAGAAATCGCTTCATCAAGTCCAGTGCCGCTTGCTTATTCCGCCGGAACCAATGTTTGAGCACTTGTGTGTCTTCGTTTTCGGGTGACCATAGACATAGGCCGTATGCCACAGCCCATGACGCATCTTCCGGACGGTACTCTACGGCTTCCTGTCCAGTGATTATTCCGAGACGAGCCGGTAGACGGAGCATGCTTCTTGCAAGTTCATCTATTCTTGCGATACTCGCGCCGCCGCCGGTCAGAATAATGCCAGCGGGTAAGAGCCCGCTCCGCTTTAATTGTTTGAGATGTCCATCTATCAATTCAAAAATATCAGATAGGCGTGCTTCAATAATTTCATTCAATCTACGGGCAGGGTAGCGGCACGCGGCTTCACCGCCACATTTGATATCTTCAGCTTCTTCCAATGGTATCTTTAAGCCAAGAGCGATGTCATTTGTAATAGCCCTACCGCCGATGGGAAATACCTTGAGTGATGTCGCGGCATTGTTTTCATGCACACAGATAGAGATGGTCTCAGAACCGATATTTGCAAGTACAACGCCGGCAATCTTCTGCTCCGGCGAAAGCGTGACCATACTCGCGGCAAGTGGCGCCGGCACAATATCCGCAATCGCGACACCCGCGTCCTCTACTGCGCGCTCAAGGTCATTCACATGCTGGGAAAGAGATGTGATAAAAAGCATATCCACTTCAAGTTTCGTGCCTTTCAAACCGTACGGGCGTCCAAGCACTTCACGATTATCTAAATAAAAGCGGATTGGCGCGGAATGAATGGCGTGATGATTCGGGCCTTCCAGTTTAGTTTCCGCATCGGCAATTGCTTTTCTTACATCAAGATCTGTTACTTCGCCGTCGGCGCGTGAGACAATTGAACTGCCGCGCCGTCCCTCTGAACCGAGCGTAATACCACCAATGCCGACGAATGTCTCGCGAATGTGGTGACCGGCGGCTTTTTCTGCGTCGCGAAAAGCGAGGCGTATACTCTTTACCGCTTCATCGTAATGGGTAATATAGCCGTGTCGCAGGCCACGCGATACGCTCATGCCAGTACCCAAAATCTTCGGCGTAGTATCACCGTTTCGCTCGGCTACCACCACGCGAATGGCGGAAGTGCCGATATCAATACCTGTAATAATGGAGCGTGGCACGATATGTGCAAAAATTAAAAATGAAAATTGAAAAACCGCAAACGAGAGTTGCTGTTTTTCGATGAAAAGGTGCGGCGCTGCAAGGAGATATTATGTGTTGAGTTTGAATTTTTTTTGTACACGCGCCTCTTCATGCTCCATTGTACTACCATGCAGATAACCTTTCAAATGAAATAGACCGTGAATAAAGAGAATACCAATATAATCGCGCGCAGATATGCCGGTGTTCCGTGCGTCGCGCGCCGCTTGACGCGGATTTATGAAAATCTCACCTTCATCCGCTGCAAGTGGAAAGGAGAGTATATTTGCCGGACGATTTTTGCCGCGATAAGTGCGGTTTAAAGTACGCGAACGCGCATCTCCTACGAATACCAGACTAACCGTATAGCGTGTGCCCAGCACAGCTTTCTTTATAGCGCGAAATGGCAATCCCGCTTTGCACGGGTTGCCTGTTTTAAGCGTGTTGGTACACGAAAAATGCATCAAAATTAGGAGAGCTTGCCAAGTTTTTTCAGGCGCTCCACTTCTTTTTGTCTGCTAATTCTGCGAAGCGCGTTTTTGCGTTTTTTGAAATCAGAAGATTTCCGCTGAGAATACCGGCGTTTTTTAGCGGTTTGGAGAATGCTTGAACCCTGCATGCGGCGCGTAAAACGACGCACTAGCGACGAAGTGCTTTCATTAGGGCTTTTAGTTACTTCAACACTGACTGCCATAGAAAAATACTATATCACACGCATTTTAGCTGTGCAAACACTAGAAGGGCAAGTTACTTCAATTTTTTAAGATATGCCGGAAGGTTATCAATAGACACGGTATCCTGCGAGCGCGTATCGAGTTTCCGCACGATAACAGTATTACTCATTGCTTCTTTTTGTCCGAAAATAAGAACCGTCGGGATGTTAAGTTTTTCTGCTGTCGCAAGTTGCGCCGCGATACTGTCTTTCGCCAGACCTTGCATAATGGGGATTTTTGCTTTACGAAGGGTTTCAAGTATCGGCAAGCTTTTCAGCTTAGCTTCAAAACCGAGCTGCACAAAATATACTTTTGGTTTTTTAAAAATTTTCGGCATAATATCTTTAACATACTTTTGCATAAGCAGACGGTCCACCCCGATAGCGGCACCTACTCCAGGTATGTCTTTTTTGCTTCCAAGCTGTCTGGCGAGAGAGTCGTACCTTCCGCCACCGGCGATGGCAAGCGCTTTCGGCTCCGCGTCGTCCGGTTCCTTGTTGACGGTGTCTGCTGTATCTTTGACGCTGTCAGTATTATTTTCGCTCTGTTCAGTGTTTTCCGGCGCTGTTGTTTCTTTCGGCCCAGTGCTATCCATAATCTCAAACACCGTCTGCGAATAATAATCAAGACCACGAACAAGCGTGGAATCAATCGTGTATGGAATATTCATTGATTCAAGATACTCAAGCACTTCCTTGAAGTGTTTTTTTGAATCCGGCGTAAGGTAGGTTACGGATTCCGGCGCACCCGCTTTGAGTGTCCAACATTTTTCCTCTTTGCAATCCAGAAGCCGAAGCGGGTTTGTCTTTAGGCGTTCGCGACAGTGCGTGCATAGTTTGCCAGCATGCTTTCGATAATATGAGACAAGCTCTTTTACATATGCGCTTCGTGATTCTTTATCGCCAAGACTGTTTACACAAACTGTCAAATCAGAAAAGCCAACTTCCTTAAGAATTGTAACAATTGTCTGAATAATAAGCGCATCGGCGACGCTTTTACTTGTTCCGAGGATTTCCAGCCCGAACTGATAATGTTCTCGAAAGCGTCCGCGCTGTGGACGCTCGTGGCGGAAGAGCGGCCCGTAGTAATAAAACATTACCGGCTGGGGCAATGACTGCATGCCATGCTGGATGTAGGCGCGGACGATACTTGCAGTCGCCTCAGGGCGCAGTACGAGCTTGTCGCCACCCTTCGTTTTTAGCGTATACATTTCTTTTTGGACAATGTCGGTATCCTCGCCGACACCGGATGTAAACACATCTTCTTTTTCAAGCATCGGCGTTTCAATTGGCTTGAAGCCGTAGTACACAGCTATCTCCTGTGCTTTTTCAAAAAAGCCTTGGTAGCGGTAGTAATCATCGCCGATAATATCGCGCATTCCTTTTGGATTCGCGAACGGGCCTTTTGGTTTCGGCTGTTTTTTTATCATAAGATTATTGTATCGCGCCAGGATACAGTTCAATATCCGAAAGCGGAAAGAGACGGACAAGCGCCCTGCCAACTATTAGTTTTTTAGGTAGCGCGCCCCAGATACGCGAATCCGCGGACGCATTCCGATTGTCGCCCATTACAAAATATTCATCATAGCCAAGAAGTACGGTGTCAAAATCACCATTCGGATAATCTTCAAGATATGTTTCGTCAAGTGTTTGTACGCTGTCATCCCGCCCTGTGACCTGCACCTTGCCTCCCTTCATTGCAATCTTTTCTCCCGGAAGTCCGATGATACGCTTTATGAAAAAAGTACTAGGGTCTTCCGGAAATCTGAACACAATCACATCTCCGCGCTCCGGCTTTTCAAATCTGTATGAAACCTCGTCAACAATCAAATAATCACCACTTTCAAATGTGGGCACCATTGACGCGCCGGAGACGATAAACGGCTGGGCGATATAGAGTCGTATCGGGAGTACAATCAAAGTCGCAATAATCGCGAAACGAAATACCTCACCCCAAAACGATGATTCTTGTTTCAGCGTCTCTGCTTCCGGAAATACTTCCGATTCATTTGTTTGTTCGGTTTCGTTTTTCTCCATTGGGGCGATTATACCACACAATAGTATTGCACATCTAGTACACTGAAAAAGACGGCACTTATGATATGCTGTGCGTATGGCATATATATTTGTCGGTCTCGGAAATCCGGGAGAAGAATACGCAAATAGCAGGCATAATACAGGCCGAATGATTCTCTACGCGTTTCAAAAACGGCATGAGTTCTCCAATTGGGAGTATGATAAAAAATTACAAGCTCTTGTTTCAAAGGGGAAGGTGGAAAAAACGCCAGTGATACTTCTTCTGCCGGAGACATTTATGAATAAATCCGGCGTAAGCGTCGCGCGAACAGTGACGAATGCAAAAAAAGCGGAACATCTTGTTGTTGTCTACGACGATATTGACCTGCCATTCGGTACTCTGAAAATTTCGTACGACAGAAGTTCCGGTGGTCACCGTGGGCTTGAATCCGTAATTCGTACGCTTGGCACAAAAAAATTTATTCGCCTTCGCGTCGGCGTTTCGCCGAAAACGCCGGCCGGTAAAATAAAAAAACCGCAAGGCGATGAGAAGGTGGTGAGTTTTCTGATGAGTCCGTTTGGCTCAAAAGATACGGCCGAGCTTTCGCGTGTCAAACGCCGCGCCGTAGAAGCACTTCAAAACATTTCCAGCAAAGGGCGCGTATACGCGGCAAGCGTTTTATAGCATTTCTCAATAATATGACGACAAAACCAGCTTCCAAATTGGCTGGTTGTTTTGTTTGACATACCCATTAAAAAAGTACATAGATTTTTTCAGAATGTACCGATATTTTGTATATGGTACTCTGGAAACAGGGCGCAAACAGTATTTTGACAAAAAAATACATAAAATATTGACCACCGCAAAAGGGAGGATTTTGTTATGAATGAAAGGAAAGAGAACTCAAAACTGGATGTTAACGGCATTATAGACAAAGATATACAACAAAAAAAAGATAAGAAACGGACAAAGATAGAAATACCGTTCAAAGAGTATTTGAAACTTGTTGAACAGGACCCGAAAATCGCGCAAAATGCTCATGCTCGTGCGCTTGAAATCATACTTTCAGCCGGTGTAGAGACTATTCCGGAACACGAGCAGTGTTACGGCATAGATAGGCGGTATTCACTTTTTACAAACGAGCTCTACGGCATAGATAAGACCATTTCAGATTTCGTGGACTATCTGGAAGCCGGTGCGCATCGCGCGTCAAGCGGAAAGCATGTTGTACTTTTCTTGGGACCTCCGGGTACCGGGAAATCCACCATTGTTCGGATTCTTATGAATGCTTTTGAGCATTATCAGGTCCGACCGGTATTCATGATTAAGGGTTGTCCCAAATTTGAAGAGCCACTGCATCTTCTACCGCGAAATATGCGGGAAGAGATTGCGAAGAAATTGGGCATTCGGATTGAAGGCGACCTGTGTCCCGTCTGTCGTGACAGGCTAATAAAAAATTATGCCGATGGGGAAGAAGGTACCATTCGATGGTGGGATGTACCAGTGGAAACATTAACATTCTCAAAACAGGGAGTCCGCGGACTCACATCGTTTGAACCATCTGACGAAAAATCGTCAGATATCACAACGCTAACGGGTCGCATCAATATTGGCGTTACATCAGACCCAGACCGCGGCTATACTGACCCGTACGCATACGAGATCACCGGTAAAATACCAAAAGGAGAACGCGGAATCTTTGAACCGAGGGAAATATGCAAAAACCCCTCTGATATCCTTGGAATATTTTTCAGCGTTGCGGAAGAGCGCGAGTTTGAAATACAGGGTTCGTCATTCCCGCATTTGTCTACCGATACGATTATTATCAGCCACACAAACTTATCAAAGTTTAAAAAGTTTGAGGGCGATAAAGACAATGAAGGTTTGCACCAACGATTTCACATTATATCGTGCCCGTATCCGCTTCGCGTGAAAGATGAGTTAAAAACATATCAAAAGCTGATTGAACGCGATAGCGATTTTGTAAGCCTCAAGAAGTGCCACATCGCTCCCGGCTCGCTTGAACTGGCTGCGACATTCGCTATACTGACCCGCCTTGTTGAGTCGCAAAAAGGTATTGACCTGTTAACAAAAGCGAAACTTTACAACGGTGAAATGCTCCTTGCGGATGTGGAAGAAGACACCGATGAAGTTCACAGCATACGGGAGCTTATGGATGAAGGGCAGGTACACTCCGATACGACAAAGAAGGAAGGTATGTTCGGAGTTACTCCACGAGATGTTCTGACGGCGTTAAACTCTGCGATCGTGGAACAATCTCGTAAAACAAGATGTCTGACGCCACTTAACACAATCCACGCTCTTCGGAATGTGTTTGAGCATCGGATGGGATACTCGCCGGAAGAACTCGCGCGGTTTAAAACACTGCTTGACGCGGAAGAGGGCGAAAGCGTTGTCACGGAATTCCGCCAGTATGTGATGACCATGGTCAATCAAGCATTTTTGGAAGCCTATGATGACCTCGCGCGGCAATTGTTTAACGATTATATACGCGAGATAGAACTCTACCGGTCTACAAAGCGGCAATTTGTAAAAACACGGTTACAGGATGTTCCAACCGACCCGCTCACCGGCAAACCAAAAGAAGCAAACATGAAGCTAATGCGCTCTATTGAACAGCATATTCCGCTCACTGAAGAGCAGGCGGAGCGGGCACGCGGCGAATATCTGGAACGCGCCGGCAAAGACCCGTCTTTCTCATACGAGAAATATCGCCCGCTTGCCAGAGCGGTGGAACGGAAGCTTCTTTCCGATAGCAGAGAAACGCTGTCCATAGTCTTGTCAACGGATAAGCCACATGGAAGCGAGGAAACAAAGCGTGTTGATAATATTTTCAAAGCGCTCAAGGACAAAGGATTTTGTCCCGTATGTTCTAAAGAAATCGTGAATAAGGCGCGTGAATTTTTGAATGAATAAGACCTCATGCGCTATCCACAAGCCCCTCCCAACGGAGGGGCTTTTCTGTTACCCTTACGGGTAGAAACAGAGGAAGTTCATTGAAACCAAGAATAAAGGAGCATACAATGCCTATAATTATTTCTGAACGCACGGCAAAACGCGGAGAAAAAGACGCAAAACGACACCGTGACAAACAGCGAGAGCTCATAAAAAAACAATTGCCACGGATTATTTCCGAAGAATCAATCATTACGAGAAAGCACGGTAAGACCGTGAAAGTGCCGATAAAGTTGCTTGATATTCCAAAATTCAAACATGGGAGCGCCAAAAAGGGAGGTGCCGGCATAGGGCAGGGCGAAGGTTCACCGGGAGACATCATTGGCAGACAACGCGGCAAAGGAAAAGGGCCTGGTGGCAAAAAAGCCGGAAACGAACCCGGGGTTGATTACATTGAAACTGAAATTGATATGGAAGAAATACTTGAAATGATGTTTGAAGACCTTGGACTTCCGCGCCTTGATGAAAAAACTGTGAAAATGCTTGTCGTAGAGCTTGGTCTCCGTCTCCATGGCACGACACGCTCCGGACCTGAAGCACTCTTGAACGCCGGAAAGACGGCGCAAGAGGGAATGCAACGGTTTTGGCATCTCCTGCGAGAGCTGGAGCGACAAACCGGAAAAAGTGAGCGGGTCTGCTATGTGGCGCTCAAACAAGCAAAAGGTATTTTCGGAGATGCGCGAACGCTCGTAAACAGCGGAACGATTGACGAAGCAGAAGCTGAAAAGATCGCGGTAAAGGCGTTTGTTATCATGCATCCTGACGATATGCGCTACCACAAGCAAGAGGAGAAAATCACCGAACAATCGCAGGCCGTGGTATTTGCAATGAGAGATGTGTCATACTCAATGAACGATGAGAAAAAGTATCTCTCCCGTTCACTGCTCTATTGGCTCGTAAACTTTTTGCAACATATCTACAAAGAAGTCGTGATACTTTTTCTTGCGCACCATACCACCGCGCGATTCGTTACGGAAGAAGAATTTTTCTATACCGGCGAATCAGGCGG
>Ga0210019_1002972_pt1 | contig 15906 bp, 7 predicted proteins | sample CryGeyCG2114_020_2_FD_183969 | JGI IMG/M metagenome (GOLD analysis project Ga0210019, IMG submission 183969) | Groundwater microbial communities from aquifer - Crystal Geyser CG11_big_fil_rev_8/21/14_0.20 (SPAdes) (version 2) | ecosystem: Environmental > Aquatic > Deep subsurface > Groundwater ...
TTGGCGATCTCGGTCAGCTCCTCCTTGATGATCATAAAGACCTTCTGCTCGGAGGCCAGGATCGTCTCCAGCTCGGCGATCCGCTTGAGCAGGTTCTGGTACTCCTCCTCCAGCTTGTTCCGTTCCAGGGCGGTCAAGCGCTTGAGCGGCATGTCCAGGATCGCCTGGGCCTGCACCCGGCTGAGTTTGAAGCGGCTCATCAGAGCGTTGCGGGCTTCCTCCTCGCTCTTGGACTGGCGGATCAGTTTGATCACCGCGTCCAGGTTGGCGATCGCCACCTTGAGCCCCTCCAGGATGTGGGCTCGCTCCTGCGCCTTGCGCAGTTCGAACCGGGTCCGGCGGAGGATCACCTCCTTGCGGTGATCGAGGAAGGCCTGGATCAGCTGCTTGAGGGTGCAGACCTTCGGGCGGTGGTGGATCAGCGCCAGCAGGATCACCCCGAAGGTGGTCTCCAGCTGGGTATGCTTGAACAGTTGGTTGAGAACCACCTGGCCGTTGGCGTCCCGCTTGAGATCCACAACGATCCGCAGGCCGTCCTTGTCCGACTCATCCCGCAGGTCGCTGATCCCTTCCAGCTTTTTGTCCCGCACCAGCCGGGCGATCGACTCCAGCAGGGTCGCCTTGTTGACCTGGTAGGGGATCTCGGTGACGACGATGGACTCCCGGGCCCCCTTGACCTCCTCGATCCGGGCCTTGGCCCGGACCTTGATGGACCCTCGCCCGGTCGTGTAGGCGTCCTGGATCCCCTGCCGGCCGATGATCACCCCGCCGGTGGGGAAGTCCGGCCCCTGCACATGCTTGATCAGCTCCTTGTCGGTGACATCCGGTTTGTCGATCACCTGGATGATCCCCTGCGCCAGCTCCTGAAGGTTCTGCGGCGGGATGTTGGTTGCCATGCCGACGGCGATGCCGCTGGCGCCGTTGAGCAGCAGGCCCGGGACCGCCGCCGGCAGGACCGTCGGCTCGGTCAGCGATTCATCGAAGTTGGGGACGAAGTCCACCGTCTCTTTGTCGATGTCGGACAGGAGCGCGTCGGCGATCGGGGCCATGCGTGCTTCCGTGTTGTGATTGATGAAGCCGTTGGCGACGAAGGAGTGGCAGGCGCTGTCCACCCGGAGGGAATAGACCCGCTCGGCGCCCGCCCGCTCAACCTTGACCACCGGATCGAATAAATAGCGGCTCTCCAAAAGACGATCGAACAGGGCCCGGGCCGCCGGCTGAAGGTCGGGCTCTATCGCAGCCACAACCTGATCCGCGTTCCGCTTCATCGCCGGATAGCGGTCGAAGTTGTGCTTCTGGACGAAGGCCCTTCCGCCGCCGCCCCGCAGATGGAGATCCATATGGGAGCGGGCGAAACCGCTGACAAATGGGACGAAATCGGTGGCCGAGTGGTATTTCCGGCCGGAGGCCACGATGCGGGCCAGCTTAGCCCGCTTCCGCTCCGAAATGAATCCGATCTGCTCCTGGAAGAGCGCGTAGTTCTCCTGGCCGCGGACATAGAGCTTGTAGGTTTTCCGATAGCGATCGAAACGCTTGGTGGCGGCGATCCCGAATCTCAGAAGGAGCAGTTGGATCTCATCCATCAGCCGCTCGCTCACCGAGACGCAGGAAAGCTCGATCATCCTGCCGCTGGCGCTGATGGAGCCGTCTCCTTCAAAGTAGGACCGCAGGAAAGCGGCGGCGACCGGCCGGGGCGAGCGGAAAACGACCCACGGAACCGTCTTGTCCTTCGATCGGACCGGAGCCAATCCAAGCGCTCTCAGGAAATGAACGACCCGGCGGGCATGGACCTCCCGGGTCTGGTAAGGCTTCCGGCTGTAGCCGCTGGGCTTGCGCTCAAACCGATGAAGCCGCGTGTCGGGGAAAACCCGTCCCCATTGACCCTCGAACTCGCACAGCCAGTCCGGATCGCTGTTGCAGAACTCGATCTCGGACTCCTGGATCGTCCCCTCCGCCACAAGTGCCCCCAAAATGCCGGCCAAATCCTCCCCGGCCTCGGAGGGAAGGATCTTTTGCTCCACCCGCTCCGAGAGCCCGGTCGGCCACTGAGCCGCGACGGAGATCGGAGTCTCCGGCCACAGGAGATCATGGGTGCGGTCCACGACCGCGACATCCCCGACCGCAAGATCCCCCAACAGCTTCCATCGGAATCCTGGCTGCCCGGTTCCGGCATCGGCGCTCCAGGTCAGAATCGGATGGTTCAGCGTTCCCTTGATGGAAAGACCTTTGCCGGTTGTGACCCGAACTACCGGATGTTCGCCGCTGTCAAACCATTTGCTCGCGGAATGAACCGTCCGGTCCCTCGACAGGACCTTCAGGCGAACGTTCTCCTGGCCGCCGCTTGAAATTTCCCGGATCGGAACCATCCCCTGATCAGTGACAACAAGGGTCTCTCCCGTAATGCAGTACCGCATCGCCGCCGGAAGGTCGCCGTCGATCGAGCCGAAGTTCCCCTGCCCGTCCACCAGCGGCGCCCGGACGGAAAACTCCTGCGCCATACGGACCAAAGCATCGTAGACGGCGGTGTCGCCGTGGGGATGGTATTTCCCGAGCACCTCCCCGACGATCCGGGCGCACTTCTTGTACGGCTTGCCGGCATCCAGCCCCAACTCCCGCATCCCGTACAGGATCCGGCGCTGAACCGGCTTGAGCCCGTCCCGGGCATCGGGCAGGGCCCGGCCGACGATGACCGACATCGCGTAGGAGATGTAGGAATCCTTCATCTCCTGCTCAATGGCGATCGGTACGATTTTCTCGTTCTTGTTGTCCATGGCTTAAACGTCCAGGAAGCGGACCTCGCGGGCGTGGTCCTCAATGAAGGCCCGCCGCGGTTCCACCTGGTCTCCCATCAGGGTCGTGAACATTGACTCGGCATCCACGCCGTCCTCCAGCGTCACCTGCTGCAGGGTGCGGGTCTGGGGGTTCATCGTGGTCTCCCACAGCTGGGTCGGGTTCATCTCCCCGAGCCCCTTGTAGCGCTGGATCTGCAGTCCCCGCCGGGCGTGAGCCCGGATCAGCTTCAAAAGGCCGGAGAGGGAATGGGCCTGCTCTTCCTGCTTGCCGTTTTCCAAGCGAAAGATCGGGCCGCCCGAGGCCGCAGCGCTCTTCTTGCCGCGGCCGGAGGCCGGCTTCTTGCCGGCAGTCTTCTTTTGAGCTCCGCGGACCTCGGGAGCTGCTTCCTCCAACTCCTCAAAGGCATCCAGGTCCAGCCCCAGCTTCTCCAGCTTGCCGCAGGCTTGTTCCAGCTCTTTGGCCTCATACAGCTCCACCCGATCCAGCTCCCCTTTGCTCTTTTTAGAGAGGGTTTCCAGCTCCTTGTCGGAGTAAATAAATTGGTCTATTCCCTCCACTTTTACCTTAAAAACTGGGAGCTTTTTGGTCTTCGTGTCTCTTAATTCAATGAATTCCTTGAATTTCACTCCCTTCTTGTTCAGCGCCCTGGAGAGCTGTTCCACCTCGGTCAGAAGTTTCATCAGATCCTTGGCCTGAGCCGGGGTGTACCCCTTCTTGTTCTTGAGGTTGACGATCTTGACCCCCTCCAGCCCCATATCGAACAGCTGTTCATTGAGATCCTCCTCGTCATGGAGATATTCCTCCCGCTTGCCCCGCTTGATCTTAAAGAGAGGGGGTTGAGCGATGTAGATGTGCCCCTGCTTGATCAGCTCTAGGAGCTGGCGGTAGAAGAGGGTGAGTAGCAGCGTCCGGATGTGGGAGCCGTCCACATCGGCATCCGCCATAAAGATCACCTTGTGGTACCGCAGCTTCTCCGGCGAGAAGTCCTGCCCGACGCCGGTGCCCAGCGCGGTGATGATCGTCCGGACCTCATCGTTGGAGAGGACCTTCTCCAACCGGGCCTTCTCCACATTGATGATCTTCCCTTTGATCGGCAGGATCGCCTGGTACCGCCGGTCCCGTCCCATTTTGGCCGAGCCCCCGGCGCTGTCCCCCTCGACGATGTACAGCTCGCTCAAGGCCGGGTCCTTCTCGGAGCAGTCAGCCAGCTTGCCCGGCAGGGAGTCCATCTCCAGCAGCCCCTTGCGGCGGGTCAGCTCCCGCGCCTTGCGGGCCGCCTCCCGCGCCCTGGAGGCGACGAGGGCCTTGTCGCAGATCTTGTTGGCGACCGACGGGTTCTGCTCACAGAAGGCGGCCAGCGCGTCGTTGACGACCGAGGCGGTCAGCCCCTCCGCCTCCGAGTTCCCCAGCTTGGTCTTGGTCTGCCCCTCGAACTGGGGGTTCGGGATCCGGATCGAGATCACCGCGGTTAACCCCTCCCGCACATCGTCGCCGGTCAGGGAGGCGTCCTTCTCCTTGATCATGTTCTTGGCCCGGGCGTGGCTGTTGAGGACCCGGGTCAGCGCCGACTTGAAACCGCTCAGGTGGGTTCCTCCCTCAACGGTGTTGATGTTGTTGGCGAAGGAGAAGAGGGTCTCCGAGAAGCCGTCGTTGTACTGCAGCGCCACCTCGACCGCGATCCCTTCCTTTTCGCGGGAGAAGGCGACGACCTTCTTGTGGATCACGCCTTTGCCGCGGTTCAGATACTCGACGAACGACTCCACGCCGCCGTCGTACTTGAAGGTCTCGGATTTGTCCTTCCGCTCGTCGGTGAAAACCACCTGAACGCCCCGGTTCAGGAAGGCCAGTTCCCGCAGCCGGTTGGCGAGGGTGTCGTAGGTGTAATCGATCTTTTCGAAGACCTCCCGGTCCGCCTTGAAGGTGACCTGGGTGCCGGTCGAGGCCGACTTGCCGATCGTGGCCAGTTTGGTCTTGGTCTTCCCTTGCTCGTAGCGCTGATGGAAGACTTTCCCGTCGCGGCGGACCTCCACCTCCAGCCACTCCGACAGGGCGTTGACCACCGAGACGCCGACCCCGTGCAGACCGCCGGAGACCTTGTAGGTCCGGTGGTCAAATTTTCCGCCGGCATGCAGGGTCGTCATGACCACCTCGACCGCCGGTTTCTTCTGCCCCTTGTGGATGTCCACCGGGATTCCCCGGCCGTTGTCCTGGACGGTGACCGAGTTGTCCGGATGGACCGTCACGGAGATCTTGTCGGCATGGCCGGCCATCGCCTCGTCGATCGAGTTGTCCACCACTTCATAGACCAGGTGGTGCAGACCCCGCACGCCGGTGTCGCCGATGTACATCGCCGGGCGCTTCCGGACCGCCTCCACCCCCTCCAACACCTGGATATTGGTGGCGTCGTATCCGCGCCCCTTCTCAGCGGCGGCCGGCTTGGCGGCTTTGGCCGGTTTTTTGGACTTCGCTTTAATCGGAGGCATTGGGCTCCTGATTTGTTGGTTCCCCGATTCTAAAACGGATCTCCAAAATCTGTTCCTGCCCGAATTTCTTTTGAAGCCCCTTCAGCAGTTGGTTTTTCTTCATCCCCAGGGTATACATCCAGCCAGAGTTCTCCACATCCACCAGGAGCCGTTTCTGCCGAAGGGTCTTGGGCCAACTGTGCTTTATACCATCCGGTCCGACCAGTTCCAACCAAACCAATTCCATCTCTTCCTTGCCGGGGCGCTCTTTCTTGCCGATGCCCCGCATCACCCCCCTGATCACATCCTTCATTGGGGTGATCGGCCGGCTCCTGCCCATCAGGATCAGGCGTTCAACTGCATCGGGAGAACGATGTAGAGGTATTGATCCTTCGTGCGGATCACGCCCGGCCGGTCCGGACCCGGCAGCTCGATCGCGACATCCCCATCGGGAAGAGCCTTCAGCACATCGATCAAGTAGTCCGGGTTGAACCCGACAGAGAATTCCTCGCCGGAGTATTTGGCCTTCAGCTCCTCGTGCGCGTCCCCCACCTCAGGTGTCTGTTTGGAGACCACCAGGTTGTTGGCCTTCAAATCGAAACGGATCGACGGGGACTCCTGTGTCGCCCAGAGGGAGATCCGCCGGGCGGCCGACAATAGGGTGTCTTTGCTGATGGTCAGTTTTTGTGGGGACTCGTCCGGGATCACCCGCTCAAAATCAGGGAATTTCCCCTCGATCAGCCGAGTGATCAATTGGGTGTTCCCCAAATCAAAGACCGCCTGGGACTCCTTAATGGAGATCTCCGCCGCCTGGCCTTCCTGCAAAAGCCGTCGGAGCTCCGAGACCGCCTTGAGCGGCACAATGGCCCGGTGTTCCCCTTTGGAGATGGATTTGCACTTCCGCTCGATCGAGGCCAGGCGCCGTCCGTCGGTCGCCACGAATCGGATGTCTCCCCCCTTGACGATAAAGAGGAGTCCGTTCAATACATAGCGGGATTCGTCGTGGGAGACGGCAAAAGTTGTCAGGTTCAGCATCGCTTCCAGAACCCCCTGATCCATCGAGACCGCCTCTTTATCCTTGTCGGCGTAAATTCTAGGAAATTCCTCTTTGGGAAGCCCCAAAACCTTAAAGAGTCCCTGGGGACATTCGATGGTTGTTTGGTTGTTCTTCCGGGTGGAGATCAATAGCTCCCCTTTGGGCAGCTCCTTGACCAGATCCCCGAACCGTTTGGCCGGAACAGTGGTGGCCCCTTCATCGGTCACCTCAGCCGGGACGGTACAGGAGATCCCGATCTCCAGATCGGTCCCCGCCATCCGAAGGGCCCCATCCTTTGCTTCCAAGAGAATGTGCGACAAGACCGGCAGCGTGGCCTTGTTGGGGATAACCGAGGAGATTGTTTGAATTCCCTTATGGAGTTGTTCTTGGGAGACCTTTATTTTCATAACCCACTCTCTTTTATTATTTTATATCAATCAGTAACAACAGTAATAAGGCCTGTTTGTTTTGTTGATAACCACAGCATATCATTGCGAATAAACAAGTTAAACTGTTTATTCTTCTGTTGAAACTTTGTCTGGATTGTCAACAAAAACGACATACAAAATCAATTGAACAACAGTTTCAACAGGTTATCAACACCCCCCACTCAAATCCAAAAGAAGCTTCTCAAGTGCTTTTCCGGCCGGCTCCTGCTTTTTCCGGGCCGTTTCCAGTTTTTGGCAGGCGTAAAGAACGGTGGCGTGGTCCCGCCCTCCAAACGCCTCTCCAATGGCCGGCAAAGAGGACTCGGTCAACCGCCGGGAGATCGCCATCGCGATTTGCCGCGGGACCGAGATCGCCCGGTCCCGCCGCTTCCCCTTCAAATCCTTAACCGAGACGCTGAAATGGTCGGCCACCACTTGCTGGATGCGGTCGATCGTCACCAAACGCTGCGACTCCGCCACCATATCCCTCAAAATCTCCTGCGCCATCGCCAAGGAGATCTCATTGTTGATCAGGACTGCGTAGGCGATCACCCGGTTGAGCGCCCCTTCCAACTCCCGGATATTGGAGGTCACCCGTTCGGCGATGAACCCGGTCACCGTGTCCGGCACCGACTGCCCCTGCGCGGCCGCCTTCTTCCGAAGGATCGCGATCCGGGTCTCCAGATCGGGCGGCTGAACATCGGTGACTAATCCCCACTCAAACCGGGAGACCAACCGTTCCTCCAACCCGCGGATCTCCTTCGGCGGCCGATCGCTGGAGATCACGATCTGCCTGTGGGCGTCGTACAGGGCGTTGAAGGTGTGAAAGAAGGCCTCTTGCGTGGCTTCCTTGCCGCTCAGGAAGTGAACATCGTCGATCATCAGCACATCGGCGGAACGGAAGCGGTCGCGGAACTGTCCCATTGAGCGGTTCTGGAGGGCGGTGATCATCAGGTTGGTGAACTGTTCCGACGAGATGTAGATGCTCTTGGATTTCGGGAAGCGCTGCTGGAGGTGGTGGCCGATTGCCTGCATCAGATGGGTCTTCCCCAGCCCAACCCGGCCATAGATAAAAAGCGGGTTGTACACCTTGGCCGGCGACTCGGCAACCGCCAGCGCCGCGGCATGCGAGAAACGGTTGGCCGGGCCGATCACAAACTGGTCGAAGGTGTAGCGGGGGTTCAGCGCCCGGCTGCCGACCGCCTCCCGCACATCGATTTCCGGCGCGGCCGGCGCCGGATCGGCCGCGACCAGGGTCTCCGGCTCGGCGCCGATCGGGGCGATGCGGTATTCCAGCCGGACCGGCCGTCCCGCCGAGGAGAAGAGGGCCTGCTGGATCAGCTCGGTGTAGTGACTGGCGATCCAGTCCCGGACGAATGGGTTGGGGACCTCGATGGCGAGGGTGTCGTCGGACAGATCCACCGCCCGCGTCGCGAGGAACCAGGTCTCATAGGCCTGCTCCGGCAGTTCGCGGCGGATTTTGTCCAGCGCTTGGTTCCAGAGGTCGATCGTTGCTTGGCTCATCAAGGGTGAGGCGTCTGTTTGCAGAGCGGGTCATCTTAGCATGGGCGAGTTTGTTTGACAAGACGCGCAGCCCGTTGCTACAATCGCCACACACATGAAAAAACATCTTCGGCCCAAATCGAATTTGAAGCGAAAGCACAAGCACGGTTACAGGAAACGGTCCGCCACCAAGTCCGGCCGGCGGGTCCTGAATCGTCGTCGGCAGAAGGGCCGCCGCCGGCTGTCGCCCTAGGCTCCACAGCCACATCCCACAAGACGGTGTTTCTGCGCGCCCTCGCCGGCCGAAATGCTTTCGACCGCCTGTTTGACCAGGGCCGCCGGCTTCGGCTCGGGTGGCTGACGCTGATCTGCCTGCCCAACGGCTTGAGCGGAACCCGTTTCGGGTGCGCCATCCGGAAGGGGGTCTGCAAGACCGCCGTCCGGAGGAACCGGGTCAAGCGATGGATCCGGGAGGGATTTAGAAAACATCGGTCCATCTGCCCTCCCGGATGGGACATGGTCCTTCTGGTTCAGAAGGTCCCGGACGATCTCAACTTTGAAACCACAGAAAAACAAATTTGCAACCTTCTGAAATCAAAAGAGTTAAAACAATAATTCCCCTGACTTTGATCCGGGTGTACCAGCTGTCCCGGCGCGCCATCCCTTTTCCGTCCGTCTGCCGTTTTTATCCCAGCTGCTCCGATTACGGGATTCAGGCGATTTCGGACCATGGGTTTCTTGCCGGCAGCGCCCTGCTCCTTCGGCGGCTGTTAAGATGCCGGCCTGGCCATCCGGGTGGATGGGACACGGTCCCCGTTAAAATGGGGGCCGCTTCAGGATGAAACAGGAGCAGCGGCTGATCCTTGTTTTTCTCTTAACTATAGGGATCATGATGGCTTGGACCAGCTTCTTTCCCCCGCCTGAGCCGCCGGTTTCCAGTAAGCCAGCTGAACAATCAGAAGCAAAAGATAGAGTCGCTCAACAACAAGTTTCTGATAGCGTGCTCTCCCCTGCAGAATCGGACTCCATTAAACAGATCAAGCTGTCGCCGTTCCTTTTGGAGGTTGGAGAGAAATTCGGAGGGATCCAGACGATTACCACCCACGGAGAGCCGCTGCTGATGCGCTCTTCTCCAGGTCTCCTGCAGACTGAGGTGTTTGAGTCGGGGCGGTCGGCCCGGGCGGAATTTCAGACAGAGAGCCGGCAGGGAGTCCTAATCGGGACCGGAAAGGTGGATGGATGGTCAATTATCCGGAAGATGGTCCCATCAGAAAAATCAGAATACCTTTTTCAGGGCGAAATTACGCTGCTCAACAGCTCTGATCAGACGAAACAAGGTGGCCTCCGGCTGGTGGCCTTCAAGAATCTGGAGCTTGTTTCCTCCCACGATCAGCAGTATCGGCATGGATTTCTCTGGATGAATGGGGAGCGGGTCCACTTGAACTCGGTCCGCCTGAAGCCCGGGGAGACCAAACAATTCCAGCCGGCACCGGTCTGGGTCTCTGCGCAGAACCGTCACGGGATCGTCATCTTCCGGCCGAAATTCTCTGGCGGAATGTTCCACGTGGAACATCCGACCGGAAAGTTCGACGAAAAGAGTACCGGCTGGATCGATTTTCCGGAGACGGAGTTGGCGCCCGGACAAGCCGTCAGCTGGAAATTTGACTTTTATGCGGGTCCGGCCGACCCGATCTATCTTGCTAAGATTGATTTAGGCGGCATCCTTTCATTCGGGAAATTTACCGCCATTGTAGAGATGATATCTCGTTTTATGAATTGGACTTATGGATTTACTAAGAACTGGGGGCTTTCGGTCATTCTTCTCAGTTTGGTTGCTTGGCTTCCGCTGGCTCCGATGAGCTGGTACAGCATGAAAAATGCGACCGATATGCAGGCCAAGATGGCGTTGATCCGACCGGAGATGGCTCGGCTGGAGAAGCAGTATAAGAACAATCCCCAGAAAAAGAGCCAAGAGACGATGAAGCTCTGGAAGAAGCACAACATCAGTCCCGCCTCCGGCTGCCTGGGTTGTTTGCCCATGTTGATCACATTCCCGATCTATCCGGCCCTCTATCTTTTCCTAAACCGGTCCACTCAGATCCAGGGGGCCTCATTCCTATGGATCAAGGATCTGGCCGCTCCGGATGCTTTACTCCGATTTTCTCAGCCGCTCCCACTGATTGGGGACAGTTTTAATCTGCTGCCGATTCTGGCGACGGCCGCCATGTTCATGCAGATGACTCTTCAGCAAAAGATGATGCCTCAGCCGGCCGCCGCCGACATGTCCGAAGAGCAGCAGATGCAGCAGAAGATGCAGAAAATGATGTTCAAGTTTATCCCTCTGATGCTCCTCTTCAGTTTGTATAGCGCGCCGGCCGGTTTTATGTTATATTTTGCGCTGTACTCGACATTCCTTTCCGGCCAGCAGATTCTGATCGGAAAGCTGAAATCCCGCAACTGATTGTTCCACGTGGAACAATCAAAAAAATAGGACGAGATGCCCAGGACCATCGCTATCTGTAATCAAAAAGGGGGGGTGGGTAAAACCACCACTGCGGTCAATCTCAGCGCCGCCTTGGCCCTTGCCGGTGTTCGAGTTCTCCTCGTCGATTTGGATCCTCAAGCCAATGCCACAGGCGGGATCGGTGTCGACAAATCCAAAATCGAAGGCTCCGTCTACGATCTGTTGGTGGAAGAAGAGCCCCTTCCGAAAATCCTGATCGACACTCAGATAAAAAATCTAAAACTTATACCGTCTAAAATCGCTCTCTCGGGGGCCGACCTGGAATTGGCCTCGGCGATCGGCCGGGAGCGCCGGCTGAAAAAGGCGCTGAGTCAGGCAATGAAGGATTTCGACATCATCCTGATCGATTGCCCCCCGTCGCTGGGCCTGCTGACCGTCAACGCCCTGGCGGCCGCCGATTCGGTCCTGGTTCCGCTGCAGTGCGAATATTACGCTCTGGAGGGGCTCTCTCAGCTGACCGAGACGATCCGCTTGGTCCAGGAGAACCTGAATCCGGAGCTGGTCATCGAGGGGGTTTTGCTGACGATGGCCGACTACCGGACGAAGCTGACGGGGGATGTGATCCAGGAGGTCCGGAAATTCTTTGGTTCGAAGGTGTACGAGATCGTCGTTCCACGCTCCGTCCGTTTAAGCGAGGCCCCCAGCCACGGGCTTCCGATCGCGTTGTATGATCCGCAATCGCCGGGCGCCAAGTCGTATCAGGCGCTGGCCTTGACACTCAAGGAGAAATGGCATGCCGGAGACACGGGGATTGGGCAAGGGGATTCGGGCGCTGATTCCGGAGGGGGGGATGCTCCCGAAGGAGCAGGTCAGCCGGATCAAGATCGAAGCGATTCGCCAGAATCGGTACCAGCCGCGCCAGAGGTTCGAAGAAACGAAGATCCAGGAACTCGCTGATTCTATACGGGAAAGTGGTTTAATTTACCCACTTTTAGTTAGAAAATCTTCAGAAAGTGGTTTAAATAGACCAGTTTATGATCTGATCGCCGGTGAGCGCCGGCTTCGGGCCCTCAAGCTCCTGGAAGAGACGGAAGTCCCTGCTATTGTTCGAGAAACGACCAATGAGCAGGCCCTCGAACTGGCCCTGATCGAAAATCTCCAGCGGGAGGGTCTCAACCCGATCGAAGAGGCGCAGGCCTACAATCGGCTGGCGGAGGAGTTCTCGCTCACCCAGGAGCAGATTGCCGCCAAAGTGGGTCGGGAGCGGGCCACCGTCACCAACACCCTTCGGCTGCTCAAGCTCCCGACCGATGTCCAGAAGCAGATCTCCGACGGGAAGCTGACTCTCGGCCATGCCAAGGCCCTCCTGGGGCTGGAGTCGGACAAGACCCAGCGGATGCTGGCCGAGAAGATCGTCAAGCAGGGGCTCTCCGTCCGCCAAGCGGAGGCACTGGTTCGCAAGACGACAACCGGAGGGGTCATCCGCCGCAAGGCGAAGGACCCCAACCTGGCCTCCGCCGAGGAGCGGCTGCAGCGCTCCCTCGGGACCGATGTCCAGATCCAGCACGGCCGCAAGAAGGGGTGGATCCGGATCGCCTACTACTCCCTCAAGGATCTGGACCGGCTGATGGGCCGCCTGTCCAAGCAGTAAGTCGTAGATAAATCTAATCTTGCGACTTGCACCGACCGGGCTTGGACGGGTAAACTTTCCTCTATAGGCCGATGAAACAAATGACGCTTCCGTCCCGTTTTCTTGCCCTTTGGCTATCGCTCGGGCTGGTGTTCCCATCCCAGGCGACGGCTCTGCGCCCCCACGCCGCCTCCGAGACCCCCGCCACCGCCGCCGGCCTGGAAGCGGCTTTGGGCGCAGGCTTGGAAGCCTATGTGCAGCTTCTGTTTGATCCGACGCCGCTCATGTGGGGGGACTGGCTTGTCCAAAAGGGGACGGAGAATCTTTATTATGTCGAACAAGAGTCCGATCGCCCAGAGGGGTATATCTTGCGCCGATCGGCCGGAGGCGTCTTCAAGCCCGATCCGGAAGCCTTTTCCTTGGAGGAAATCCGACGGGATTTCTGGGGGCGGGATCCAAGACCGGCCCGCTTGAGCATGCTCGGAACGGGTCGCTATTTGAGGCACAAGGAGACGGGCCGAAACTACTACATTGGACAGCTTCCGGCAGATGGCGAGCTTTCCTGGCCCCTCTCGGAAGTGGATATGTCGTCCGGGAGTACAGGTTCCATTCAGCAGGCGGCCATTCAGGAGATCGGCCAAGATTACAATCTCCTGGTTGGCCGGCCGGAGCATCCCACGGAAAGAACAGTGGAGGCGCCCTTTGTTGTCGTGGCGCCTCGTTTGATCAGAGAAGCGCACGACATCGGCTATGAAGAGGCCTGCCGGATCGCCGGGCCATATGATCCCTATGTCGTGTTCGTGACCGATCCGGCAGGGCAACAGCATCAGATCCTGGCTTATTCCAGAAGCGGGGCGGTGGAGGCAGGCGCTTATTTGATGCGGGAAATGGGACGAATGCAGTCGCCGGGAGAAGAACTGAGCTGGCGGAGATTCGATCTTCGCGTTATTGAGGGAGATCCACTCTTTTATGGGGATAGCGGTAAGCGATCGATTGCGCCCACCGGCAGCCGGTTTGCCTATCTAGATCCGAGTGATGCCGCCGGGCTGGATGGGAGTCAGTCTGGGCTGCAGGGGGGGCTTGAAGCGACGGCGGACAGCGGCAAAGGGGTGCGCCGCACCGTGCAGCATCAGATCGCCAACTATTTGGACAAATATCTCCTGGGGAATACAGGCTCGATTCAGTATGCCGGCTACGATCTGACTCTGGTTGGGCCGACGGGGGAGTGGACCGACTTTTTCCGCTGGGAGGATACCCGCTCTCCTGCGGAATGGCGCAACCGCATCGGGAAGGGTTTGACGAAGGCGGGCGCCAAAAGAAAAGAGGTCGTTCGCTGGCGCTGGCAGGTGGATCGCAGCCAAACGCTGGTTTATCAAAACGCGGATGACGGGGACGGAAACCCGAACCAGGCCATTCTCAAGCTGACCATTGATGTCCAGCTGGTTGAAATCAACCCCAGAAGATTCGAAGACCACCGGTATCGCGACTTTGGAGAGCCGCCGATCCGCATTGCTGATCCTGACCGGACCAATTTGGACCTGGAAAGGGTCTTGGGGCAGCTTCAAGCCATCGAGCCCCAATCCTTTCGCTTGATGGAGCGGGATTCTGATGCGCAGCCGAAAACATGGGAAACGGCTACACGCTTCCGGGTGCTATCCGAGGCGTATCGCCCCCCCGATCGGTCCACGGCCGAACTCATTCGCGCCTTTCAAGATGTTGCGCTGAAAAAGCTGTCCCAGCCCCGGGCCCCGGAGCGGTTTCGATACGACATGGTTGTTTCGAATAAACCGGAACGGGCGCCGTTCGATACCGCCATTGATCGGGAACACGAGAACCCGCATGTTGCCATTCGGGCCTATCCGCTGACCGACAAAACGCATGTTTCTCTAGCGGTTTTTCCAACACTCAGGGGGTCGGTTAAGCATCCGCTTTGGAATGAGTTGTGGCATGTGGAGAGGGAATCGTCTGCGCCGGATGCGGCCGCGTCTGCGCAGGAATTGGAGGAAACCATCCGTTCATTGACGGCGCAAAGAAACAACCGGATGTTGATTGCCCGGGCGGGCGAACGGGGCCCGGTGATCGGCTATCTGGTTGTCCGGTTGGTGCAGGGGGAAAACGGTCCCCGGAGCAACGGGTTGGCGGTCGTGCGGCATCGCGTGGTTGCTGCCCTGCAGCGTCCGGAGACTTTTTCGCTGCAGGAACGGATCCTGCTGCATCGTGCCGTTCGATCTTTTATCGAGCAGGACCGGATACGCGGCGAGCCTGCTTTCGTGGTGCTGAGGGAAAGCGATCGGGCCGCTGTTGGGGGTTACCGGACCCAGTATGCGTACCGCCCGGCGGAGGCGGCCATTTCCTTGCCGGCAGGCCTTTTCAGTTCCGGCGAGACGCCCCTTGTTCTTGTTCCTCAGATTCGCTGGTATGTAGCCAATCAGCAATCGGCAATACTGGGTATGGAGCAGGATTATGTCGAGCGCCTTAAGGGAATCCCAGGGGTCCTTCCGGAGGGAAGGCCATGGTCTTGGACGCAGTTGGACGCTTCTACGGGCGGCAACCGCAACCGCTATGCGATGGTGACCCATGAGGGCCGCCGAATTACCAGCCTAACCATCGGCCAGCGGGTGGATGTAATGGACAGCGACCTGTATGGCGTGGCAATCCTCTATCACGCTGTTGTTCCGGACAAAATAGACAGTGACGCACGCTATGAAAGCGGCGCATTGACCCAGGAAGAGGTGGCCGGTATCCGCCGCATCGCAACCGAGATTCAGGAACGAAACGCCGAACCCAAGCCGCCGGCATTTTTGATTTTTCCGGAAGGGGACGGCCGGGCGCTGAATCATTACCGGGATTTGGGCTATGAGACGGTGGTGTTGAGCGGCCCCCATGCTTATCGGTTCGACAACTACGACGGGCGGGGGGTTCTACTGCTCCGAGAGGATAACGGCAACGGCGGGATAACTGCCGGGCTGGAGGCAGGCGAAGAGCTCTCTCCACGGGAGGCTCGGGAAGCGTTGACCAAGCAATATCTCTGGGGGGTGGACTCTCCTGTGACGATTCGTCTGGTTGGATTTCCTTGGGGAATGGAGTTTTCCGATGCGACGACTGAGCGGACGATCCATCCCCAGATTGACGAGCAGCTTGGTCCTATTCTGGATTTCTTGGACCGGCTCCCGAGCGGTTTCCGGGTGAAATGGGAACCGTCGGAGAACGGTACGAGAGAGCTCTCTCTGAGATATTTGCGGGAAGAGATCGGAAATTACTCGATGCGGGAGCGTCTCTTCAAGATGATCACGCCGGGAGAGCACATCCTGCCCGCCAAGCTGGACGATCCTCTCATCCGACCTTCCAAGGAGATTCGTGTCCGTCAGATCATCCAGAGCGATTTTCCCGATTTTGAGACGCTCCAGCAGGAGGCGGGCGAGTTCGGGATTTCCAAGGGTCTCCTTTATGATCTTGGGCGAATCAGTCCTTCCCGCGGTGATCGGTCCGGGGGCGGAGGCGTTTCAATCATGGCGGTGGGGCCCGGGGAGGCGCTTGCCGGATCGATGACCTATCTGGTCGAGATCAACCCCAAGAACCGCTTCAAGGAG
>Ga0210019_1002973_pt1 | contig 15906 bp, 12 predicted proteins | sample CryGeyCG2114_020_2_FD_183969 | JGI IMG/M metagenome (GOLD analysis project Ga0210019, IMG submission 183969) | Groundwater microbial communities from aquifer - Crystal Geyser CG11_big_fil_rev_8/21/14_0.20 (SPAdes) (version 2) | ecosystem: Environmental > Aquatic > Deep subsurface > Groundwater ...
ACCAGGGTGAAGTCGCCATGTAAATCTTGCTCGTCCAGAAAGTCTTGTAATTGAAGGCCTGTTCCTGTGAGAGGGTGTCCGTTTTCTTGCCGGTTTATCTCAAAGCGGGTATAATCGCTGTATGAGCAAAATCATACAAATTGACTTGGATAAACTTAGCCCCGACTATCGGAAATCCATTGAGCGGGAAGCTCAGGAGTCTGGCAAGTCCATTGACGATGTTCTGTTAGATATCCTCAACCGCAAAAGCATTCTTCGCGACTTTGAGCAACTCAGGGAAGAGATGATACCTGAAGCAGAGCGACAAGGTCTACGCTCGGAGGAAGATGTTTTTCGCTCTGCTCCGTGAGAATATTTTTTGATGCGAATGTTCTCATCAGTGCCTTCATTACCCGCAAAGGCACTTGCGCCAGCCTGTTCAGCCTTGTAACCGACAACACTTCTTACAAATTAGTTAGTGGGCGAGTTGTCCTTGTCGAGATAGAAAGAGTGCTGACCAAAAAGTTTACTTTTACCCCTCAAAAAGTAGACCGCCTTTTGCAGATCCTGGAGAGGCATGAAATTGTCCCTGTGCCGCAAAATCCTTCTCTCATACCCGTCCGCGACCCGAATGATACGTTGGTGCTTGCATCTGCTTTGGAGGCCAAGGCCGATATTCTGGTGACCGGCGATCAGGACCTGCTGGAACTTGGCGACAAAGCCGGAATCAAAATAGTCGATCCGCGCACCCTCTGGGGGATGCTGGCGAGAAAGTAACCGAGTTATTGCGTTGCCTCGCTTTCCACGATTACCAGGGTGAAGTCGTCGGTGAATTCGCACTCACCGAGGAAGTCCCGCAAATTTTGTTTGAGGGCCAGGCCCAGTTCATTAGCGTTTTGGGATTGCCCCAGTTCCAGAGACTTTTTCCCCAGCCGGTTAAGACCGTACATATCTCTACCCTCTCCGCGGGCTTCGGTGAGCCCATCTGTGTAGCAGATCAGTTTGCTGTTGGGCGGCAAGATGACTTCCCGTTCTTCAATATCGTTGAGGCAATGGATCATGAGCGGGAACCCTCTATCGGTATGAAGCTTTTGAATCGTGCCGGTGTCATATTCGATGAGCAGTGGCGGATTATGCCCCGCGGAGGCGAACTTCATGGTGTGGCTGGGGAGGTGGATTACCCCGTAAAATGCGGTGATGAAGTGCCCTGATTCCTGATTCTCGCAAAGGATGGTGTTTATGGTTTCGAGCACCTCTTTGGGGGAACTCACTTTGGCAAGAAAAGAACGGATCAGAACCCGCATCATGGCCATGATGACAGCCGCCGGGGAGCCGTGGCCCGAAACATCGGCCACCAGTACACCGAGATGGTCATCGTTGATCCGGATGAAATCATAATAGTCGCCACTGGCTTTTGCCGAGGGCTGGTAGTCGGCAAAGAAGTTGAAGCCTGGAGCCTTTGGAAGTTCCTGACAGATCAGGCTTCTCTGTATCTGTGCTATGGTGTCACGCTCCCGGTCGATGATGGCATAGGCCTCCATCAACTGTTTATATAGTTTTTGCGTACGCAGTACTGCCTGAACCCGCGCCAGGAGTTCTTCCGGCTCGAAGGGTTTGGTCAGGTAGTCTTCGGCGCCTGCCCTTAGCCCTTCTTTCATGCTTTGCAAGTCCCTCTTGCTGGTGATGAAGATGATGGGGGTGAAGGTGTTTTTGTTCTCCTCCTTGATTTTTTTGCAGGCCTCAAAACCATCCATAACCGGCATTTCCACATCCATGAGGATGAGGTCGGGCTTGGCCCGATTGTGTGCTTCAATGGCCTCAAGTCCGTTGCCTGCTGTAACGGTGTCGTAGTCCTCTTTGAGGATGGAGTTGATGAGAGCGACGATGGTTCTTGAGTCATCCACGATGAGAATTTTAGACCGGTGTTTTGGCTTTGGGGTCATGACGGTTTGTCCGGTTTTTCAAAAGGTTTCGAGAGATGTAAGTGCTCAATATAAAGGCAGGAGGGAGAAAGTCAATCCTGTTTCTTAAAGGGGTTCGTGTGTGCGTATTTCGTAACCGTTTCCATCGGTAATGATTTGTACCGCGCCGTGCGCGTCCGTGCGACGGATATCAATGCCTGCCTTCTGGTAGCGTTCCAGGGTTTCAGGGTGAGGATGGTGCATGCGGTTGAGGTAACCACTGGAAAATACCACCGTGGCAGGGCTGACTGCTTTGATAAAAGCCGGCGAATTCGAAAACCGGCTACCATGATGCGGGCCTTTTAAAATATCGGCCTTAAGCGGGGAGTTCGTCAGCGTTTCTTCAACTTTGCCGCTGATGTCACCGGTGAACAGCATGCTGAAATTTTTATACTCAAGACGCATGACCAGTGAGAGGTCGTTATCGACCCTTTGTTTTAAATTATAGGATTGGTCCGGTTGCGGATGCAGGGGGATGAGTCGGACCTCACCGATCAAGAAGGACTCGTTCATTTTTAAAGTAACGAATTTCGCCCTTTTACTCCGGGCCTGATTCTGCAGTTTGCTGAGTCGCCAACCGGTGAGTTGATTTTCCAGTGTAAAAAAATGTTTGACCGGGAAAAGATCGAGCAGGGCATACAATCCGCGAGTGTGATCGTTGTCGGAATGGGTTGCGACCATATAATCGATTTTTCTTATGCCCCGGTTCCATAAATAAGGCGCGACCACCTGTTTGCCGACATCAAGCCGGTTTTTATAAAATCCGCCGCCATCCATCACCATGGTTTCACCATTTGGAAACTCGATGAGAAGGGACTCTCCCTGCCCGACATCCAGCACAGTTATGGACAAGGTATCGCCGGGAAACTGAAAACTGCGCGGCCAGTAAAATAAAACCAGTGTGCCCAGGGCAAAAACGATAAAACTTTTTTTTAGCCAGCCGCCAATTTCCTGGTTCAGTGCCCAGGTTCGCAGGGCAAGTAAACCGGTCAAGAGAAGTGAAAAATAGAAAACCAGCCATGAGGCGGGAGGGGTCGGAACATAGAGGGAGGAAGTGTTTGCAAAAACCCCCGGTAGCCATAAAAAAATTCGAGTTATACCCAGCGTGGGCCAGGTCGGCAAGGCGGCCAACGTGGTGGAGACGGTTCCCACAATAGTCATCAACAATACAGTGGGGATCAAAAGCGAAGCCAGGGGCACCATGAAAATGTTTAAAAAAACACCGACCAGGCTGATACGGTTGAACTGGTAAATCAGAACCGGGAGAGTGACGGCGGTGACGGTGACCGAGATGAGGGCTCCGCCAATTAGAAATTTTTCAGAACGAGATTTCAGGTTTTGCCAGAAGGGTTCCTCCCTTCCGGTGGGATAGCCCCGCATCAACTTTTGCGACCACGAGGGTTCTCCCATCCGGGCCACAGGGTCATCGTTGATTTCGGACAACACGGTGAAGACCAGCAGGATTCCTCCAACCGCCAAAAAAGAAAGTTGAAAACCAACATCCAATATAGAAGCAGGTTGCCACAGCAGTATGGCAAAGCCTGCGGTCAGGAAGGCATTGAAGAGGCTATTTTGTCGATCAAACAAAACGGCGAGTAGAAGCGCGCTCACCATGATACCCGCTCTGAGCGAAGATACTTTCGCGCCAACCACCACCATATAGAACAGAACCGGAATCAGGCAGAGAACGGCGGTGACCTTTCGTGTATGTCCGGCCCGGGCACTGTCCGGCTTCAGGCGCAAGAGCCCATGAAACACCACAGGCCAGAGAAGAAAATAGGAGGCAACCGCTACAAAACCGATATGCAGTCCGGACACTGCCATCAGGTGGGCCAGTCCGGTGGCGATATAAGTTTCCCGCACTTCAGCGGGCAGGGAATCTTTCATCCCCAACACCATGGCTTTGAGTAAAGCGCCTTCTTCACCGGGAAAAAGTTTTTCCATGCTTTCAAGGAGGTGGCTTCTTAATTGTTGGGGGCCCGCATGCCAGAAAGGCAGAGCGAACTGGCCGAGTTTTTCCATGGTCTCCGGCTGGGAGATGTTGCCGGTGGCGTCAACGCCTCTCGACTTTAAATAAAGGTGGTAATCGAAACGGCCTGGGTTCTTAAAGTTGCGGGGAATTTTAAGGCGTATTTTGTTGAACCGGACCCGGTCTCCAGCTTTGAAAGCGGTGTGGGGTTTATAAACACTCACTCTTACGGTTCCGGTCACGGGCCGGGTGTCGAGAGATTCCAGTTCCAATAGATAATAGGTGCGATCTTCAAGAACGCGTGGCGGCGAAAATAACAGGCCTTGTACTGAGGTGGAATGCCCCTCTTGAATGTGATTTAAAATATGGTTTGAAGGCCGGGTCAGATCCGGCAAGGTTGGGGCAAGATATCCGAAACCAGTCAGAAACAGAACCGCAAGAGGTGGAAATTTGCGGGTTTTCTCATGAACGAGGAACAGGGAGAAGAGAAACAAGACCAGTGGTAATGCACCGGGCACAATAAACTGGCGGGAGGCAGGAAAAAAAGCACAAATCCCGCTCGTGTAAGCAAGCAAAAAGGGCAACATGGGTGGAGGGCGTTCCAATATTCCCGGTCTTTCTTCAAGGATTCTTGTTAGGAAGTTTTTCCGGGCCAGAGTTTTCATGTGTTACCCAAGAACAACCAGATCAATGCGTTTTTGTCCCAGGTCCACAGCCGTGACCCTCACTTTCACAGGATCGCCGATCTGGAAATTTCGATGGCGTCTTTGTCCGATGAGCCGATGCTCGTGTTCAATGAACAGGTAATAGTCATCTGTGATGCTGGAAATTTTAACCAGCCCTTCGACAAATACCTCTTGCAACTCGACAAAAAATCCGAATCCCGTGACACCTGTGATAATTCCATGAAAGGTTTTGCCAATTTTGTCTGCCATGAACTGGCATCGGCGCAGGTCGGTCACTTCCCGTTCTATGGACATTGCCTGAATTTCCATATGAGTGGATTGTTCCGAGATTTCGGCGAGCCGGGACAGTAGCGTCTTTTTTTCCTTCTGTGGGCATTTGCGTTTCAGGTATTTCTTGACGATCCGGTGCAACACAAGATCGGGATAGCGGCGGATTGGTGAAGTGAAGTGAGCATAATGGGGAAAGCCCAGGCAAAAATGGCCGGGGTCGGTTTCTGAATAGCGCGCTTTCTTCATGGTGCGAAGAAGCAGGGTGTTGACGACTCTCTCTTCCGGGCACCCCTTAACTTGTTGCACCAGATTTTGCAGATCTGTTGAACGAGCCGGTGAGGGCAGGCGGAGTTTGAAAGATTCGACAAACTCATTGAATGCGCTGAGACGGGCGGGGTCCGGCGCCTCATGGATCCGGTGGATGGACGGTATGCCCCGTTCATGCAGATTAAGAGCGACGAACTGGTTGGCCGCCAGCATGAACTCTTCGATCAGTTCGTGGGCCGTGTTGTGTTCGCTGATGCCGATGCGCTCGACATGACCGGCTGAGTCCATATGAATTTCCGGTTCTGGCACCTGGAAGTCGACACTGCCGCACTGAAACCTCTTTTTCCGCAGAAGCTGGCTGAGTCGGTGCATATCGGTCAGGGTGGGCAAAAACGGATCGTCCTCTCCTTCTTCCAGTAATTGGTGGACCTCGTTATAAGTGAACCGGCGCTGGCTTTTTATGACCGAGGGGTGAAGAGTTCCAGCGATAAAATTTGCCTCGTGATCGAAATCCATGATGGCGCTGAGTGTCAGGCGCGGTTCGCCAGGTTTTAAACTGCAGGCTTCGTTGGACAGGGAAACCGGAAGCATGGGGATGACGCCATCGGCGTAATAGATGCTGGTTGCCCTTTCCAGGGCTTCCTGGTCGAGCAGGGAGTTTTCCTGCACGAAATGGCTGACATCGGCGATATGGACACCGAGCCGGTAGCCCTCGCCGAGGCGTTCCAGTGAAACGGCATCATCAAAATCCTTGGCCCGTTCTCCGTCGATGGTGAAGGTTAAAAGTTTTGTGAAATCTTTGCGCTCCTTCAGGCAACCGGCAGGGTCTTCCGCTCCAACGTGTTGGGCCTCATCGAGAACTTCCGGGGAGAAACTCTGCCGTACCCCGTACTTTCGGAAGATGGACTGAATCTCGACATTTGGATCGTTAGAAGCACCCAGTACTTCGAGTACCTTGCCGATGGGAGGTTTATGCCGGGTTGGAAAAGTATCGATTTCCACGTGGACGATTTGTCCGTTTTTGGCCCCCTTGCGGTTTGTGCCGGGAACAAAAACATCATGGAAATATTTGGATTCGGTGGGGATGACCCAGCCGTCCTTGCCGAAGGTTTCATAGGTTCCGACGAGATGCCTGGTGTTGCGTTGGAGAATACGTATGATACGCCCTTGCGGTTTTCCGGGCTCCCTTTCCGACTCGACGCGGACCACTACATGATCTTTATGCATGGCTTCGTTCATGTGGCGACGGTTGACGTAAACATCGTTTTCCCCCTGTTGATGGTCGGGGATGACAAATCCGAACCCGTTTGGGTGGCCGTGCAGTTTGCCGGTGACCAGATTCATTTCGTCGGGAAGTCCATAACGTCCGCCACGGATTTTTATCAGCGTGCCTTCGTCAGTCATTTCTTTGATCATATTGCGAAACTCGCGCTTCTGAGTTTCGGGGATACTTAGCTGGCGCGAAAGTTCTGCTACCTTCATGGGGCGCGCGACTTTCTTTTTTATCATTGAAAGAATTTTTTCTTCTGTGAGTTTCATAGGGGACAGGTAAAGGTTTTTATTTTCATCATACTTTATCACGGCGTGAATATTTCGTATAGAAAAGGAACTTATGGCATATTTCCAGGGACGTTGCTAATATAGAATCCAGAGTCATTTTGATAACCCACCTGGATTTCGCGTTTTGCCTGTAGCTTCCAAACTCAAAGATTGGGCAATACCCTTCCTGACTTTTTTTCTCACGGGCTTTGCAATCTATTTCGTATCGCTGGATTTCTACTACCTGGTTCTTTCTGACGATATGGCATATATTTTTCGCAATCCTTATCTTCAAAAGATTTCTTTGGCAAACACCGCGGCTATTTTTTCCAATCTTCATTTTGGCGACTATCTTCCCGTCAACCTGCTTTCCTATTCATGGGATTTTACCTGGTGGGGCTTTAACCCCTTCGGGTATCGCCTGACCCAGGTGATTTTGCATTCGCTGAATGCTTGTCTGCTGTTTGCGATTCTTCATCTTCTGGAGGTGCCCACAAGAGTCCGCTGGTTCAGTGTATTGATCTTTATTGCGCACCCGGTACAGGTTGAGTCGGTGGTTTGGATATCGGAAAGGAAGAATCTGCTTTCTTCCTTGTTTATTCTTTTGTCCCTCTGGTTTTATTTGCGCCACGCCAAGAGCTTGCGTTTCCAGAGGCGTTATTATTATTTTTGTTTATTGTCATTTGTTCTGGCGTTGCTGAGCAAGTCTATATCGGTCATGCTCCCCTGCGTTTTTGTGATGCTGGACTATCTGGTGCTTAACAGGAAGAAGATGGTAATGGAAAAAATTCCTTTTTTTCTGCTGTCTTGTCTTGCTGGGCTGGCTACAGTTTTCTCGCAGAAGGCTGTAGGGGCTATCAGGGAGTATGCCGGGGGAAGCTTTTTTTCATCCCTGTTATATACCCTGAGGGTTTATTGGGATTATGGAGTTAGTTTGGTTTTCCCCTTCCAGTTATCTCCCCGGTATTTTTTCAGCAACGTTTCCTTAACAGACCCACAATTCATTCTGGCCTATCTGCTTTTTTTCGGAGTTTGTTTTTATGTTGCCAGGAATTTTAAATCGCGTCCTGGTGTGATTTTCGCGATAGGTTGGTTTGTGATGTGGTTACTTCCCGTTTCCAACCTGATTCCTATAAGTGTTCTGCGGCAGGACAGGTACCTTTACCTGCCTTCCATTGCGGTGATTGTGATGGTTGTTATATGGCTGGAGAACTGGGCGCAGGGGCAACGAAAAGAAAAGGTGGTAAATGGCATGGTTGCGTGCGTGGTGTTTTTTCTTGGGTCCTTATCTTTTTTACATGCATTTGTTTATGCCAGCGAGCATTCTTACTGGCAGAGGGTGGCAAACCAACATCCCCAAAATGCCTATGCTCAAGTGGAAGCGGGTTATCATTGTAGATTGATTGAGGACGAAGTCTGCGAGGAAAAACGCTATCGCCAGGCACTGGACATTGACCCCGAACATGCCAATGCTCTGAATAACCTGGGGATTTTAATGATGAAGCGTGAGCAATATAAGGAGGCGCAGGTCTTGCTGGACAAGTCGATTCAAATTGATCCCACTGACGCAATAGTATATGGCAACCGGATTCTCCTTGCTGAAAAATCGGGCCTTGAAAAGGAGAAAATTCCTGAGTGGAAGAAAAAAGTCGGCCAGTTCAGGAAAATGAAAAAGGAAAAAGACTTGTTGCTGGGTGAGTTCCGGTTCCGTTAAGCAATCGGATTCTGTGTCGGGTGGATTTTTAAGAAAGGTTCACATATAATCCCCTCGGAAAACAGTCCAGGAATTACCAAAACCAAAAATATCCAATCATCAGAGGCACCGGGAATTTAATGAAAGTACAAGTTGACTGGCTGAAAGAATACACCGAGATTGATGTTCCCGCCGATGAGTTGGGCCACGTCCTGACCATGGCCGGGTTGGAAATTGAAAGCCATGAAACGGTGGCATTGCCCGATGGGGAGGTGAGCGAAGTACTGGAACTGAATGTGACTCCCAACCGGGGTTATTGTCTGTCCCATATCGGAGTGGCCCGCGAAGTTTCAGCGCTATTGAACAAATCTTTGAAACTGACTGATCCGCTTAAAATTCTGGAAGGCGAATCGGGAACGGTAGTGGTAAAAGACCGTATAGCCGTTGAAAACCTGGAGCCGGAGCTTTGTCCCCGTTACTGCGCCCTGGCAATAGAAAATGTGAAAGTTGGTCCCTCCCCGAAATGGCTGAAAGACCGCCTGGTCGCCATCGGCCTTCGTCCGATCAATAATATTGTGGATATCACCAACTTTGTGATGATGGAATACGGTCAGCCTTTGCATGCGTTTGACCGGGATCTTTTAGTTGGGAACAAAATAATCATCCGTCGGGCAAAAAAGGGCGAACCCTTCTCCAGCCTGGACGGGACCCAGTTAAAACTCGAAGAAGATGCTCTCGTCATCGCCGATGGTGAAAAACCGGTAGCATTAGCGGGAATTATGGGTGGGACCAATAGCCAGGTTTCCCAAACCACCTGCCATATTGTGCTGGAGAGTGCCTGTTTCGATCCGGCTACGGTTCGCAAAGGTTCCAAAAAATATGGTCTGCGTTCAGATTCTTCTTACCGCTTTGAGCGTGGTGTGGATTGGAATGGCGTGGTTTCTGCCCAGGCACGGGCGGCCCTGCTGATGAAGGAACTGGCTGGCGGAGAAATTTGCTCTGGGCGGATAGATATTCACCATGAAACGGAAAAATCTATAAGTATCGCATTAAGGGTGAGCCGGGTGAACCAGCTTTTGGGCGCAAGTTTTGACACGGGCCAAGTCCAAAACTTGCTTTCCCGGTTGGGTATGGAGATCGCGGAATCGGCAGAAAATATGCAAGTGAAAATCCCCAGCTTTCGTCCCGATCTTTCGCGTGAGGTAGACTTGATTGAGGAAATTGCCCGCATTGATGGGTTCGATAAAGTTGGAACCGTTTTCCCGATGGCTGAGGTGAAATCGGTAAAGGTGACCGCCAGGCAAAAAATCCTTAAAAAAGTGCGCGAGGTTTTCTGTTACGCCGGGTTTTCCGAGACGATTCATTATAGTTTTATTGAGTGCGCGCATGCCGAAGAATTTTTAACCGCCTTTGCTTCCGAGCAGGACCGGGTGATTGCTTTGAAAAATCCACTGAGTTCCGAACACGATACCATGCGCACCAGCATGATTCCTGGTTTGTTGAAGACGGCCGCACTCAATTTGAGCAGGGGCCAAAAAACCCTCAAACTGTTTGAAGTGGGCGGCATCTATTTTGCCAACGCTTCGGGAGAGCGTACGGAAAAAGCGGTGCTGTCAGCCATTGTGATGGGTTCCTATGAACTCACCCCGTGGAAGCCGAGAGGTCAGGAGTATGACTTTTATGACCTCAAGGGAGTGCTGGAAACACTGATGGAGCACCTGCATTTAAAATTGCAGACTTCTCTTTATAATGGATCGTTACTGGTTCCGGGAAAATCGGTGCAGGTAGAGGCCGGTGACAGGGTGTTGGGTTATCTGGGGCAGATGGAGGAAAACCGGGTTGGCGATATGGGGCAAAATGTTTATGCTTTGGAGCTTGATTTGGGAGCCCTGGAAGGCTCGCTTTCTTCCACTATCCGGTTTCAGCCGATTGCTAAATTCCCTGAGATTTACCGCGATATCTCTATTCTTGTGAACCGGTCGGTTACCTCCCAGAAAGTCGCTGACCTGATTTTTGAAACCGGTAGCCCATTGATTCAAAAGGTTCAACTTTATGACCATTTTCAAGGTAAAAAAATCCAGGCCGATAAAAAAAGCCTCACCTTTGCCTTATCTTTTCAGTCCCCTGACAGGACGCTTTCCGATGAAGAGGTCAACCCGTTATTTGAAAAAATTGTCCAAATTTTAAAGAGTGAACTCGGCGCTTCACTCAGGGAATAAGGGGGTTATTGACACCCCAATACCCCGGTGCTACGATTCTGCCATGTCTAAACCGGATATTCATCAATTGGAAGAACGTGTATTGGCCTTGATGGAGGAATTTCGCCGTCTTAAAGAACAGAATCAGGGATTGTCCCGTCAGGTTGATCAGCTCAGCCGTGAAAAAGCGGCTTTGAGGGAGGAGCAAAACCTGAGTAAGGGCGCACAGGACCGTCTCTCCCAATTGGAATTTAAAACCAAAAAAAATGAAAAAGACCGCAAGGTCATACAGGCTAAGGTGCGGACTATTTTGCAGAATCTGGAAAAGTTTGACCTGACTTGATAAAAATGTCCACCCCCATCGGAGTATTTTATGGGAAGACTTGTAAATTTTAATGACCTGAAAAGTTTGATTTGATTGGATCCATTATGGCTGGAAGTAAAAAAATCCAGATTTATGGAAAAACGTATAGCTTGAAAACCTCTTCATCGGAAGTGGATGCGGAAGGGGTGGCGGCCTATGTGGATTCCAGAATGAAAGAGTTGGCCAACGCCCGCAACAAAACTTCTACTTTGGATCTGGCTATCCTCACGGCACTCAATATTGCGCAGGAATTGCTGGAGTTAAAAAAACAGTCTGAGGAGAAAAGCAATGCGGAAGATGAGAAAATCAGACAATTGGTCTCAGCTCTCGACAAGGAGCTTCAAAGCATTGAAAAGTAAGAGGATTTCTGCGTTAGATAGCTCTTGAGAGACCAGGGTCTTTATGCTAGGATGTGGTTGGATTTGAAATGGTGTCTCCCTGTTGTGTTCGGGTAAAAATTTAATTTCTTGAGCCAACAGTTTGTAAAAGGGGTTGATGGATCGACTGTGGTGTGCAAACCCTCGTAATAGAGGGGAGCCTAAAACAGTTCACGGATGCCCCACCTGTCCTTGACAGGTTCAAAAAATAGTTTTTGCGCGGCATGAACGGGGAGACTTCTTAAGTGTTTAAGAGCTTTAGAGGGCTGGAGGCTCAGCCCAACCTGGCCTGAATATATATCCGGTCTTGGAAGTTGAAGCCGGACCCAATTGGGAGTGAAATATGAGCGGAACGGGAGAGCCTGTTTCGTTTTTTGATATATCCACACAAGGTTTGTTCTGCCTTTTTTTGTGGTGGTTTTTGCCACCTCCCCTTTGCCGGTTTCGGTAGGTTTTTGTCCCGCTTCTCCCTTTAAGATAAATGAGCAGGGTGTTCCTGGTAATGCCGCAACTTCGCAATACCCTGATAATAACTCTGGGTACGGAAAATGGGTTTTGCCTCCATGAAAGCGGATAAGCTTGCGATGCGTCAGAATATGAGGCGGCGGCGGGATGATATGAGCCTGGATGATGTTTTAAATTTAAGCCGGGCCATAGAAGACAGGTTATTCGCCTGTAAGGACTTCCTGGCTTGCCAGAACATATTGTTTTTTCTCTCGTTTGATAACGAAGTTCGTACCGATGAAATGATTGTGCGTTGCCTCAAAGACGGCAGACGGGTTTATGTCCCTCGGTTGATAAAAAGGGAGAGGCGACTGGAAGTGTGTGAAATTACTGATATGAACCAGGAGTTTGAGTTGGGCTCTTTCGATATTCGTGAGCCTTCCCGGCACAGCTCCAAGGTAGTGTCTCCAACAATAATCGATGCCGTCATTGCGCCGGGTTTGGCGTTTGATCGTTCCGGAGGAAGAATCGGTTTTGGTGGAGGTTATTTTGACTGGTTGTTCAAGCAACTGCCAGAAACTGCGCTTCGCTTTGGGGTGGCGTATGAGTTTCAAGTGATGGCCTCAATTCCTCAGGACTCCTGGGATGAAAAGGTGCAAAAGATTTTTACTGATAATGACACGATAAACTGCTGAGTCGCCGGAAGGCTGGGTGGTTTATTTTAAATATTGAGGTTCTACAATGCATATTTTTACCACTATTAAGGTTAATTTTATAACCCTGATTTTAGGGATGTCTTTTGCTTTGGTGATTGGTTATGCCATTGGATATTTTTTGCGTAAAATGTTTACTGAGTATCAGATCAAGGAAGCGGAAGAGCGCAAAAAGAAAATTATCCTTGAAGCAGAAAAAGAAGTGGAGAGGAAGCTGAGGTCAGGGGAGATTGAAGTAAGGGAAAAATCCTTGGTGGTGAAGGCTGAACTTGAAAAAGAAATGAAGGGTGAGCGGGAAAGACTACGTAGTCTGGAAAATGATCTGGAAAGAAAAGAAAGGGAACTCAGAGCCGAAAACCAGAAATTCCTGGTCAGGGAAAAGGAAATTGAAGAGAAAAATAGCAAGGTGGCCGTTAAGGAAAAAGATGTTGATCAGCAAAAGCTTGAGTACCAGAGACTGGTTGAGGAAGAGTTGAAAAGACTTGAGGTGATAGGTTCTTATACTGCGGAGAAGGCAAGGGAAGAGGTCAAAAACAAAATTATTGATGAAGCAAAGATGGACGCGGCGCGTGAAGTTAAAAAAATTGAGGAAAATGTCAAAAAGAGCGCGGACGAACAAGCTTGCAGACTCATTACCATGGCTGTTCAGAGGCTCGCCTCAGACCATGTAGCGGAAAGCACCGTTTCGGTGGTGGAACTGCCCAGTGATGATATCAAGGGGCGTATTATTGGCCGGGAAGGAAGAAATATCCGCGCCTTGGAACAGGCAACGGGAATTGACTTGATTATAGACGATACTCCTGGTGCGGTAGTGTTATCAGGGTTTGACCCCATCAGGCGGGAAGTGGCGCGTCGCGCTTTGGAAAAGCTGACTCTTGATGGGCGGATTCACCCAGGCCGCATTGAAGATGTTGTCAGTAAATGCAAGAAGGAAGTTACCCAGCAGATTCAAGAAGCTGGTGAGCAGGCTGTTTTAAATGTTGGCATCGACAATATCCACCCGGAAATGGTCAAATTGCTGGGCCGACTCAAATACCGGACCAGTTATACCCAAAATGTTCTTGAGCATGTGCAGGAGGTGGCTTTTATCTGCGGCGCCATTGCCGGGGAGTTAGGGTTGAACGTTCCCCTGGCTAAGCGGGCAGGGTTGTTGCACGATATCGGCAAGGCCATCGACCATCAGACTGATGGAACGCATACCCAACTGGGAGTGGATATCGCGAGGCGCTATAACGAACATCCCTTTGTCATCAACGCGATTGCGGCCCACCATGAAGATGAAGAGGCCATTTCCCCTTATGCTGTTTTGGTGGCGGCGGGGGATACTATTTCTGCTTCCCGGCCCGGAGCCCGGAGAGAAATGCTGGAAACCTATATCAAACGCATGACTAAACTGGAAGAAATTGGTGATTCGTTCAAAGGGGTGCAAAAAACCTTTGCCATTCAGGCAGGCCGTGAGGTGCGAATTATTGTCACGCCAACTGGTACCGATGATCAACAGGCCAGTATCCTGGCCAGGGATGTCGCGAAGAGAATTGAAAAAGAAGTGACCTATCCGGGGGAAATTAAAGTCACCGTGGTTCGAGAAAGCCGGTTTACAGAGTTTGCCAGATAATCGGGGTTTTTGGATAATCTGCCAGAATATGCATAGTTTTCGGGTTTCCCGGAGCTTCTTCAAAACGTAATAGAAGTGGTATCGAATGGAAGATTCAGGACAATTAGTTCGACTGAGACGTGAAAAACTTGATGAACTTCAGGCCATGGGGATCTCCCCGTATATCAACCGATTCCATATAAACACCACCCTGTCTGCCCTGATTGAAAAATATTCCGGGAAATCTAAAGAAGAGCTGGATGAGAAAAGTTCGGATTATATAACCGCCGGACGCATGATGAGTCGGCGCAAGCACGGCAAAACTACGTTTGTGAATATAAAGGATGCCTCCGGAGATATTCAGGTTTTCATCAATAAGAATTCACTGGGTGAAACCGCTTACGAAATATTTGGTAAATTTGATGTTGGCGATATGATTGGTGTCGAGGGCCGAATTTCAAAAACTAAAACAGGTGAGCTGACTTTATTCGCCAGCAAGGTCACCCTGCTTTCCAAATCACTTCTTCCTCTTCCTGAAAAGTGGCATGGGCTTAAGGATGTTGAGCTTCGCTACCGGCAACGTTATGTGGACCTGATCGTTAATCCTGATGTTAAAAAAGTTTTCGTTGCCAGGAGCCGAATAATTCAAGCGTTACGCGATTATCTGAATGAACGCCAGTATCTGGAGGTGGAGACCCCGATGATGCAGTCGATACCGGGGGGGGCTACCGCTAAACCCTTCAGGACCCACCATAACGCGCTGGATATGGAACTGTTCCTGCGTGTTGCTCCCGAATTATATCTGAAAAGGCTGGTGGTAGGCGGCATTGAAAGGGTTTATGAGATCAATAGGAATTTTCGGAATGAGGGGATTTCTACCGAGCATAACCCGGAATTCACCATGGTGGAATTTTATACTGCTTACGCCGATTACAATGACTTGATGGGCCTGACGGAAGATTTGTTTCGCTATATTTGCGACCGGGTGTTTCCTGGGAATAATTACAGCTTCCCTTATACTTCCCAAAAAGGAGGAGAAACCCAGGAGGTAACGATAGATTTTTCCCAGCCCTTCAAGCGTTGCACATTCCGGCAATCGCTGATAGAAATAGGCGGAATTGGAGAGGAGATTCTCGATGATCCGCAAAAAGCGGTGGCATTTGCTTTGGAGAAAAAGGTTTCTCTTGAGAAGAAGGATCATCATGTAAAGATTCTGGCTAAACTGTTTGATCACTTTGTTGAACCAATGCTGGTTCAGCCGATATTTATTACCGATTACCCCCTTCAACTTTCACCACTTTCGAAGAAAAAAGAAGACGATCCTGATCTGGTGGAACGATTTGAACTGTTCATTGGCAGAAAAGAAATTGCGAACGCCTATACCGAGTTGAACGACCCGATAGATCAAAAGCAAAGATTTGAAGAGCAAGTCGCGGAGCGCCAGGCGGGCGATGAAGAAGCCCACTGGATGGATCACGACTTTATCCGCGCTCTTGAATATGGCATGCCGCCCACGGCCGGGGAAGGCATAGGGATTGACCGCTTGGTCATGTTGTTGACCAATAGCCCGTCCATAAGAGATGTTATTCTTTTCCCGCAATTGAAAAAGGAATCCTGATTCGGGAAACAAACCGGTCATTTATTGATTCATCCCTGATATGTCCTACGAACTTTTTGTCAGCTTGCGCCATCTCAAGGCCAAGCGCACCCAAAAATTCATTTCGCTCAATACCTGGATTTCAGTTGGCGGGGTCGCACTTGGTGTCATGGCGCTGATTGTGGTTATTGCCGTCATGTCCGGATTTGGCAAAGACCTGCGCGATAAAATTTTGGGAACCAACAGCCACGTGGT
>Ga0210019_1002974_pt1 | contig 15905 bp, 14 predicted proteins | sample CryGeyCG2114_020_2_FD_183969 | JGI IMG/M metagenome (GOLD analysis project Ga0210019, IMG submission 183969) | Groundwater microbial communities from aquifer - Crystal Geyser CG11_big_fil_rev_8/21/14_0.20 (SPAdes) (version 2) | ecosystem: Environmental > Aquatic > Deep subsurface > Groundwater ...
CTTTTTAGTCTCCGATAGTTCCTCTTATATTACCGGAGCTTCTCTGGATATCAATGGAGGGGATTTAATGCTTTGACAATAAGAAGTAAATAGAATATAATGATGTAATTATAAATTAACCCCCTCACCTCCATCCTCTCCCCTTGGGGAGAGGAAACATAGGTGAGGGGAAACTTTGAACTTCCATACAATAAATTAGCGAGGCTAAAAGCCTCGCACTACATCTTAGTTCTACGTAGTGCGAACCTTTCAGGTTCGCCAAAAAAGGAAATTCCTATGCATTTAAATTAATAAAACAAAGGGGAAAAATGCCAAAGAAATATAATGCTACAAATATTCAGGTTTTAGGCGGGATTGAAGCGGTAAGAAAGCGGCCGGCAATGTATATCGGAGATACTTCCACTGCCGGACTCCATCACCTGGTCTATGAGGTTGTCGACAATTCCATTGATGAAGCAATGGCGGGTTATTGCAAAAATATTTCGGTTATCGTCCACCCCGATAACACTGTTACCGTTGGCGATGATGGCCGTGGAATTCCGATAGACCTCCATAAAACAGAAAAAAAACCGGCGGTAGAGGTAGTAATGACTCTCCTTCACGCCGGGGGAAAATTTGACAGCAAAACTTACAAGGTCGCCGGCGGACTGCATGGAGTGGGAATTTCAGTAGTTAACGCTCTCAGCGAATGGTTGGAGGTAAAGATTCGAAGAGACAGCAAGGTTTACCATCAGAGATACGAAAGAGGCAAAGTAGTCTCAAAATTAACCATCATTGGAAAAAGCAAACACACCGGAACTGAAGTAACTTTCAAGCCGGATCAACAAATCTTTGAAGTATTGGAATTTAAAGCAGATATCCTTTCTAATCGTCTCAGAGAGTTGGCTTTTTTAAATACTAATCTGGTCATTAAATTTGAAGACGAAAGAAACCAGCAACGAGAAACTTTCTATTATGAAGGGGGAATTAAGTCTTTCGTGCAACATTTAAATAAAAATAAGAATCTTCTTACCCCCGAGCCATTCTATTTCAGAAAAGAGGAAAACGATATTGAGGTAGAATGCGCCCTTCAATATAATGATACTTACAGCGAGAATATCTTCACTTTTGCCAATACTATTAATACGCATGAGGGGGGAACGCATCTTTCCGGATTTAAAACCGCACTTACCCGGGCGATGAATGATTACGCTAAAAATTACAATCTCCTGGATAAGAGCTCTCTCGCTGGAGATGATACCCGGGAAGGGTTGGTTGCCATCTTAAGCGTAAAACTGCCCCAACCGCAATTTGAAGGACAAACCAAAGCCAAACTCGGCAATACCATTGTGAAGTCGGTAGTAGAGACCACGATGTTTTCCCAATTCACTGCTTTCCTGGAAGAAAATCCCAGTATTGCCAATAGCATCGTTAATAAATCGGTGTTAGCCGCGAGAGCCAGGGATGCCGCAAAGCGTGCCCGAGACCTTACCCGGGCAAAGGGGGGGCTGGAGATGGGGAGTCTCCCCGGAAAATTAGCCGACTGCTCAGCCAAAGAACCAAAGGATCGGGAACTCTACCTCGTAGAAGGCGATTCTGCAGGAGGAAGCGCCAAGCAGGGCCGGGACAGGAAATTTCAGGCGATTCTGCCCCTGCGAGGTAAAATTATTAACGTAGAGAAAAGCAGATTGGATAAGGTCCTTTCCAACAATGAAATTCGAACGATGATTTCTGCGGTAGGGGCAGGGATTGGAGAAGAGTTTGACATCGCTAAAGCCCGCTATCATAAAATTATCATTATGACTGATGCTGACGTTGACGGTTCTCATATCCGAACACTTCTCCTGACGTTTTTTTACCGGCAGATGCCGGAAATTATCCGCCAAGGTTACTGCTTCATTGCCCAACCTCCGCTCTATCGAGTAAAAAAAGGGAAAAGAGAAGAGTACATCGAGGATGAGAAAGCATTGGAGAAAATGCTTTTAAACTTTGGAAAAGAAGATATTTCCATTAAGAGAAAAAATAGCCGTGCTTATAAAGAAAAGGAAATAGAAGAGTTGCTTAAAACAATGGAAATTTTAAAAGAACTATTTTTTATGATCAAGCGCCGGGGGCTTGAGCCTCTGCTTTATCTCTCTCGCGAGAAAAAAGGGAAATTCCCGCGGCATTGGATTAAGGAAAAAGAAAAAGAGCATTTTTTCTATAATGATGAAGAGGTTTCCAAATTTATGAAGGTTAAAGAAAAGCAACTGAATCTATCATTTAATTCTAACGGGAAAGAAAATTCAGAGGTAACTGAAATTTTTGAGGCCAAGGAGATGGAAAATCTCTTAACGAAACTGAAATCTTTGGGGATTGAACCGGCTGAATTAGATAAAAAGATATTGAGCATTATTGAAGGAAAGGAAACCATAGATTGTGCGCCGATAGAAGTTTTAGGAAAAATTAGAGAGCTGGGAAAGAAAGGGCTTTTTATTCAAAGATATAAGGGTCTTGGCGAGATGAATCCGATCCAACTATGGGAGACCACGATGAATCCTAAGTCCCGAAGATTTTTAAAGGTTACTTTAGACGACGTAGTAAAAGCTGACGAAACATTTACCATTCTGATGGGAGAAGCCATCCCACCCAGAAGAGAATTTATCCAGCAGCACGCCCTTGAAGTAAAGAATCTGGATATATAGTAGCGGTCGCATTCATGCGACTATTTTGTGCGATGGAATTGCGCTACTACAGTCTACGCTATCTTCAGTAGCAATATGCGGGAGGATTTGACTTCCTGATATTCTGACAGCAACTCGCACCGCTACAATTTTGAAATTCCGGACAACAAGTTATAAAACCACGAATTTATCGAATTTTACGAATTAGAGTAATTCGCGTTAATTCGTGGTTAGAAAAAGGAAATTCCTATGCAATTAAATTAACGTACCAAAAGCAGCAAACCTGACAGTGGTGGCATCCCGCCATTAAACCAAATATCTCTTCACTATCTCAATAGTGCTGGCAGCATTACCGGTGGACTGGGCCTTTTGTAGTTTATCCCGGTAGGCGTAGATGGATAAGGCCTTTTTCATCACGTTGGCAAAGAGTTCCCGGGATAAAGACATCGCTTTTACCGGCTCAAGCCGATAGGTAAACTGGTCCTCCCCAAACCAACCAGAGTAGCCGGTATCAATGGCCGCATAGCAGAAATCGGCTAACTTCCAATTATCCCCCGTCCCGGCAATTCTATCTTCATCATTAGAGTGGGTCTTGCTATTGTTGATGTGAAAATTAACTACCGGAACTCCGAATTTCTGCATCGCATAAAGAGTAAAGGCAGGCTCTACCGCATACATCTGCTCATGACCATAGTCAATGGCGACCCCCATATTATTCCCTCCGCATTCCTCGTTAACCATTTTTGCCACTAAAGCGGCGCAATGGGTGGTGGGAATAATTATATTGCCTTCTCTGGGTTCATGGAGTTTTGCTTCAACGCCAAATTTAAGTCCGAATTTTTTTGCTTTTTTGTTAATGCTGATGCATCCTTCAATAAATCGCTGCAGAATTTCTCCGTAGTTCACCTCAAAGTTATAGTCCCAGCCATCTGAACCCGGCCAGAGCGCTACCGAAGAACAGCCAATTTCTTGGGCAATTTCTACTCCCTGCAATGCTACCGAAAGAGCGTCCTTGCGGATTGTCTCGTTGCTATTGGTAATTCCGCCTAATTTCCATTTAGGATGGGTGAAGAGATTGGTATTCATATTGGTAGGAATAAGTTTGTACCGGGAGAGAGCATCCTTTGCTGCAGAGATTTTGCCGGAGTCCTTTTTAAAATTTTCATCAATAAAAACCGCTTCGTGGAATTCAATCCCTTCAATACCGGCTCTTGCTACGCGCTTAATCTGAGCAATGATTCCCGAATCAAGTTCCGGATTATATCCGGTGGTGGCAAACCGGTCCAAAAAATCTCCCGCGCACCAGTGACCGGCCGCAAAACGAAGGTCAAATTCAGCAAAGAACCGGTCAATTTTTTCTCCTTCTAAATAATCCTTATAGGTAGTTTCTAACTTCTCTAAATTCTCCCGATTAATCTTCATCTCCCTCTCCTTTGTGCCTCTTGAAGTAGGCGATAAGCCGGGTTTTGTCGTAGATGGTCATTTCTCTGGGATGCCCATTGCTGGACACCTCAAGCAGCCTACCCGAGAGATATATTGCGGGGAATCTCTCATACTTGGCCTTGCTCCGGATGGGGTTTACCTTGCTCCGCCAGTTACCCGGCGGACGGTGAGCTCTTACCTCGCCATTGCACCCTTACCCCCCACTTCTTGCTGTTCTCCCCCCCGCTTTGCTTCGCAAAGCGAAGCAGGGGGGGATGAAGCAAGAAAGCAGTGGGGGCGGTATCTTTTCTGTGGAACTTTCCTTCCCTTCGCAGGGAGCCGTAATTAGCGGCCATCCTTCCCGCAGGAGCCCGGACTTTCCTCCCCCCCCTCGTTTTTGCTTCGCATAACGAAGCAGGGGGGGGTAACCACCTCGCCTACTTCAAGATGGCAACATTGGCTAAGTGATCTGCTTCTTTATTCTCCGAATGACTGATATGGATAAATTCTATCTTTTCAAAACTTTTCTTCAAATGCTGCCCCAAAAGGAATAATTGGGAGAGTAAATTATCTTTAACCCGATAGAGGCCATTCATCTGCTTAACCAGAAGTTCGCTATCAGTGTAAAGGCAGACGTTATTTGCTTTTAGCATCAGGGCTTCCTGCAACCCATAGATAAAGGCAAGATACTCAGCAACATTGTTAGTGGCAATTCCAATATACTTGCTTACCTTTTTGATGGAGACACCCTTCTGGTTATAAATTACTATCCCGATAGCCGCTTTTCCGGGATTGCCTTTTGCCGAACCGTCAATATAAAGAGTAATCTTTTTCACTGCTTTAAGAGATAAAGAATTCTACTGCAGTTTTCGCACTGGGCAAACTCTTCTTTTTTTCTCACATTTTCAATAAGGTCAAACGATACCTTCATAAAGCAACCCGAACAAGTCCCATCTTCAATCTCAGCAATGGCCAGATTATTTTTTTTGGAAGCTCTTATCCTCTCATAAAGAGAAAGAGCGGTCTTGTCGATCTTGGTCGTTAGTAATTTCCTTTTATTTTCTTCTTCGTTTAATTGAGATTTTAAAACTTCTATTTCTGCCCGCACTCTCTTATCTTCCTCGGCTAATTTTTCATTTTCTCCTTTGAGGAGAGCGATTTCCTTTTCTTTTTGCGTGAGAAAAGTGTCATTCTTATCCATTATTTCTAAAATTTTACTTTCCGTTTGCGAGATTTTCTCTTGGGATTCTTTAATCTGTTGAAGAAGAACAGTATATTCCTTATTGGTTTTGGCTTCATTTAACTGACGTTGAGCCTTCGCCAATGCTTCTTCTTTTTCCCTCAATTCAAGCTCCTCTTTCCTCTTCTCCAGTTCCCCTGTTTGAATCTTTTTTTCAACTTCCGTTAATTCTTGCTTTTCCCCTTCCACTCTATTTTTTAATTCCTCTACTCCCAAAGGCAGGTTCTTAATCCTGTTTTTAAGACTAAAAATCTTAAGGTCATAAGATTGCAATTCTTTTAAGAGAGGGATTTGCTCATCTACCATATTGGTCTGGCAACTATAACACAATTTCCCTGAGTAGTCAAGATATGCTATTCTATATTTATTGTATGGAATTTCCTTTTGGACGCAGATACACGCAGATAAATACTAAACAAGTTATAAAACCACGAATTTATCGAATTTTACGAATTAGAGTAATTCGCGTTAATTCGTGGTTAGAAAAAGGAAATTCCTATGCAATTAAATTATTAGAAACTTTATTATTTACTTCATTAGAATCCTGATTTTATCCTGAAGTTATCTGCGTCCGATTAATTTTATAGGGAAATGAAAAAGAAATTCACTTTGAAAATATTTAAATTAAAGAAAAGATATTTCTGGTTTAGAAATCCGGTAACCAAAATTAAAAAAAGCGGGAAAATTTATCGCCGAGAACGTGAAAAGGAAAAAATAGAGAAAGAAATAGAGAAAGAATAAGTGGGCGATGCTGGGATTGAACCAGCGACTTCTACCGTGTGAAGGTAGCACTCTCCCTCTGAGTTAATCGCCCTTTGAACCGTTAAACAGAATATATCAATAAGCCCTTAAAAAGTCAAGTTATAAAACCACGAATTTATCGAATTTTACGAATTAGAGTAATTCGCGTTAATTCGTGGTTAGAAAAAGGAAATTCCTATGCAATCAAGTTAGCCAAGATGAAAAAGGCAATTATTTTACTTTCCGGAGGGATTGATTCTTCAACGACCCTTTATTTAGCTAAAAGTCAGGGCTACCAACCAACCGCTCTGATTTTCGACTACCATCAGCGCCACAAAAAAGAGATAGAATCAGCTAAAAAGATTGCTAAAAGCGCACCTAGCTCCTATAAACTCGTAAAGATTTCTTTCCCGGAAGGGGGAAGTTCTCTTCTGGACCCAAATCTACCTCTCAGGTTACACCCCCACCTACCTCCGGGGGCTTCACTCCCCTCGAGGGGGAGGATAGAGGAGAGGGGGAGAGAAAAAATCCCTTTTACCTATGTCCCAGCGCGAAATATCATATTTTTATCCTACGCTCTCTCCTGCGCGGAAACCTGGGGGTCAAGAGCAATATTCATCGGGGCAAACCAGGTTGATTATAGCGGATATCCTGATTGCCGGGCAAGTTTCATTGCTGCCTTTAACCGGATGGTTAAGGAAGGGACCAAATCTAAAAATATCAAGGTAATTGCCCCCTTGATGAAAATGAACAAAGGGGAAATAATTAAATTGGGAATGAAATTAGGGGTCCCCTACCATTTAACCTGGTCCTGCTACGAAGGAAAGGAAAAGCCCTGCCTTAAATGCGACTCCTGTAAATTCCGCCTTAAAGGATTCCGGGAAGCAGGAATAACCGACCCACTACTTTTTAACCACAGAGGCACAGAGAACACAGAGAAAAAACTACCACGAAATCACGAAATATAGAAGACACGAAACAAAGAATAGCAACCACGATATTATCTCGAATTTCACGAATTAAAAACAATATTCACCACAGAGGCACAAAGACACAGAAAACACAAAGTTCACCAAGAATTATAAATAAATTTTTTCTTGGAGTGCTTTGAGTCTTGGTGCCTTTGTGGTAAAATTTTATTTGTGGTTAAAGTGATTTGTAGTTTTTCGTGTTTTCGTGTCTTCGTGGTAATCTTTGTAATTTTAATGGAAAAAGCAAAGGTTTCTGAAGTTTTCTCCTCCATCCAGGGAGAAGGCCCTTATTTAGGCAGGAGGGAAACGTTTGTCCGCTTCTCCGACTGCAATCTGAATTGTGTTTTCTGCGATGTTGAACAGAAAAAAGAGAAATTTTATACTGCCGGAGAGTTAATAAAAAGAATTAAAGAAATTGCTCAAAGGACAAAATGGCTGACTTTAACCGGAGGAGAACCTCTACTCTGGTCTGATTTTCTTAAGGAACTCCTTCCTCTTCTAAAACAGCAAGGATATAAAATAACCCTGGAGACCAACGGAACGTTGCCTGAAAAATTTAAGGAAATAAAGAGTTTAATATCCCTGGTGTCTTTAGACTTTAAACTGCCGAGTTCAACCGGAGAAAAACCTTTCTGGAAAGAGCACCAACAATTCTTAGCTCTGGCTAAAGAGAAGTCTTTCGTTAAAACAGTCATCACCGCTAAAACAAGTTCAGAAGACCTAAAAAAAGCGGCAAAGATAATTTCCGGGATTGACCAAAAAATCCCGCTTATCCTGCAACCCGCAGCCCCCTATAAAAAGTTTAGAGATGTCCCCCGGATAAAAAAAGTTTTACAATTTCAACAAGAAGCATTAAAATTTATTTCCGACGTAAGGACAATACCGCAGATGCACAAATTTCTAAAATTAAAGTGAAAAAGAAAATGATTGAAACCACCGATAACACGCAGAACAACAACAGATGACAGCACTGCTGTCATTGCGAAGCCGAAGGCCGTGGCAATCTCGTCTTTTTTCCTCTCCCCGACGGGGAGAGGACGAAAGTGAGGGGGCGCAGTGTCATTTTCAGGGTTTTTTGTTCCTTATGCGTGTCTGTGCTATAATTTTTTTACAACTCTATTACCTAAATAAATGAAAAAAACAAAAGAACAAACAATTACCTGGAACCACCCCGGAGGGAAACTCCTGCGCAAAGGCGCGGAATACTGCACCGATGCGGAATTACTGGCCATTCTTATAGGGGCAGGGATTCCCGGTAAATCCGCCGTCAAGATGGCCGAAGAAATTATTGAACGCTATCAGGACTTTAAGGGACTGGCAAACCAACCGTTTGAAAATATTTACCAAATCAAGGGTCTCAAGCAGGTCAAGGTAATCCGTATCGCTGCTGCCCTGGAAATCGCCCGGCGCATTGTCCAGCAGGTGGCGAAAGAACTGAAAAATGAGTAAATTTGTCAATCCCTTTGAAATCGTTGACCGCCACACCGAATGGAGTGCGGCGGCAACCTTCACCGAATGGGCTAATCAAATTGTCAAAGAAGAAAGGTTGTCTTTCGGCCCGGCCAGAGTTGAAAAAAGGGGTGTTGACAAAAAAAGACCAGACTGCGTTCTTTATGATAACCCATCCTGCACAAAAACCGCTCTGGTTATAGAATTTAAACAGCCCTATTACGACCCGTTTGATGCAGAATTAAAGGAAGCCGCCCGGCAGAAGGCCACCAAAAGAAAATCCCCCTATTTTGCCACCTCTAACTTCAAAACGCTTATTCTTTGGAGCACGACCAGCGTCAATAACGGCGAACCCGAAGAAAACCAGATTCGCGGCCGATTTGAACTTTCCCGGATTGAAAACCTTGATTACCTGGAAAACCCGTCCTACCAGTTAACCATCCAGACGGAACTAAAGAAATTCCTTAACGAATTTTACCAGTTCTATACCGGCAAAAAGAAAGAAAAGAAACTTCCCCTTGACGCAATCTTGATTTACCGGCTTTCCGAAAAGATTAGGGTCTTAACTACTCTCTATACCCCTATAATTCAGGAACACTATCAGGAAGACAAACAATTCCGGCGCAACCTGCGGAAGTGGTTCAACGAGCAGGAGTGGAGTCTTCCGCCTTTTCCTGAAATATACGACTTTGAAAAAGCCGCCAGACAGGCCGCGTATCTTTTGGTAAACAAAATTTTCTTTTACGAGGTTCTCCGAGCGCAAACCGGTCAGATTCCAGAATTGAAAATTCCGAAAGACCTTACCACCGGCGGTCAGTTAAAAAGCGAACTCCACGCAAAGTTTGAACACGTATTGCGAGTTGATTACGAAACAATCTATGCTCCTGACTTTCTTGACAACCTTGCCTTTCCGGACAGCAAAGGGGTCATCCAGACCGTTGCCGATTTAATCACTGCCCTGAACCGCTACGACTGGCCGCAACTGGTCAAAGAAGCGCCGGATACCATCGGCAAGATTTTTGAAAACCTGATTCCGGCAAAAGAACGCCATAACCTCGGTCAGTACTTTACCCGGACAGACGTTGTGGATTTAATCCTTTCCTTCTCTCTGAAAAACCCTACCAAAGATACGGTTATGGACCCGGCTTGCGGCACCGGCACCTTCCTCATTCAGGCATATTTTCAGAAACGGCTCCTGGACCCCACGCTTGACCACAAAGAGATACTTTCTTCGCTTTGGGGAGTGGACATCGCCAAGTTCCCGGCCCATCTTTCTACCATAAACCTTGCTTTGCGCAACCTCAGGGAAAAAGATAACTACCCGCAAATCTTCCAGAATGACTTTTTCGCCCTCAAACTCGGCGGCTTGGTTGACCATCCCAGCATAGATGCAAAAGAAGTTAATCGGCACGATGGCACCATTCAAAAAATCCATTACCCCAGAACCGTTGATGTCATTGTCGGAAATCCTCCCTACACCCGCCAGGAGGAAATAAGCAAAATCTCCGGAAAAGAAGAAGCATATAAGGAAAACCTTATCCAGGCCGCCCTCAAGGATGCAAAAGGCAGACAGATAGCAAAAATTTCCAGGAGAGCCGGAATCCATGCCTATTTCTTCATTCACGGGTTTAAGTTCCTCAAGAACGGCGGAAGGTTTGGCTTTATTGTCTCCAATTCGTGGTTGGATGCAGACTACGGCAAAGACCTCCAGGAATTTTTCCTGAAAAATTATAAGGTCGTGGCCATTATTGAATCCAAAATTGAACGCTGGTTTACCGATGCGGACATCAACACCTGCATTATTATCCTGGAAAAAGCCGAAGGCCAGGCCAATGCCGTTTCAAGAGATACCAACCTGGTCCGGTTTGTCCAACTCAAAAAACCCTTGACAGATTTTATTCCTTCTTTTTCAACCAACAAGGCAGACCAGAAAGAACGTCTCTCCCGGATTGAAAAATTGAAAGAACTGGTCCTGGTCCACGACAAATATTTTGAGGACGAAAAGATAAGGATTCGTCCGAAATTACAGAAAGAACTCTGGAAAGAAGGTCTGAAGGAAGAAGCACAAACCTACGCAGGGACAAAGTGGGGAAAGTATCTAAGACATCCCGAGATTTTCTTTAAGATTGTAAAAAAGGGAGAAGGCAAATTGCTTAACTTAGCTCAAGTCGCCAGTTTTGGAGGTTATATTCACGATAATAATGTCAAAGATAAATTCCCTAAAACAAAAATTATCTTATCATCCCAGTCAATAGACAAAATTACTGCCTACGAATCCGATAAAAATGTTGTAATGAAAGGGGTGAAACCATCTGGAAACTCCCGGTCGGTCCCAGATATTGTAGTTGGTAGAACTTTCAATGATACTTTTCTCGTTGTTTATAATGCTGATAGAGTATTATTCAAAAGATTCTACAAGATTTTAGCGAAGAACAAGAAACACACTTTGGATATTTGTTTAGTACTAAATTCTACCTTGCAAATCCTTTTTTGGGAATGTATTGGAATAACAGAAGGACTTGGAGCTTTAAATATTTATAAAGATGACTTCGATAAAATACTCATCCCTGCACCAAAATATTTAACCCTTCCAAAACAACAATTTGAAAGCTTTATGAATCGTGAAATTAAAGACATCTTTGAAGAAATAGGCGCTTTTTCCCCTGAAGAAGTTTCTCTTGCTAAAGTCAAACCTGACCGCAGGAAACTCGACAAGATTATATTGGGCGACATCCTCGGCTTAACAGAAGAAGAACAACTCGAAGTTTATAAGGGCGTCGTTGACCTTGTTTCTTCCCGGCTTCAAAAAGCAAAAAGCGTTAATGGAAAGAAAAAATCTAAGGAAAAAATAATTGAAGAAAAGCAGGTTGAGCAGATTTTAAATTGGATTGGCAAAAGCGAATTACCGGAAATTTGGCAAAAATACAACCCAGCCAATAATCCAAAAACTAAACCCATAACGGTTTCCCAATACGACGAAAAGGCTCATCTGTTAAAGTCCCTCTTTGGCTGGCAGGTAATCTGCGGAAGGCAAAAATTTGACTGCAAAACTAAAGACGAAGCAGAACTTCTCTTATTCTGGATTCTGATGGGAAGAGAAGAAATTGCCCTGACAAGCAGGATTCCTTCACTCGCCCTGGATTTAACCTTGGTCAAAAAGGAATATGACCGTATCCATAAAATCTTGAATGACGCCCTGGATGGTATCATAGACGAAAAACTTAAATCCCGCATCCGCCACCTTGCTTGGGAAAACCTGCTTAACCGGAAGGAGTGAAATATGTTTCGCACGTTTATACAAGTAACCACATTGTTAGTTGTACTTCTATCTTCATATTTCTTGATAAGAGGCACAATTACTTTATCCGCGCAAGATTTAGCAGAATTATCGAAGCCAAAATGGGGTTATCATTTAGGCGTTGCTAAAAATTTAGTTCATCAACGTTCGGATACAAAGATAGGTTTTTCTTTACTTCTGTTGAGTTTTTTTCTTCAACTAATCAACATGCTTTGGCCTATGAAAATAGGTGATTTCGCTGTAAATAAGAAAGGTGTGTTCTTAGCTATTATCGCTTCAATTTTAGTATTTTTCATTGCCAATAGTACATCACACTTTATGTCTAAAGTTTCGTACAAAAAAGTTGAGAGTATATTAAAGAGTGATTAGAGTTTTTATGGAGAATCAAAACTTGACATTTTAATTAAATTATAGTATATTATAAGCGTAATAGTTCATTTAATAAGTGAATTATTACATATAGATTATAGTCTAAAGGGTAAAAATAGTATAATTAAAGTGTCATAGTTCAACTAATAAATGAATTATGGTGTATAAAATATAGTATGGAAACATTATCCGGGATTGGCAAATTAGATAGGCAGAGATTGGCTGAAATAATCCGCGTAAGCAAGGGAAGTATTTCAGTTACCGAAGCCTGCAATATTCTGAATTTATCTTCACCCGCAGTAGCCAAAATGCTTTCTCGTTGGGCAAAGAAGGGATGGCTTTCTCGGGTTCGCCGAGGAATTTATATCCCGATACCGCTTGAATCCAGAACTACCGATATTGCCTTAGAAGACCCATGGATAATTGCTGAGAGATTATTTGCACCGTGTTATATAGGTGGATGGAGCGCGGCTGAGTATTGGGGTTTAACCGAGCAGATTTTCCGAACTATTTTGGTAATGACCCAACAAAAACCAAGAGAGCATTCACCAGTCATTAAAGGAACGAAGTTTCTATTGCGGACAATATCAAATAGGGCAATGTTTGGAATTAAGCCAGTCTGGAAAGGACAGGTAAGAGTATCAGTTTCTGACCCAACACGCACTATAATTGATATGTTAAATGACCCGCAACTGGGTGGTGGAATTCGCTCAACAGCAGATATATTTACCAATTACCTAAAATCAGAAAAAGTGAATATAGAGTTATTACTTGAATATACAAAACTATTAGGTAATGGAGCGGTTTACAAGCGGCTCGGTTTTTTATTAGAGCGCTTTGCTCCAGATAAAAAGACAGCCATAAATATCTGTCAGTTATCGCTAACCACAGGAAATGCCAACCTTGATCCTAAACTTGAAGGAGATAGATTAATTAACCGATGGAGATTATGGATACCTAAGAGCTGGAGCAATAGTAAGGGAGAATAAAAGTGATTAATAAGCAAGAGATAATGGATTTCTCCAGAGAATTTGGACTGAGTCCAAATGTGGTTGAAAAGGATTATGTCCTTGGATGGATTCTGGATGGTATTTCACACCAGCCAAAAATCAGCAACGGCTGGATTTTTAAGGGTGGAACCTGCTTGAAAAAATGCTATTTTGAAACATACCGCTTTTCAGAAGATTTGGATTTTACACTTAAGAATCAAGAACAAATCAATAATGATTTCCTAATGGGTGTATTCAAAGATTTAACTGATAAGGTTTATGAAAAGACCGGTATTGAGATGCCAAAAGATAAAATCAGTTTTGATATTTATCAGAATCCCCGCGGTAAAACATCGGCACAAGGAAAGATAAGTTACAGAGGACCAATGAAACCTGGTGGGAATTTACCCACGATTAAGTTAGATTTAACTGCTGATGAAATATTGATGCTTGAGCCAGTTGACCGAGAAGTTCATCATCCTTATTCTGATAGACCGAAGCAAGGAATTCACATCCAATGTTATTGTTTTGAGGAATTATTTGCCGAAAAAATTAGAGCGTTAGCAGAGCGTCTCAGACCAAGAGACCTTTATGATGTGGTTAATTTATATCGTCATGAAGGTATCAATCCTGACCGGACTCTGGTATTAAGCACACTTGGTAAAAAATGTCAGTTTAAGAATATACCAATTCCGACTATGGAAATACTCAATGCCAAACCGGAACGCACTGAATTGGTAAACGAATGGTCAAATATGTTGAAGCAGCAACTACATGTATTGCCACCGTTTGAACAGTTCTGGCAGGACTACTTATACTACTCAGTTAAATCCACATAAAGATAAAAGCGGTTATCTTTGTTCTGGACGAATAGGATATATTGTTGAAACGAAATATTAAAAGGATTATTTTCAAAATTCGGAGAAACAGGCAAAAGTAAAAGAATACGAGCGACAGATTGGCCCGTTAGATGTTTACTATCTAACGGGGTGAATAAATTGTATGATTTAACCGAAGAGGAAATAAAAATTGTTGAGCAGTTTGGAGCGAAGGACAAATAGTTTATACTACAATGAAAATAAGCAAAGATTATGACGGATTGCAGGAAGATGTGAGAAAGCTAAAGAAACCCACGATAGAGGTCTGGGCCAATAAGTATCCGGATAAAAGATATCTCATTGCGATGGAGATTTTTGAATTCACCTGCCTTTGTCCCAGGACCAATCTCCCCGATTTCGCCAAAATTATTATAAAATATATTCCGGATAAATACTGCGTAGAATTAAAGTCTTTCAAGTATTATCTTTTCTCCTACCGGAATGTAGGAATATTTCACGAACACGCCATCAATAGGATTTTGGATGATTTTATTGCCGCCTGCCATCCCTGTTGGGCAAGTATCACCGGGGAATTTAACCCCCGCGGTGGAATCAAGACCATCGTGAGCCGCGAGTATAGAAGGAAGGGTAAGTAGTACAATTGTTGAGGGGAGGGGTTAATTGACAGGAGATTAAAATAGGATTATACTAAGTATAATTTGTATATATAGAAATTATACAAACCTTATTTTTCATAAGGTCAATAGAAGCAAAAAGGAAGCGAAATTATCGAATTATAATTGAACTGAACTCTTTTCAAAAAGGAATACGAGAAAGGATAGAAAAAACAGTTATTCTCCAGAAGATATTTTCAACTCTTGAGAAATTAGGAGCAAATCGAGTAGAAGGATATTTACATGCCCAAATACTCTTTAATAAGAAAGATTATACTTTAATTTCTGAAGTGCTTTTTAATAAGATTCCAGATATTTCCCTTCTTAAAGATAAAGACCCTGAAAGTGTCGCAAGCCTTAGAGATTTAGGATTCAACCTTCAGAATTCCAAATTAAGAATAGAGAATCTTTCAATTGATATTTCTTCAGATAAGTTTTTAAATATATCTACTTTAAGCAAGATTGACTTCGAAATTAACAAGAAATCATTTTCTGAACTTCACAACAGAGCTATTGAAGTAACAAAATTGTTTGTAAAGGAGAAGAAATAATGTCAACAGATTTAACTAAGTGGCATCCTGAAGTTGCATGGGCACGAGAAGATATTCCTATTTCCTGCCGAAATATTTCTATAGAAAAACTAAGGGGAAAAGCTAAAGTTGAGAAGGTGAAACCTTACACTTTTCCTTACATGATTAAGATAACTCAAGAATCTTCTACAGTTACAGTTACGGCAATTGTGAATGAATTTGTAAATTCAGTAAAACAACTACCAAAATTATGTGCTATTTTCTTTAAATGTGTAGATAAGCAGATTATTCTTTGGACGGTGATTAAACATCTTGATTTTGAGACTGAATATACAATCTGTAAATCGGAGAACAGAATTGCAAGGAAACGTCAAGAATTTACTTTTGATTTTTTAACCTTGCCCCGGAATGGTAAACCTCTGCATAAAGTAGTACCAAAAGATTTAAAGATTGTTTATCAAAAATCAGAAGGATAAGAGAACCGACATATAAACGATGCCCGAAAGAGATGAACATATCAAGAAGGCAGAAAGAAATCTTAAATTATCAGAAGAAGGTATATTCAATCCTGACAAAACAAAGTATCTAGATTGGTATGTAACTATTCTCTTTTATATTGCACTTCACTACATAGATTCGGTCTTAGCAACATATAGTAGTAGTTGGCCTGAAACAATGACTCATCCCAGAGAGCATAAAAGACGTGATAATTTGGTTAGAACCGTTTCTCCATTGTCAACTGTCGCCGTTGAATATTTTATG
>Ga0210019_1002979_pt1 | contig 15896 bp, 14 predicted proteins | sample CryGeyCG2114_020_2_FD_183969 | JGI IMG/M metagenome (GOLD analysis project Ga0210019, IMG submission 183969) | Groundwater microbial communities from aquifer - Crystal Geyser CG11_big_fil_rev_8/21/14_0.20 (SPAdes) (version 2) | ecosystem: Environmental > Aquatic > Deep subsurface > Groundwater ...
CGCACACTAGCGCAGCCTCAGGAGACAAAAACATGCAAACAGTTCAAGAAATAAACTCGCTCTCATCCCCGCTCTAAAGAGCGGTCGCCCGCTCTTCAAGCGGGCTGGATTTCCCGCGAGCATTTAAATTTGAAAAAAATTTAAAATTTATTTAAATTCATTTAAGTACGGAATTTTTTTTGCGTTTTCTCTTGTTTTTGGAAGCGCCGATACAAGCAAACCAAGGGTATTCCATGTCCCCTCAATAAGGTCTTTTTTCCTTGAGTTGGAAATAGAAACAGAAATGGATGAATCAGTATAGGATACACTGCTTTCCTCAAGGTTTACATTAATCATTACTGCCGGGTCTTTTTCCAGAAAATCCTGAAGTACTTCAACTTCCTGGGTTGAAGCAGTAACGCATGGCATGCCAAGCAATTGACAGTTTCCTGCAAAAATTTCCGCAAAACTTTCACCTATAATTGCCTTTACCCCCCATCTTTTCAATGACTGGGGCGCATGTTCCCTTGAAGAACCGCACCCGAAATTCTTGTTTACAACAAGTATCGATGCACCATGAAATTCAGGTTTGTTAAAAGAATGATTTTTTTTATTTCCTTTTTCATCAAATCTTGCGTCATAAAAAGCAAATTCTCCGAGACCATCAAAAGTAATTGTTTTCATGAATCTTGCTGGAATTATTCTGTCAGTATCAATTTCGTTTCCCTTTACAGGAACTCCTTTGCCTGAAATCTGAGTAATCTTTGTCATTTCACATCAGCTCTCTCACATCAGTTACTCTTCCTTCAATTGCCGCTGCAGCAACCATTGCAGGACTCATCAGCAAGGTTCTTCCGCTTGGGGATCCCTGCCTGCCTTTGAAGTTTCTGTTTGAAGAAGATGCACTTAGTTGCCTGCCCAGTAATTTATCCGGATTCATTGCAAGGCACATTGAACAACCCGCAAAACGCCATTCAAAACCTGCATTTGAAAATATTTTATCAAGCCCTTCATGCATTGCCCGCTTTGCAACCTGCTCCGAACCAGGAACAACAATAGCCTTTACACCAGGATCAACTTTTCTTCCATTACATACCTTTGCAGCTTCCCTCAAATCAGAAATCCGCCCGTTTGTACAGGAGCCAATGAATGCGACATCTATTTTTGTTCCAGCTATAGGTTGCCCTGCCTCAAAACCCATGTGTTCAAGAGCCTCCTCCGCGGTTTCCTTTGCACCACCTGAAAAATCCTTTGGATTTGGAATGTTCTCAGTAACCTGTATTCCTTGTTCAGGATTTATTCCCCAAGTTACCATCGGCGCAAGTTTTGAAACATCCATTTTGTAAGAAGCATCAAACTTTGTATTTGAATCGGTTGCGATTGATTTCCACCATTCTTTTGCCAAATCAAATGCATTGCCTTTCGGGCAAAATTCTTTCCCTTCTAAATAATCAAATGTTTTTTGGTCAGGGTTCACGTAACCTGCGCGTGCGCCACCCTCAATAGTCATATTGCAAACAGACATTCTTTCTTCCATTGTCATTATTTCAAAAGTTTCGCCTGAGTATTCATAAGCAAAACCTATTCCGCCTTTCACTCCAAGCTCCCGAATTATCTTCAGAATAACATCCTTTGAATAAACTCCTTTTTCAAGTAAACCAGTTACCTCAATTTTTTTTACTTTAGGTTTTGAAATTGCCATACAGCCAGAAGCAAGTACATCTCTAACTTGGCTTGTTCCAATACCAAAAGCAATTGCACCAAAAGCACCATGAGTGGATGTGTGTGAGTCACCGCACGCAATTGTCATTCCCGGTTGTGTCAGGCCAAGCTCTGGACCGATTACATGAACAATCCCCTGCTTTCCTGAACCAGGGTTATAAAATTTTACTCCAAATTCAGAGGCATTTTTTTCTATTGCAAGCATCATTTGTTCGGCAAGATTATCTTTGTATGGCCTCTGCCTTGTGGCTGTGGGCACTATGTGATCAACTGTCGCAACAGTCCTCTCAGGAAAAGCCACTTTGAGGTTTTCTTCACGAAGCATCTGGAATGCCTGCGGGCTTGTAACCTCGTGTATTAGATGCAATCCAATGAAAAGTTGGCTTTCTCCACTAGGAAGCTTCTGGACTTCATGCAGTTGCCACACCTTATTGAATAAATTCTCAGCCATAAGGAAATATTGATGGATGAAAAGGGTTAAAAAAGTCAGCCTGTGAATAGGCATTACAAGTACGCAAAAGAGAGGTTTAAAAAGAAAAAAGAGTATTATTGAAACATGAGTTCATCAATAAACATATCCGAAGTGCTACATAATGCACTTACGATGGTTTTTAAGGATTCAAAATTACTGAAATTTGTAATTGTACTGATTTTTTTACAGTTGATTCTTATAAACGGAATAATTGTTTCCGCTTACTTCATCCTTGGTGCAGGAGTAGTTACTCAGGTCGCTGCGGGCACAATGGAAGCACAGGATTTTGCTTCTGGTTTGCTTAATATTGTTTTTATTATTGTTGCTTTTCCTTTGATTCTTGTGTATGTTTTTGTTTGGATTTATTTCACTCAAAAAATAATTATAAGAGCACTTGAACTTCTTGGATTTAAACCTACTCAATACGGCATCGGAAAATTATTGAAATCTATTGTGCTTTCAATCTGGGTTAGTATTGCGATAATGATTTCATGGTACAACAGAAAATTCATGATTCTTTTCTTTGCAATTATATTCCTTGGATTGTTGAGCGTTGTTGCAGCATTCTTATTCCCTATTGCTTCTTTATTTTTGTTCATTATAATTGCACTTCTTTTCATCTCGTATTTTTTCATTTTAGTTTACAATTCAGTTAGACTTTCTCTTGCTCTTGAAATTTTCCTGAATAAAGATCAGGGAATTGAGGCATGTACAAGAGAATCATGGGATCTTACTGAGGGCGTTGTTGGAAATGTATTCCTTGCAGGGTTTATTCCAGGAATCATAATTTACCTTATTGAAGTTGTTTTTGGACTGGTTGCAATTGGTTTGCAATTGGCAGGCCAGCTTGACCAAAATCTTGTTTTAGTCGGATTTTTGGCATCAACAGTATTCACAATAATCTATTCAGGATTTACATCCGCAATGTACTTGATGGTTTCGCCTTCAATTTATGCACAACTTTCTTTCCAGGGAAATGAAAAAATTAAAACCGAAGAAACTCCAATACATTCTGATAAAATTACCAAAAGGGCATTTTCTCCTGCGCGAAGGGAAGTTCAGGCAGGTTATGCGTCTGATGCATCAATGGCTACAGGCACAAGGGAAAATAAAATTGAAAGAGCAGTTCAATTGCTGAAACCAGAGGCGGACAAATTCACTGATGATGAAATAAGGCAGGCTTTTGCGGGAAAGGATTTGAGCCCTGATATGATTAATGAAGTCATCAAAAGAATAAGAAACTAATTACAGGAATTCCTTGAATGAACTTCAATGAATCTGTTTGGAAATTTATTAAAAAAATACCTAAAGGAAAGGTAGCCACTTACAAAGAAATTGCACGCGCAATTGGAAATGTAAATGCTTTTCGTGCAGTTGGAAATGCATGCAACAAAAACCCACACTCTCCAAAAGCCCTCTGCCACAGGGTTGTTGCAGCGGATGGAAAAATCGGAGGGTATGCTTTTGGCGAAAAGAAAAAAATTTTGCTCCTCAAAAAAGAGGGTGTTGCTGTTTCAAATGGAAAAATAGTTGATTTTGAAAATGTATTATACAAATTTGATTAGCTCTATCGGTGCGCACGATTGAACTTAGTTATCATTTCCTGCATTTTTGGATTGGATTTAATTAAACCCATTAATTCAGCTTTTGTAACAACCTTCCCCGAACCTGCCCTTACCTTTACCATTACATCCCCAAGGATTTCCCTTATTATTTCCTGAAACTGAATAGAAGTAAAATCTCCATCTGCCGTTCGGAACATAGGCTCCATTTCAAGTGTCTTAATGTGCTTTTCAAGAACTTCTCTAACCCTAGGAACTGCCTCACCCTGATTTTGAATAGTAATCCAATCGGTTTTTATCCCGGAATATCTGGGTCCATGATGTCCGCCATGTTCTCCAGGAGAGTGAAATTCAGTAGCCCTTCCTGAATTACTTTGAGTGTGTAATCTGCGAGAAGACATATAAAAGTAAGCAGTAAAGCAGATATAATCTTTATGGATTAAGAAAAATAGGCAAAGTATGCGATTATAATATAAAGGGCGATTATCAAGATACCCACGTATAGGCTCTTGTTTTTGAATTGCCTTTGCTTTGAAACAAGGTAAAAGAAGTATAATTCACCAATAAGGACCAGTACAATAAGCAGCATTACAAGGTATCCTGCAAGGTTCATTATTGCAGGCGGATTTACAAGCAAAAAATGGAATACTGAAAGAAAATAAACAAAGTAAACCAGTTGCTGTACCCTTTTCCATTTTCCGCCTAACTTTTTAACCGCCCAATCTGTGGAGGTTATTGCAATAATGAAAAGCAATGGATATGCAATCAAACCAAAAATAACAGGGTTCTGAAAAGGATCAAGTATGAAAAGCGCATTTGCGATGTTTCCCATGAAAAGAATGTTTGTTGCAGTAAGCACATGTATTGCAATAAAAATGAATCCGATTACGCCAAAATTTCTCCTTATGTCCCAGTGTTTTGCAAGAGCAGGTCTGAATTTGAATATTATGCTTGAAAGAAGCGCAAAGGAAATGAAAGTTATTCCTGTGAAAGCAGATGCCCTCAAAACTGAAATTCCAAGATCATTGTTTCCCAAAAAAGATTGCTGGTAAGAAAATTCAATGAGCCAAAAAATAATTGAAATTGTTATAAAAATAAGATTTTGTTTCCATTTCTTAAAAGCACCTTCAAACAAATAAGTCACCTAAGGAAGAATATGGTTTACCACAATTTTCATTATTTCCCTTATCTGTGCAACCGCAATATGGTCTCCTTGAAAAACATAAACTGCTTCAATTAACGGTCTTACATTTTTTTCAATAAATTCCGCAGGTTTTGCAAGAATAGTTTTTTTACGGGTTGCATTCATTGCAAAATCAAGATCCTTTTTCAGATCTTCATGAGTATAAGGAATAAAAATTCCCTCCCTTGGATTCAGTTTCATCAATGCATCAGGGCTTCCGATAAATTTTCCTGTAGGGCCATATGTCCTGACTCCTTCAAAAAAAGCAACAGGATCAACTCCTGTATAAGTTGATATTTTTGAACTCACGACACTTGGCGCATTTTCACCAAAAGATTTTGCCATTTCAGCAACAGATGCAAATTCCATTGTACACAGCTTTGCAACAGATTTGCTTGGACGCATTTGCCTTTCAAGAGGTCTTTGTCCTACAGGGCGAACCACAGGAGCTTCAGCTGCCTGTACACGCGGTTGCGGCGTATGTCTTTCAGGTTTTCTGCCAAAAAGCCCTCCTAAAAATCGTCTTACTCCCATTAACAAACACTATTCCAATAAAAGTATATAATTCATAGATATTTAAACATAAGTAATAAGTGATTTTTATGAGTTTGACTCCTTCTAACTATTCAGTACTCAAAAAGGGCAATAAAGCGCCCGAATTTTCATTAATTGGAACAGATAACAAAATGTATTCCCTTTCTTATTACCTTCATAAAAAAGCATTTTTGATTATTTTCATGTGTAATCATTGCCCTTATGTGAAACCAAAAATGAATTATTTAAAACAATTACAAGATAAATATGAAGTTAATGGTATTCAGATAATAGGAATTAACAGCAACGATACAGAATCCTATGGTGAAGATGACCTTGAACATATGAAGCAAATTGCAGAGGAAAAAGAATTTTCTTTTCCTTATTTACTTGATGAAACCCAAGAAATTGCACGCATGTACGGTGCGGCATGTACCCCTGATCCGTTCTTATTTGATTCTAATAAAAAGCTTGTTTACCATGGCCGAATTGATGATGCGCATGGTAAATCGCATGCTGATGCAAAAACTCACGAACTTGAAGACGCAATCAATGAACTAATTTCAGGAAAGAATGTTACTGTAAAAGAATTTCCTTCAATGGGCTGCAATGTGAAATGGAAAAATTAAATTTACCGAAACCTGAAAAATTTGGAATTAAATATAGTATCTCCATGGCAGTATTTCCAAATCTTTTTCTTTTAATTTTAAAAACGAACTCACAAAAGCTTTTGCAATCTGCAGGTTCGTAACCAAAGGAACATTAAAATCTACAACCGCGCGCCTTACATCATATTTCGGATCTGTTGCAATCTGCCTAAAAGGATCTGCAACAATTATTGCAAGATCTATTTTGCCATCATGCAAATAATCAAGAACATTCGGTTTCTTTTTCTCATGAATTTTATGAATTAAGGTAGACTTTACACCATTTTCTAAAAGGAATTCATGTGTATGTTCAGTTGCCAGCAGATTATACCCTGCATCAGCTGCGGCTTTTGCCTCGCCAAGCATTTTCTGCCTGTTTGGTTCACCTGTAAGTGAGATAAGTATATTCTTTTTTGGAATATTATAACCAGTGCTAAGAAGAGATTTTAGGAATGCATCCTCAAAGGTTGTTCCAATGCATGCAACTTCTCCTGTTGATGCCATTTCAACACCTGAAACAGGATCCGCTCCCTTTAACCTTGAAAATGAAAACTGCGGTGCCTTTACACCAACATGATCTAATTCCAAAAAGGTGTGCTGTGTTTCAGGCAATTGTATGCCAAGAAGAGAATGTGTCGCAAGTCCAATAAAATCTGTTCCAGTAACTTTAGAAACAAACGGCATTGACCTTGAAGCACGCAAATTACATTCAATTACTTTAACCTCGTTGTTCTTTGCAATGAATTGTATATTGAATGGCCCTGAAATATTGAGTGATTTTGCAAGTTTTCTCGCAACTTCCTTCATGCGCCTAATTGTTTCAAAATAAGTTTTTTGCGGAGGCAGCGCCATTGTGGCATCACCTGAATGGACGCCCGCATTTTCAATGTGTTCGGTAACAGCCATAACCGCAATTTCTCCCTTATCTGCAACCGCGTCGATTTCAATTTCTCTTGCATTTAGGATGAATTTGCTTATAACAACAGGATAATCCTCGCTAAGTGCGGTTGCTTCTTTCAAATATTTTTCCAATTCAGTTTCATTAAATGCAACCGCCATTGCCTGTCCACTAAGCACATAGGACGGTCTTACAAGCACAGGGAAGCCTGCGTCTTTTGCAAATTTCTTTGCAGATTCAATATCCTTGAGTTCTCTCCATTCAGGTTGTGGTATTCCAAGCGAATCACAGAGCATGCTGAATTTGTTCCTGTCCTCTGCCTTATCAATATCAATTGGATTTGTTCCAAGTACTTTCAAACCATGTTTATGGCACTTCAATGCAAGGTTATTTGGTATTTGTCCACCCATTGAAACTATGAGTCCTTTTGCATTTTCTTTTTCATAAATCTCCTGTACTGTTTCAAAGCTTAATTCATCAAAGTAAAGTTTGTCACATTCATTATAATCCGTTGAAACAGTTTCAGGGTTAAAATTTATCATAATTGTTTCAAAGCCAAGTTGTTTTGATGTTCTTGCTGCAGAAACACAACAAAAATCAAATTCAACCGAGCTGCCTATTCTATATGCGCCTGAGCCAAGAACAATAACCGAGTTTCCTCCAAAAGCAACATCATTTTCAATGCCATTATAAGTTAAATAAAGATAATTTGTTTTTGCAGGATATTCAGCCGCAAGAGTATCAATTTGTTTTACAAAAGGCACGATTGAGAATTCTTTTCTCTTTGCTCTTACATTGCTTTCGTCTCCATCTGAATCTTTGAGCAACATTGCAATTTGCTTATCCGAATAACCTTGCTTTTTTGCTTTCAATAAAAGTTCTTTCGGAATGTTTGCAAGGGAATATTTTTCAATTTCTTTTTTTGTTTCAACAACATTCTTGATTTTGTAGAGGAACCATTTGTCAATTTTTGAAACACCATGAATTTTTCCAACAGGAATATTTTTTTCAAGCGCCTCGACAACAGCAAATACTCTTTTATCTGTCGGGTATTTCACTGAATGGGCAAGTTTTTTGAAATAAAGTTTATTGCCAACAAGACCGTACATTCCGATGTGAAGCATCCTTATTGCCTTCTGCATTGCCTCCTCAAATGTTTTTCCAATAGCCATTACTTCACCAACGCTTTTCATTTCCGTGCCGATTCTTCTTGAAACATTCCTGAATTTTTTGAGATCCCAGCGCGGAATTTTCACAACAACATAATCAAGCGCAGGTTCAAAGCATGCTTTTGTTTTTTTTGTAATTAAATTATCAAGATCAAGCAAAGTATAACCAAGTCCGAGCTTTGCAGCGACAAATGCAAGCGGATAACCAGTTGCCTTTGAAGCAAGTGCAGAGCTCCTTGAAAGACGCGCATTAACTTCTATAACACGATACTCATCATTTTCAGGATTAAGTGCAAACTGTATATTACATTCCCCTACAACACCCAGATGCCTTATCACGCGTATCGAAATTTCCCTGAGCATGTGATATTCATGATTGTCAATTGTTTGCGATGGAGCAACAACAATGCTTTCCCCGGTATGAATTCCCAAGGGATCAAAATTTTCCATGTTGCAGACAGTAATGCAATTATCATTGCAATCCCTCACAACTTCATATTCAATTTCTTTCCAACCTGAAAGGCATTCTTCTACAAGAATCTGCTTTGTACTCTTGAATGCTTTATCAACCATTTCTTCAAGAAGTTTTTTGTTTTTAACAACTCCACTTCCTTTTCCACCAAGAGCAAAGGCCGCCCTGACCATTACATGGTAACCAATTTTTTCAGCGGCTTTAAGCGCGTCTTTTGTTGAGGAAACTGCAAATGACTTTGGAACCTTGACATCAATTTTTCCAAGTTCTTTATTAAATAATTCACGATCCTCAGTAAGCTCAATTGTTCTTACAGGCGTTCCAAGAACCTTTACATTATACTTTTTCAGCACCCCTATATTTTCAAGTTCAACTCCGCAGTTAAGGCCTGTTTGCCCTCCAAATGAAAGAAGTATTGCATCAGGTTTTTCCCGCTCAATAACCTTTTCAACAAAGTAAGGAGTTACTGGCAAAAAATAAACCTCATCAGCAAAACCTTTTGAGGTCTGAACAGTTGCAATATTCGGATTAATTACAATAACCTGAATCCCTTCTTCTTTCAGCGCTTTTATTGCCTGCGAACCAGAGTAATCAAATTCTCCTGCCTGACCAATTTGCAGCGCCCCAGAACCCAGCAACAGAACTTTTTTTGGTTTATCCTTTAATACCATCATGAATCACCTGAAAAAAACAAAATACACTCCTAAAATCATTGAAAATGCAACAAAAATATTTTTTATAAATTCATTCCCTTTCTCAACCGCAATTTTTGTACCTATAAAAGAACCTGCAAATGCACCTATTGCCAACGGAATCCCAAGGGCAAAATCAATTATTCCTGCATTCAAAAAAATTGCAGCGGCTGAAAGCGATGAAAAAAGACTTGAGTATGTTGCAAGTGAAAGCGTCTGTACAAAATCAAGACTCAAAAAATAAATTAAATTAAAGCGCATAAGTGTTCCGCTTCCTGGCCCAAAAAATCCACGGTAAATTCCAATAATCAAGGAAATTACTGTTGCAATAAAAACATTGTTTTTTGAAATTTCGTGCTTTTTCACTGCAACCGAACCTTTTTTTGAAAAATAAGTTATTATTGCACCGACAATTAAAATTACTCCAAGAAGAGCATAAAAAAAATCCTGTGGAATAGAAAGCAGAATCCATGCGCCAATTGCGCTGCCGATTGTATGAGCTCCAACAATAAGTGCGGGAATTTTTTTTCCAATATTTAATTTTCCATAAATTTTCGGAAGCCTTCCAAATGAAGCAATAAGAATACCGAACCTGTTTGTCGCAACTGCCGCAACCGGTCCAGCACCAAGGAAAATAAGTGCAGGAACAATTATGAGTGCTCCGCCGCCAGTAAAAGTTGCATAAATCATTGCCGCAAAACCTGTGACAAGAATTATAAACTGCGAAAACAAATCAGCAAAAATCATTTCAACACCTCAACTATTGCGACAGTTGGGACCACACTCAACCTTCGTTTGGACTCGGTTGAGTATAACAAAAAACAACCACAAATCATTTCAACACCTTCTTGAACTCATCAAACAGCAGTTTCGGCTGTTGGGTGCGACGGTTGTCTTCGCTAACGCTCGACAAGCCAAAACTAAAAATAAAAACTATTTTAACACCTTCTTGAATTCATCAAACAAAAATTCCGTATCAACAGGCCCAGGATTTGCTTCAGGGTGAAATTGTACTGAAAAGAATGGTTTTGTTTTATGCATTATACCTTCATTAGTATCATCATTTGCATTGCGCATCCATGCTTCCCATTCTTTTGAAAGAGTTGATTCCTGCACAGCAAACCCGTGATTCTGACTAGTAATAAAACATTTTTTTTCACCGACAATGTAAACCGGCTGATTTTGACTTCTATGGCCGTACTTGAGTTTGTATGTTTTTGCTCCTGCGGCAAGCGCAAGCAATTGATTTCCAAGACATATTCCAAAAATCGGAATTTCTTTTTCAAGTGCGGCGCGTATGTTTTTTATTGTTGAAGTGCACATTGCTGGATCTCCTGGACCATTGCTTATGAACAATCCATCAAAATCTAATTCTGATCCAAGGAAATCATAATTCCATGGAACGCGGATAACTTCAAATCCCCTGCTGACAAAATTTGCAAGAATATTATTTTTTACCCCACAATCAACAAGCACAATCTTTTTTCCTTTCCCATAACGAACGGGCTTGTGAATACTTACCCCTTCAACAAGGTTCTCAAGATTCGGGTCATAAAAGCTAAGGTCTTTGCTGTCAATAATTATTTTTCCAAGCATTGCACCTTTTTCCCTCAAATGTTTTGTGAGAGCTCTTACATCAATGCCTGTTATTGCGGGAATTTTTTCCTCTTTAAGCCAATCACCAAGAGATTTTACAGCCGCATGATGCGAATAGTTATAAGAATAATCATTCACAACAAGGCCCTTTACCTGAATTTTATGCGATTCAAAATTTTTTATGAATCCATTGCTTAGAATTTTTTCAGGAACGCCATAATTTCCGACAAGAGGGTAAGTTAGGCACAATATTTGTCCAAAGTAACTTGGATCAGTAAGGCTTTCAGTGTAACCAACCATACCTGTATTGAATACAACTTCGCCTGAAATTGAAGCATCATAGCCAAATGATTTGCCTGAAAAGGTTGTGCCATCGGCAAGAACAAGTTTAGCGTTCAAAAAAAAGCACCTCTTAAAATAAGGGCGAAAATATTATTTTCAAATGAAAAAAATCCAAAAAAGGGTTCAAATCCAGTCATCCTAAAAATAATGTTATCCGCAAGAAAGTTTATAAGGCTTTAGGGATTGACTGCTGTTTTTTGGAAAAAAATTATTGCTTTGAAACCCAGATTGTGTTAAGCATTTTCTCAGTTGCCTTTATTGCTGCCATAACCTGATCCGAATCAACACCAATGGTTTTGAATTCATTGCCATTAATTTCCCAAGTTATTTTTGTTTTGACAATAGCATCTGATTTTCCACCAGAGGGAATTATTACCTCATAATCCTCAAGAACAGGCAATTTGAGGCTAAGTTCTTCTGCGGCAAGAGCCAAAGCATTCATAAAAGCAGCATAACCGCCATCTCCTGTGGCACTTTTTTCGGTTGAAGACCCATTATACTTTAACTTGAATGAAGCCCAGGCTTTTTTGTCGCTCGAGCTTGTCACAACACAGTTAAGCACTTCAAAACGCTTCTGAATAGGCGTTTTAAGTACATCAGAGATTATGAAAGGCAAATCTGCAGGCGTAACCTGCTCTTTTTTGTCCCCTAAAGCAATGATTCTTTCAAGAACAACTTTCTTTTGTTCAGGAGTTAAATCGATTTTAAGTTGCTTTAAATTATGTTCAAGACTTGCTTTACCACTGAGTTTTCCAAGGGCATATTCGCGACTCCTGCCAAACCTCTCAGGGTCAAGTTTGTTCACATAAAGGTTTCCCTTTGCATCTCCATCAGCATGGATTCCTGCTGTTTGTGTAAAAACATCATTACCCACAATTGGTTTGTTTGATGGCAAACGCTTACCTGAAAGCTGTTCGATATGTCTGCTTACTTTCAAAAGGTTCTTTTCATCAACAAGACATTCAAAAGAAGTCATGTCATTAATTGCAGCAACAACCTCCGCAAGGGAAGCATTACCTGTTCTTTCACCAAGACCATTTACAGTACAGTGTATTCCTGTTGCTCCTGTTTCAACAGCAACAAGGGAATTTGCAACAGCAAGACCATAATCATTATGCGCGTGAAAATCAATTTTTTCTAATGGAAAAATTTCAGCCATTTGTTCGATGAATGATTTTGTTTCAAGCGGATTTAAAACACCAAGAGTATCCGGAAGCATCAGGCGGTTGATTTTTACTTTGGATAATAGCTCAGCAAACCGGAAAACATAATCCTTCGAATCGCGCATACCATTGCTCCAGTCCTCAAAGTAAACGTTAACTGTAATGCCCTTGGAAATTGCATCATCTATTGTGCACTCAACATCCTTAAAGTGCTCTTCAGGTTTTTTTCTGAGTTGATAAGTACAGTGTTTAAACGAACCTTTGGTAAGCAAGTTAAGGTGCCTGCATCCTGCAGATAAGAGCCAGTCATTGCTTACTCCAAAATCAACAAAACCAAGAACCTCTACCCGGTCAAGAAATTTTTCCTTTTCAGCCCACGCACAGATTGCCTTTACGGTTTCCTTTTCGCCTTCGCTTACCTTTGCTGAAGCAACTTCTATTCTATCAACATTTACATCTGTAAGAAGTATTTTTGCGGTGGATAGTTTATCCTGAAGAGAAAAAGAAACTCCTCTTGTCTGCTCTCCATCTCTAAGAGTAGTATCCATTACCTGAATGTGTTTACTCATTGAACATCACCGAAAAGAAATTGAGAGTTAAAAAAAATTGCTGAAAAAAATCTACTGAAGGATTTCTAAATCCCTTCTTTCGGTCATGAATATATCTGTTAGTGCATCTTTTTTTAAAAGATTACCCAAAAAGCCTCAGAAAAGCGGCAATTCCTCTTCTTTGGACTTTTCCTTTATATATTCGACAAATTCTTCCTTGAAATTGCTTATTCTTTCAATGTCGCCTGTTTCAAGGTATTCGGCAACCTTCTGGACAAACACGTTGCTTCCAAGCACCTGAGGCATCACAATGTAATCCACGCTGTTTTCATAAAGCTTCATTGCATCCTTGAAATAATGCGCCCTTGCAAACACGACAAGACCTGGCTTTTCCTTCTGAAGATACTTGAGCAACGGAATAGCTGATTTTGGGGATGGAATTGCAAGGATAACTATTTTTGATTCAAGGATATTCACCTTCAGCCAGATTTCCTTGTTATCGGCTGAACCATAAACTGCATTAATTCCTTTATTGATGTTTTTGAGCACTGTTTCTGAATTCGCATCAACCACAACAACCTTGTTATTATTGAGCGCAAGCGCAGAAGCAATGTTTGATCCTACTGTTCCGCCTCCGAAAATCACAATGTGATTTTTCAAATCAGCTTCAACGCTTTCAAGTTCGTGAATTCTTTTGTTGAATCTTTTTGAATTTTTCATGGAATCCAAAAAGCGTCCGAAAATTTTGTTCACAAGGTCATGGAAAAAATTTGTATAACCCATGAAGTAAGGAGTAATGGCCATTGAAACTGCAATAATAAGAATAATGAACGAATAAAGGCCAGGAGTCTGCTCAAGAATTGACCTGCCCTGGCTTGCAATTATGAAAGAAAATTCAGATACTTGTGCAAGGCCAAGCGCAACCATAAGACTTACCCTTCCACCATAGCCATTGAAAAGTGTTATCAGATAATAAATCAGCGGCTTGAAAACAAACACAATTCCGATTATTACAAGTGCGAGTGCAATTGGAAAAGAAACAAAGGTGAATGTGAGTTGTATTCCAAGTGTTACAAAGAAAATTGTTGCGAGGAAATCACGAACCCCGCGGATTCTGTGCAATACTTCCAGATTATAGGGAAGTGTTGAAAGGGTTACTCCTGCAACAAATGCGCCGACAGCAATTGAAAAATTTAGTATTGTTGAAATGAAAATGAAAATAAAAACCGAGCTCATTGCACTAAGGAAAAAAAGCTCATCGCTTTGCGTTGCGAATGCAAAAAGCCTCGGGTAAATGTACTTGTTCAGTACAAAACCGAAAACAAGAAGCGCAACAACCTTTAAGACAAGCGGAATTATGAGTTCAAGTGTAAGGAAATTTGAAATATTATCAAGCAATGGCAAGGCAAGTATTACAAGAACATCCTGAATGAGCAAAAAGCCGATCATGAGGCGGCCATGCAGGGTATTAATTTCATGCTCATCAGATAAGAGCTTTACAACAATTGTTGTCGAGGAAAATGCCACAATAAGCCCCAGATAAATTGCCTGTTCGAATGAAAGTATATTTAAAAAAATGTTGAAGAAAAAAACAAGCAAAGCAGTAAGAACAACCTGCACAACCGAACCTATTACAGCAATTTTTCCGAATTCTTTTAACTTGGAAAAATCGGATTCAACTCCGACAGAAAAAAGCAGGAAAGCAACTCCTAATTCTGAAAGAAGAAGAATTTCTTCAGTTGTTGTAACACCTATTGGAACGCCGGCAAAACTCAGGTTAAGTGCGCCAAGACCAATCGGCCCAATTACAATTCCTGCAGCAATATAAGCAAGGAGCGATGGCTGTTTTAAAAGCCTTGCAACAAAGTTGAAAACCGTTGCCGCAAGCAGAATCAAACCCAAATCAAACAATAATTGAATGCCTTCAATAGCCATGTTTTCACTTCAAGAATTAGAGCAATTTAGTATAAATAGTTAATGAATAAGAAAAAAAGAATAAAAAAAATAAAGAATAAATAAATTAAAAAATATGGAAGAAAGGGATTTTTAGTCCCTTTCAATTTTTTGTTTTTTTAGTGCCCGATGTAATCTACCCTGCATTTGCTGTTGCAGAATCTTGTACCGTAAAGATCTCCTTTTGTTGGAGCTTCAATAACTCTTCCACAGTTCATGCACTTGAATTGCTGTTTGTATGGCGTGTATCGTGTAGTCATTTTTAATCCCTTAATCATCCATTAAATCATAGTTTTGATCCATTTCCTCATCTGCATACATTTCTCTTCCTTTTTTTGTGTCTTTTTTTGTTCTCCTCATATAATTTCCCTCCAAAAAAATTATATCAACATAAAATCAATACAATTACAAATCAAATCAGTTTGCAATTTGTTATTGAAAAAAAAAGTGTTTTACCTATCATCCCCCGAACATGAAAACAGCATATAACTATCTAATTGCCTCATACCAAGTATTTAAGCATTATCTGGGGCATTTGAAATGGTTCATTTTGGCATGGTAAGGGCTTGCGGCGCAGGTTTATATTTAAAAAGCCACTATTAATTGAAGGAAAAAGTGCCCTAAAATGCTTGATGGTTTTTTTTTGAACTGACCTTTGTGATACTTCTTGCAACAATCCTTGGAGGAATATTCAGAAGAATAAATCAACCTATTCTTCTTGCATGCCGGTTCACTTAGCGCGCTTGCAAATGGATTCAGGGAAAAACTCATTAGGTTCAGCATAGTCAAGGAGTTCTGCATAATAGCAATGCCGTTTGCTTTTGTGGGAGCAGTTTTTTCCTATCTCATAGATGTAGAAATACTCATAATTGGTTTCGGACTATTCATGCTTTTCTACGGGTTCCACATACTTTATGAAATTCTTTTCAAGACAAAAGAACTCTGGTTCCTTGAAATGCTCGGG
>Ga0210019_1002981_pt1 | contig 15893 bp, 16 predicted proteins | sample CryGeyCG2114_020_2_FD_183969 | JGI IMG/M metagenome (GOLD analysis project Ga0210019, IMG submission 183969) | Groundwater microbial communities from aquifer - Crystal Geyser CG11_big_fil_rev_8/21/14_0.20 (SPAdes) (version 2) | ecosystem: Environmental > Aquatic > Deep subsurface > Groundwater ...
AAGGCAAGGTTTATATAGGTATAGGCAATTTTCTGATGAAAGACGACCCCAAGGTTCTTTCCGAGCAGGAAAGAATAGTAGAATCCCTGAATCCGGATGGTATAGCGTATTTCTCTTACGATTTTCTTTAGAACTTGACATAATGGCAGAAGATGGTATAATCTAACATTAACAGATACCTTTAAATCAGCACAGAGAGGCTGAAAAGGGAGCTAAAAGTGAATAACCAAAAGAGAAGTTTAGTAAATATATTTGAACCAACACAACCTCGCAAGAGGCCTAAAGGCCACTTGCGAGGTTTTTATTTGAGGTGGACATGTCCATAAAACAGGTATTTACAAGAGAAGAAATTGAGCGCGCCATCACAAGGATAAGCCACGAGATTATAGAGAACAACAAAGGCGTCAAAGACCTTGTCATAGTCGGGATACGGACAAGGGGATATGTCCTGGCAGAGCGCATCGCAAAGGTGATAGATAATCTTTATGGCACTAAACTGGACGTAGGCGGCCTGGACATAACATTCTACAGAGATGACCTGAGCCTTGTGGCAGAGCAGCCTGTGATTCACAATACAGAAATAGACTTTGATATAGAGAATAAAAACATAGTGCTGGTGGATGATGTCCTTTATACAGGCCGCACCATCAGGTGCGCTTTGGACGCCCTTATAGATTTTGGCAGGCCCAGGACTATACAGCTGGCTGTATTGGTTGATAGGGGGCACAGGGAACTCCCTATACGGGCTGATTATGTGGGGAAAAATCTGCCCACGTCGCAAAAAGAGCTGGTGCAGGTGAAATTTCAGGAAACAGATAATGAAGACAGCGTTGCTATAGAGGAAACAGGGAATGACAAAGAAAAAGACAGCAAAATGGGTTCATAAAGACCTTTTGGGGCTGGAATATCTTTCAAAAGAAGACATAGAGCTTCTCTTGGATACAGCGGGATCTTTCAGGGAGATCTTGGACAGAAAGATTAAAAAGGTTCCGGCCTTGCGCGGCAAGACCGTGGTAAACCTATTTTATGAACCGTCTACCAGGACCAGGGTGTCTTTTGAAGTGGCTGCCAAAAGGCTGTCAGCTGATGTTATAAATATCGCGGTAGAATCTTCAAGCGTAAAAAAAGGCGAGACCTTGAATGATACAGGCAGGAACATAGAGGCGCTGAAGGCGGATATTATAGTGGTAAGGCACAATTGCTCAGGCGCTGCCGCTATGCTGGGCCGGAATGTGGATATAAGCGTGATAAACGCAGGGGACGGATGGCACGAACATCCTACGCAAGGGCTTTTAGATATGTTTACGCTGAGGAAAAAATTAGGAAAGCTCGAAGGCTTAAATGTCAGCATAGTGGGGGATATCGCCCATTCCAGGGTAGCGCGTTCAAATATCTGGGGGCTGACCAAATTCGGGGCAAAGGTAACCGTGTGCGCGCCTAAACTTTTGATCCCTCCTGAGATAGACAAAATGGGGGTCAGGGTGACGAATAATATAGACGAAGCCTTGGCTGAGGCAGACGCTATAAATGTCCTGAGGATGCAGTTTGAGAGGGATGACATGAAGGCGTTTCCGACCCAGCTGGAATATTTTAAGAACTTTGGGATTACGGAAGACAGATTGAAGAAAGCAAAGAAGGATATTATCGTGATGCACCCCGGGCCTATAAACAGGGGCGTGGAGATATCAAGCCAGGTAGCTGACGGAGCAAATTCCGTGATACTCGAGCAGGTCACAAACGGGATCGCTGTCAGGATGGCGGTTTTATTCTGGGTGTCTCAGGCAAGGGATAAGGATAAAAAAGATGAAATTACTCATTAAAAACGGTCGCGTAATAGACCCTGCCAATAAAATAGACGATAACCTGGATATTCTCATAGAAGGCGGAAAAATATCCAAGACAGGTAAGTCTGTAGACGCCAAGGCAGAAACAGTTATCGATGCTTCCGGTAAAATCGTAATGCCTGGAATTATCGATATGCATGTTCATTTACGGGAGCCGGGCAGGGAAGACAAGGAAACTGTTTTCAGCGGCACAATGGCTGCCGCAAAAGGCGGGGTTACAAGCGTTCTTTGCATGCCAAATACGCTGCCAAGCCTTGATTCCGCGGAAATTATAAATACCATGAAAGCCATTATTAAAAATACAGCAAACGTGGATGTATTTATATGCGGGGCAATCACAATCAAAAGACAGGGCAAGGAATTGGTGAATATAGGCGGCCTGAAGAAAGACGGCATTATCGCGATTTCAGACGATGGCGCTTCAGTCGATAGCGATGAGTTGATGCTAAAGGCGCTTAAAGAGGCAAAAAAAGAAAAGATCCTTGTAATATGCCATTCAGAGGATAAAGCGCTTTCCGGCAAGGGCCTGGTCAATCGCGGTTTTACATCTACCAGGCTGGGTTTAAGAGGGATTTCAAAAGAATCTGAATATAAAAGAGTGGGCCGCGATATAAAACTTGCGGAAGAATCAGGGGCAGCTGCGCATATCGCTCATGTGAGCTGCGCTGAGTCGGTTGAAATCATAAGAAAGGCGAAGAAAAAAGGAATCAAAGTGACAGCGGAAACAGCTCCGCATTATTTCAGTTTAAGCGAAGGAGATCTCCTGGACTACAACACGAATATGAAAATCAACCCGCCGCTGCGCGCAAAAGATGATATCCTGGCTATAAAACAAGGGTTAAAAGACGGGACAATAGACATCATCGCGTCTGACCACGCGCCTCATACCGAGAATGAAAAAGAAATAGAATTTGAACATGCGGAATTCGGAACTATCGGCCTGGAGACAGAATTGGCAGTAAGCATAACAGAGCTTATAGGTTCAGGGATATTGACCTGGCAGGAACTCATAAGAAAGATGTCGCTTAATCCTGCGATGGTTCTGGGGATAGATAAGGGCACGCTCGGAGTAAATAAAGACGCGGATATTGCGATAGTTTCTCCGGATAAAGAATGGATTGTTGATAAAGCCGGTCTTGTATCCAAGTCCAAAAATTCAGCTTTTATCGGACGGAAATTAAAAGGCGCGGTTGAATGCACGATTTATAGAGGAAAGGTTGTATATAAAGCATGAAATTTACAGCGGATCTTCACATACATTCAAAATACAGCCGAGCCACAAGCCCGAATATGAATATAAAGACGCTTTCGGAGTACGCAAAGCTTAAAGGCATAGCTTTACTGGGCACAGGCGACTTTACCCACCATCTGTGGCTTGAAGAATTAAAGAATACTTTAAAGGATTCCGGGAATGGGTTGTTTGAATATAACGGCGTGAATTTTATGCTCACAGGCGAGATTTCGAGCATATATTCCAAAAACGGCAAGGTCAGAAAAATACACAATATAATTTTTGCGCCGAGTTTTGACATCGCCGATAAAATAAACTCAGCGCTTTCAGGCTATGGGAATATTGCTTATGACGGCAGGCCTATCATAGGCATTGACGCAAAAAATCTGGCAGAGGTTTTATTCGGGATCAGCAAGGACATATTTCTGGTGCCGGGGCATATATGGACCCCGTGGTTTTCGCTTTTCGGCTCCAAATCAGGATTTGATTCGATAGAAGAATGTTTTGAGGAATATACAAAAGATATATACGCGCTGGAAACAGGGCTTTCTTCTGACCCTGCGATGAACTGGCAATTAAGCAAGCTGGACAGATTCAGCCTGATTTCGAATTCTGATTCTCACAGCCCTCAGAAAATAGGCAGAGAGGCCAATGTCTTTAATACTGAGATGAGTTACAAGGCTGTTACGGACGCTTTGAAGAAAAAAGATAAAAAGAAATTTCTATACACAGTTGAGTTTTTTCCTGAGGAGGGCAAGTATCATTATGACGGCCACAGGCTGTGCAATATAAGATTCAGCCCTCAGGAGACAAAGAAAAATAAAAATATCTGCCCCAAGTGCGGGAAGCCTCTCACGATAGGCGTTATGAACAGGGTGTCGGAACTGGCGGACAGGCCCGAGGGCTTTGTGCCGGAAAATAGCATACCTTTTAAAAGGATGATACCGCTTGCGGAGATAATCGCAGATACTTTGGGGGTCGGAGATGCATCCAAAGCAGTTGATGCAGGATACCGCGCAATAATCCCAAGGCTGGGCACGGAATTTGAAGTGTTGATGGAAGTCAGTCAGGATAAGCTTTTGAAAGAATTACCTGTAAAAATCGCAAAGGCTATTATAAATGTGAGAAAAGGCGATGTGAATATACTGCCGGGTTTTGACGGAGAATATGGTACAATAGAAATATTGAAAGAAGAAGATGCTGCAGCTGAAAAACAGTTGAATCTGTTCTGAGATATGAAAGACATAAAAGCGAAAATTTTATCAAATAAATTAGTCGGGCGCGCTTATTATAAGATGGCCCTTGGCGCCCCTTATATTGCAAGGGCGGCGAAACCAGGGCAGTTTGTGCAGATTAAATGCAGCGACGGGCTAGAGCCGTTTTTGAGAAGGCCGTTCAGTATACATAGAGTTAATGGCAGTATAGAAATTTTATATGAAGTTGTAGGCAAGGGGACGGAAATTCTGGCCGGGAAAAAACAAGGGGATTTTGTAGATGTTTTAGGCCCGCTCGGCACGGGTTTTTCTTTGCCTCTGACTTCGAGCCTGGAGCCCAGGGCTATAATAATTGCAGGCGGCATAGGCGCTGCCCCGCTCGTATATCTTGCGGAAGAATTAACCAAAAAAAAGATAAAAACAATCGTCTTGATAGGCGCTAAAACAAAAGACGCCATCTTATGCGAGAAGGATTTTAAAAAGATTACCCGCGAAGTTTATGTCTCTACCGACGACGGGACTTACGGATGCCACGGATTTGTATCCAGATTATTTCATAATATTTTAAAAACTACAGAAAGCAGATTTGAAACTATTGTATATGTCTGCGGGCCTAACGGGATGTTAAAATGCATTGCTGAGATATGCGCGGAGCGTAGTTTTGAATGCCAGGTGTCTTTGGAAGAAAAAATGGCGTGCGGCACAGGAGCGTGCCTGGGCTGCGCAGTGCCTACAAAATCAGGCAACAAGCTTGCCTGTAAAGACGGCCCTGTCTTCAACGCCACCAGCCTCTCATGGTAACAACTATACATTTCAACAACGTCGTTTTTCTAGTTGTTTGGAGTTATAAACTATGATGAAAATTAAAATAGGAAAGATTGAGCTGAAAAATCCGGTAATGGTTGCTTCCGGCACCTTTGGCTATGCTAAGGAGTTTGAAAAATTAGTCAACCTGAAACATCTGGGAGCTATTATTACAAAAACTATTACTTTGAATCCGCGACAGGGCAATCCTATGCCCAGGATATGCGAGACTGCTTCCGGCATGCTTAACGCAATAGGGCTTCAAAACGAAGGCATAGACGACTTTATAAAAGAGAAGATGCCGTATCTTTCCAAGATAGGCGTACCTATTATAATAAGCATATCCGGAAATAATATCGACGAGTTTTTTATCCTTGCAAGAAGGCTTAATAAGATAAAAGCAATAAGCGGCATAGAATTGAACATATCTTGTCCGAACATTAAATGCAGAGGTTTAGTGGCGCAGGATAAAAAAGAAACATATGAAGTGGTAAAGGCCGTGAGAAAGACAACAAGTAAAACAGTTATTACAAAGCTTTCCCCGAATGTAACGGATATAACAGAAATCGCCAAAGCAGCAGAGGATGCAGGTTCAGATGCGGTGAGTCTGGTAAATACATTTCTTGGAATGGCGATAGATGTGGAAACAGGAAAATCCAAGCTCGGCAATATTACAGGCGGCTTGAGCGGGCCTTGCATAAAACCCATAGCCCTGAGAATGGTTCATGAGGTCTCAAGGAATATTGATATCCCGGTGATAGGCATGGGTGGTATAATGAACGCTGGCGACGCAATTGAATTTATCCTGGCGGGCGCGACGGCAATTCAAGTTGGCACGGCTAATTTTATAGAACCGGGTGTTTCGGGAAAGATAATAAAAGGCATAGAAGCTTACCTGAAAAAACATAAAATAAAAAAATTTCAGGATATCATAGGCAGAACAACTTAAAAATGAAAGATAAAATTATAGTAGCGCTGGATGTGAATACGCTGAAGGAAGAAGAAAGGCTTCTGGATATCCTGAGTCCGCATGTGCAGGTTTTTAAAATAGGCATGGAGTTGTTCTACTCCTGCGGCTTAAAGACGCTAGAACTTGTAAAAAAGCATGACAGAGACATTTTTCTGGACCTTAAATTCCACGATATCCCGAACACGGTTTATGCTGCGGCTAAGACAGCCGTAAGATTCGAAGTGTTTATGTTCAATGTGCACGCATCAGGCGGCATAGATATGATGCAGAAGGCAGTGGAGGGCGCTGAGGAAGAGAGCGAAAAACTCGGCATATCAAGGCCGAAAATTCTCGGGGTAACAGTTCTCACCAGCATGGATAGCGAAGCTTTGAAAAAAATAGGCATAAATAAATCACCGGAAGATCAGGTTTTAAATTTAGCCAAGCTGACTAAGGAGGCCGGCCTGGACGGGGTAGTAGCGTCGCCTGAAGAGATAAGCGCGATAAGAAAAACCATGGGAAAAGATTTTTTAATAGTTACCCCGGGCGTGAGGCCTGAAGACAGCGACTCCGGAGATCAGAAAAGAGTGGCTACTCCAAAAGAGGCATTCCAAAGAGGCGCGGATTATATTGTAATCGGAAGGCCTGTAACAAAGGCAAAAGATCCGGTAAAGGTAATCCAGTCAATCTGATACGGCAAACAACCGGAAAAGTGACGTTGTTGAATTGTATAGTTGTTGAAGGGGCGGTGGGATGGAAGAAAAGGAGATATTAAGTTTATTTAAAGAGACGGGCGCGCTTTTGAGCGGGCATTTCAGGCTTTCGAGCGGGCTGCATAGCGGGAATTATTTTCAGTGCGCGCTGTTGCTGCAAAACCCGGATATAGCAGAAAAAATGTGCAAGCAACTGTCCGGGTATTTTAAAGACGATAAGCCTACGTGCGTGGTGGCGCCTGCATTAGGCGGGGTGATAGTATCTTACGAGACAGCAAGGGCGCTAGGAGTAAAGTCTTTGTTCACGGAGCGGGTGGAAGGCAAGGTGGTATTAAGGCGGGGTTTTGAGTTAGGAAAAGGAGACAGAGTTCTGGTAGTGGAAGATGTTATAACCACAGGGCTTTCCACGGGCGAGGTTTTGGAGGCAGTAAAGTCACTAGGCGCCAAAATCGTAGGCGTGGGCTGTATAGTAAATAGAAGTGGAAAAGAATTGGACTTCGGTGTAAAATTAAAAAACCTGGTCAAGCTGGATTTTCCCACCTACAAATCTGAAGAATGCCCTTTATGCAAAAAAGGCATAGAAATAAAAAAACCAGGGAGCCGATAGATTATTAAATATAGAGGTGAGTCATGTCAGAAAATTTGAAGGCGTTATTAGAAAAGATAAATCGAGAAGGAATACATTCAGGAGAAGAAAAGGCAAAGGCTATAGAGGACAAGGCTAAAAAAGACGCTGAAAAAATCCTCCGAGATACCAGAAAGCTCGCAGATGAAATAGTTCAGAAGGCTAAGGCTGAGGCTGAAAAAACAAAAATAAACGCCAATCTCAGCATAAAGCAGGCTTCAAGGGATCTTTTGCTTGGTCTAAAAGAAGACATAAGAAAGACGCTGAATAAGATCGTGGCCGGCGAGATAACAAAAGCCCTGTCCAACGAAGAAATAACGGGTATCCTGGCAAATTTAATAGAAAAATATGCGGATAAAAACGGCAAGACAGAAGATATAAAAATATTGGTAAATAAAACCGACCTGGACAAAATAAAACATACGTTTATTTCTAAATTAAAAGATAAGATTAAAGCTGGGGTGGAATTCAAGCCGTCGCAGAATATAAACGCTGGTTTTTCCATAAGCTTTGATAAAGGCAAGTCATATTTTGATTTTAGCGACGAAGGATTACTGGAAACATTGTGCGTTTATCTTAATCCGGAGCTGGCAAAGATAATAAAATGAAAAATTATTATTATATAGTCGCAAGCCTGCCCATGCTTCATTTCGGGATGAAGCCGCCGATTTCTTATCCTGATTTTCTTGAGGCGTGCAGATTCGAATTAAATAAAGACGATGCTGATGTCCTTGCAAGACTGTCTATAGAGCCTTCTGCAGATACAGAAGATAAATTACCTTTGTTGGGAGAATGGAAAACATTCAATAGAAGTTTGGGAAATGAGCTGGCAAGGTCAAGGGCTGTCAAAAAAGGCAAAGACCCGAATAAGTATTTACGCGGAGATAACGGAGTTGATCCTTTTGTCGCACCCTTTACGCACTGGGCAGTTAATCAGGATTCTCCAATAGAAGCGGAATTATACCTTGATAAAATTAGATGGGAAAAGATAGAAGAGATTAAAGAGAGTCATTATTTTGACGGAGAATATCTTGCGGCATACGGGCTTCAGCTTAAGATATTGGAGCGCTGGGCCAGGATTAATTCATTGGACGGCTCAAAGGTTCTGGAAGGATTGGCGGAAAAGATATGAGCGCGGAAAGATTCGGGATACTAACCGGTATAAACGGCAACATGGCAAGGGTTGAATTTGAAGACTATGTCATGCAGAATGAGGTTGCGTTTATATTGCATAATGAAGAGAGGCTTAAATCAGAGGTAATACGCGTCGCAGGCAATATCGCAGAGCTCCAGATTTATGAAGACACGAAAGGCCTGAAGCTGGGAGAAAAAGTGGAATTTACAGGAGAACTTCTTTCTGTAAAGCTCGGGCCAGGATTGTTGGGCCAGATATTCGACGGCCTGCAAAATCCACTGCCGCAGCTAGCTGAAAAATCCGGATTTTTCTTGAAAAGAGGTTTGTATCTGGAAGCCCTGGACGATAAAGCGGAATGGGAATTTACACCTGTTGCCAAGTCCGGGCAGAGCGTAAAACCCGGCGAGAAAATAGGTTTTACAAAAGAAGGTATTTTTGAACACTGGATAATGGCGCCATTTGGTTTAAAAAACGCAGCCACAGTGGTGAAAATAGCAAATAAAGGTAAATATAATATAAAACATGCAGTGGCGGAATTAAAAGATGAACGCGGGAACACCAGTTCCGTTACTATGGCTCAAACCTGGCCGGTGAAAGTGCCTATTGCGAGTTTTGCCGAAAAATTAAAACCCTCAAAACCTCTTGTAACCAAGATAAGGGTTATAGATACGCTAATGCCTGTGGCGCTTGGAGGAACTTATTGCGTGCCAGGGCCTTTTGGCTCAGGTAAAACTGTCCTGCAGCAGCTGATCAGCAAGCATGCGGAAATAGATATTGTGATTATAGCAGCATGCGGAGAAAGGGCAGGGGAGGTTGTTGAAACGCTGAGAGAATTTCCGGATCTTGTAGACCCCAGGACAAAGAAAAGCCTGATGGAGCGCACGGTCATCATTTGCAATACGAGTTCTATGCCTGTTAGCGCGAGAGAATCAAGTGTTTATACGGCCGTTACAATCGCTGAGTATTACCGCCAGATGGGTTTGAACGTGCTATTATTAGCTGATTCCACTTCCAGGTGGGCGCAGGCAATGCGCGAGATGTCAGGAAGACTGGAAGAGATCCCGGGAGAAGAGGCGTTCCCGGCGTATCTTGAAAGCAGGATCGCGTCATTTTATGAAAGGGCAGGGTTAGTGAGGCTCCACGACGGAAGCTTCGGATCTGTAACAATAGGCGGTACAGTGAGCCCTGCAGGGGGAAATTTTGAAGAGCCTGTTACGCAGGCTACGTTAAAAGTAGTAGGGGCGTTTCACGGGCTTTCACGGGAAAGGTCTGACGCCAGAAGATATCCTGCCATAGACCCCCTTGAAAGCTGGAGTAAATATACCAGTTTTATAGACCGAGAAGAGGTGAATCGGGCACAGGCTGTTTTAAAGAGAAGTTATGAAATAAAACAGATGATGAAGGTGGTGGGAGAGGAAGGCGCATCTCTTTCGGACTTCACGGTTTACCTTAAAGGTGAGTTTATAGACGATGTGTATCTGCAGCAGAATGCGTTTGACGAGGTAGATGCCGCTACGATTGAGGAAAGACAAAAATACGTCTTTCATGTATTGCACGAAATTATGGACGCAGAGTTTAATTTTGAGAATAAAGATGGCGCCAGGAGATTTTTTCAAGAGCTGAGGCAGGCATTCATCGAATGGAATTCATCCGAATGGCAGACTGAAAATTTCAAAAAACAAGAGAGCCAGATAAAAGAAAAATGCAAAAAATATATAACCGCATAATCCAGATAGCAGGAAACGTCATTACTGTTGAGGCAAAAGACGTGTGTTACAGCGACCTGGCTGAAATCTCTTCCATGGCAGGAAGATCCCTGGCTCAGGTGATAAGGATAGACGGGGAAAAGGTTTATCTTCAGGTCTTTAGCGGCAGCCGGGGCATTTCAACAGGGGACAAGGTAAGGTTTTTAGGCTATCCGATGAAAGTCTCCTTTACGGAAAATCTTTTAGGCCGTTTATTTAACGGCGCAGGCCTTCCAAGAGATAACGGACCGACCCTGGATGAAAACATGATAGAAATCGGCGGGCCTTCTGTAAATCCAGCCAAAAGAATTATCCCAAGAAAGATGATACGCACCGGAATCCCGATGATAGATGTATTCAATTCTTTAGTGGAATCGCAGAAACTTCCGATATTTTCAGTACCGGGAGAGCCTTACAACGAGTTATTGGCGCGCATTGCAATGCAGGCAGAGGTTGACTTGATAATCCTCGGCGGCATGGGCCTTAAATACGACGATTATCTTTTTTTCAGAGATACCTTAGAGAAGAGTGGGTCATTATCCAGAGCCATATTCTTTGTTCATACTGCGCAGGATCCGACCGTAGAATGTCTTTTGGTGCCTGATTTGAGCCTGGCAGTGGCAGAGCAGTTTGCTTTACAAGGCAAAAGAGTGCTGGTGTTATTAACAGACATGACGAATTTCTGCGACGCGTTGAAAGAGATTTCTATTACCATGGAACAGATTCCTTCCAATAGAGGATATCCGGGGGATTTATACAGCCAGCTTGCCAGCCGCTATGAAAAGGCAGTTGATTTTGATTCAGCGGGGTCTATAACAATCCTGGCTGTTACCACAATGCCCGGGGACGACGTGACGCATCCCGTGCCTGACAACACAGGTTATATCACAGAAGGCCAGTTCTATCTCAGGAATAAATTTATAGAGCCGTTCGGATCGCTCAGCCGCTTAAAGCAGCTTGTAAACGGGAAGACCAGGAAAGATCACCGGACTATCATGGACAGGATGATCCAGCTATTCAGCGATTACAGGGAGGCCCTCGAAAAACAGGCAATGGGGTTTCATGTGAGCGAATGGGACAAGAAACTCCTTAAATACGGAAAGGCGTTCGAAGAAAAAATGATGAACCTTTCTGTGGATATACCTCTTGAAAAGGCCCTTGACCTTGGGTGGCAGATCCTTGCCGAAAACTTCGAACCGGCTGAGACAGGCATAAAGACAGAGCTTGTAAAAGAATTCTGGCCTAAAAAATAATGGCGAAAATTAAGTTTACAAAAGGCGAACTTAAAAGGCAGCGCGACGCTTTAAAAAGATTTGAGCGGTATCTGCCTATACTGCAGTTAAAGAAACAGCAGATGCAGCTTGAGATACAGCATGCTCGTCAAAGGTTAAATCAGAAAATAGAAGAGCTGGATAATCTGGAAAATGATATAAGCGAATGGGCAGGCCTTCTGGAAGAGCCGGGTGATTATGTGGCAGGCTGGATAAAGCCGAAAGATATCGTTACAGCCAGCTTTAATATCGCCGGCGTGGATATCCCGGTATTTGAAAGAGTTGATTTTGAAGAAGCGGAATATGATTTATTCTTGACGCCTTTATGGGTGGATAAAGCGATCATAACGTTAAGAAAATTCATAACGCTCTTGGAGGAGGAAAAGGTATTGAACAGACAGCTGGAGATATTGACCAGGGAACTCAGGATAACAAACCAGAGGGTAAACCTCTTTGAAAAAGTAAAGATCCCGGAGTGCGTTGAAAATATAAGGCGTATAAGAATTTATATGGGCGACCAGCAGGCAAGCGCCGTGGGCAGGTCCAAGATAGCGAAGAAGAAGATCGAAAGAATGAGCCTGGAGGTAGCGTTGGCATGATAGTGGAAATGAAAAAGATAATCCTCGTGATGCAGTCAAAGGATCTGGGCGTCGCGCTTGAACGCTTAAGAAATCTCGGGCTTTTGCATGTGGAGCATGAGAACCTGGCACTGGGCGAAAATATAGCAAAGATGAAAGAGGAAAGGCTTCGCGCAATAAAGGCCGCGGCTATCCTGCCTGATACAGAAAATCAGAGGTCTTTGAGTGGAGGCGAAGGGGATACCGTAGCCGGAATCTTGGATTTGGCGGATGAAAAAGAAACCCTGATAGAAAAACTTCGCAAGATAAAACACGAAATAATCACGTGGGAAGACTGGGGTGATTTTGACCCGGAAATCATCGATGAAATGTCGGATAGCAAGATCCGGGTAAAGCTGTGCAAAATCACGCTCCAGGAAAAGAAAAGTATCCCGGAAGGCGTTATACTTGAAGAGCTAGCCAGGAAAAAGAATATTATTTATTGCGCCGCGATTTCAGAGAAAGAAATTACGCTGCCTTTTGAAACAATTGCATTGCCTGAAATGAGCCTCAAACAGATGATTGTCGAAGAGAAAAGATCTGAATCGAAGATAAAGGAAATAGAGAAAATCTTTTTGGAGAAGGCGGTGTATAAAAATGCGCTAAGGCAATACGAAAAATATTTAAATTCAGCGATAGAATTCAATGAAATATCCGAAGGAGCCGGCAGATTCGAGAAGCTTTCCTACGTGAAAGGGTACTCTCCTATAGATAAGGCCGGGCTTATTGAAAGAGCTGCTTTAGAAGAAAAATGGGCAATACTAGTAAGCGATCCGGCTGAAAACGAAGCCCCTCCGACATTGATAAGAAATCCAAAATGGATCAGGATAATAGAGCCCGTATTCAATATTATAAATACCATACCAGGTTACAGGGAGATCGACATAAGCCTGCATTTTCTGATATTCTTTTCAATATTTTTCGGGATGCTCATAGGAGACGCAGGTTATGGCCTCGTGTATTTTATCGCGGGTCTCGCGATGCAGAGAAAATTCAAAAAGTTAAAGGATAAGTCTATATTCTTCTTAACATATGTTTTGAGCAGCTGCGCTATTATCTGGGGGCTTATGACAGGCGTGTTCTTCGGGCCGCACGAGTGGCTGAAACCCATGGTGCCTTATTTCGCTGATAATACAAACGTTCAGTCATTTTGTTTCCTGATAGGGGCCATACAATTGAGCATAGCGCATATCTGGAAATTTTTAAGGAAAATGCCTTCTTTAAAGGCGCTGAGCGACGTAGGCTGGATATGTATTTTATGGGCTGTGTATCTTCTGGCAAAGACGCTGATATTGAACTTTGAATTACCGGGTTTTGGAAAATGGATTTTTATAGCCGGTTCCGCACTTGTTATTTTATTTACAAATCCGGTAAAAAATATTTTTGTCGGCATCGGGACCGGCTTGGGGGATTTTTTATTGAAAGTGGTAAGCAGTTTTGCGGATATAGTGTCTTATATAAGGCTATTTGCAGTAGGACTTGCAGGGGTGGCAATAGCAGATGCGTTTAACCAAATAGCAGGCGGCATAGGCGTGGGCAGTATTTCAAACGTTTTATTGAGCGCGTTTGTGCTTTTCGCAGGCCACACGCTGAATCTTGCAATGGGGATACTTGCTATATTGGTTCACGGGGTAAGGCTGAACGTGCTTGAATTTTCAGGCCATCTGGATATGGAATGGTCAGGCGTTAAATATTCGCCTTTTAAAAGCGTTAAATAAAACAAAGGAGATTGTATGGAGCCGAATACATTAGTTCAGTTTAAGGATATCGGGATAGCAGGCGCAGCGCTTGCTTTTTCAGCAGTTGGTTCTGCAGCAGGCACAGGCGTGGCAGGCATGGCAGCAATAGGGGCGTGGAAAAAATGTTTTGCCCAGAATAAGCCGGCACCGTTTATACTTCTGGCATTTGTGGGAGCCCCGCTTACGCAGACTATATACGGAATGATAGTGATGAATGCTCTTATAGAGGCGAGCAAGAAAGTGCAGAATCTGGGGATATTGAGCGCTTTGGGTATGCTGGCAGGCGTTGCAATAGGTTTTTCAGCGTTGTATCAGGGAAAGGCAGCTGCCTCGGCAAGCGACGCAATGGGCGAGACGGGTAAAGGCTTTGGAAACTACCTGATGGTTCTCGGCATTATAGAAACAGTCGCGATATTTACGATGGTATTCACCCTGATGGCGATAGGGAAGGTGCAATAGAGAGGTCCTTCGACTGCTCCTTATTCAGTCGCAGCCTCAGGATCAAATCCGCCTTCGGCGGATTTGGCGGGGACGACGGGACTCGAACCCGCGACCTATTGATCGACAATCAATTGTTCTATCCAGCTGAACTACGTCCCCTAATGACAAGTAATAAGTATATAGTCTTCGAAGCTAACTGTCAACTGTGAAAAATTTGGTGGGCGATACAGGGCTCGGCGCCCGCCTTCGGCGGGTCGGCCATTCGCTCTGCTTCCGCTACTCCTATTTGTCGTAGCTTCTCCTCGCTTCGCTCGGCGCAGAGCTCTCTTCGAGCCCTACGCTGAAAATTACATTACAAAAACATGGTGGGCGATACAGGGCTCGAACCTGTGAAACCTCTTCGGTGTAAACGAAGCGCTCTGCCAACTGAGCTAATCGCCCTTTAAAGCGCCTTACTAATATACATCACCCGGCCGGCTATATCAAGCACTAAATTTTCCTAAAGCATTGATGCCTAGTATTATAAAAATCTTCTGAAATTTTATAAATTTCCTTTCTAAAAATAAATTATTCTTAGTATTTTTATACATATAATTAGATAATTTAACAGAATCATTCTTTGAATAGATAAGGTTGTAGTATCCTGGGTATTTTGTCATAGAGCCACGGCTCATTTCGGCATAAACACCTAGTTTCTTAGACATATCTTCTAAAAACTGCCTGGAGCTTGATATAAATCTAGTCATAACTACGAAGCTTTTTGTGTTTCTATTTTTACGTTTATAAAATCCATAACTGATACAACCATCCCCATCAAAATAGCCTCTTATAAAATGATTAAAATATTCTTCTGGTATATTTGGGAGTTTTAACCTAGCTTCTTTTTTAGGCATAAAACCCAAATTTAATAAATCTTGATAGATCTCTTTAGACCCTATTTCTAAATAATAAACGTTTTTCCATGTGTTTTTATATTTTTTTCTTAAATAAATTTTATGTTTTGAATCCATAGCATTCCTGACTTTTTCAAGCAGACTATAGTCTGTTGAGACAAATTGTATGTATTTAGAGCCGCCGGAATTTATAAACATACCTCCGTCCGCAGAAAAGTATCCTAATACATAGGCCATCTCTTCAGACCATGCCTTAAAAAAATCAACATTTATCCCGTCTTTTGTCCTCTGTATTCTTTTATCGGGCCCTTTTATCTTTTTATGTTTGATGCCTATTATATAGGGCCAATTCGTTAGATTTTTATTAGTAAACCTGTGGCAGTTTTTACTTGGTATGCCATACTTCTTGAACCACCTTGTTATAGTAGGCCTTGGAATCCCAAGGATCTTGGCTATATCCTTATGCATCATATCCTTTTGCCAATGCATTTCGTACAGGAATCTTTTTAAGCTCATTTTGATTTTCTTTTCCAGCCGCCTAATGCGTCTTAAATGATACTTTTCAGTCATAAATGCCTCTATATATTAGACACATTCTGAAGCGATTTTCTTTCAAAAATTTTTATTTTTTATTTTGAGATAGCGGGTTCGACCCCCGTCGTCCCCGCCAGT
>Ga0210019_1002985_pt1 | contig 15889 bp, 17 predicted proteins | sample CryGeyCG2114_020_2_FD_183969 | JGI IMG/M metagenome (GOLD analysis project Ga0210019, IMG submission 183969) | Groundwater microbial communities from aquifer - Crystal Geyser CG11_big_fil_rev_8/21/14_0.20 (SPAdes) (version 2) | ecosystem: Environmental > Aquatic > Deep subsurface > Groundwater ...
ATACTGGTGCAGCAGGTCAGATATTTTCTCCAGACATAACATACATTTCACACAAACAAACAGCTGATGCTCTAAAACAAGAAAACAGCACTAGACCAATACCCTCTGTAACATTTGATGATTCAATGTATTCTCTAACAGTGGGTGATCAAACACTTGAATTGTATTATCTTGGAAATTTTCATTCTAATGGTGATATTTTGATTTTAGTGCCCATGCAAAAAGTTGCAATGCTAGTTGACTTGATGCGTCCTGATGAACCACCTTACAGGTCATTTGGTGTTACTCCTGATATTGATCTGTATTTGAAAACACATGATGTTTTAGAATCATTTGATTTTGATGTTTTGATTTCTGGTCATACCCACTCACTTGCAACTAAAGATGACATTAAGACAAACAAGAAATTCACCGAAAGTGTTATGGAAAATGCAAAAAATGCACTAGACTCAAGTGATCCTGCTGGAATTTGTGCCCAAACTACCATAAAACAATGGGAAGGAAAGCTAGGCAATCTTGAGACATTCATGTCTGATCATTGTAATGCAATGATAGAATATCTCAAAGAGAAATCATGAACACCTTTGCAAAAATTGAACCATCGTATTTTTCAAAGGATGGCTGTAGGATTGTGTGGAGTGGAACAGATGAAGATGACACTGATACTGTAGTATTAAACAAAGGAGAATTAGATCAATTAGTTGAGATTCTTAAAAATAACAATGTAGGCAAAGTAGAACTGGAAGATAATTTCAGTGAAATTTTAATAAATTCTGATGTTGTACAGTTCAGACTAAAAGATAGAGACCAGCTTGAAGCAAATACGCGAGACTTTAGGGAAAAAGTTTTGGAATATGCAAAAATTCCACATGATCCTCTATACATTCAGGTATTTCCAAAGGAGTACTATCCCTCCATATGGATTCAAAAAGATGACACTACAAAACCGTCAATAAAAAAATCTGAAAAGCCTACTTCACTTCTCAATGCAATATTTTCACATAAGACAAAAGAACAGGAAATCTCGGAGTCTGATCTGTTTAGAGTAATATCTGCAAGACGTTCTACAAGAAAGTTTGCTAAAACAAAAGTCGAGGATTGGAAAATCGAAAAGATCTTGGCAGCAGCTGACACTGCTCCGTCTGCTGGAAACTTTCAAGGATTAGAAGTATTTTATGTAAAAAGTAAAAAAGCAAGAGAAGCAGGTGCTGATGTGACTGTGATTGATCTTTTCGATTTTCCAATGCCACTTTATGATGAGGATTTAGAAAAACAAGAAGGACTCCCATCAAATACGCGTAAACTAAAAGAACTCATGCTTACTCATCAAGGATTTCTTATATCGTCTCCAGAATACAACAGTTCGATTTCGGGCGTTCTAAAAAATACAATTGATTGGACATCAAGACAAGGTGATGGTGAATACCCACTATCTTGTTTTAAAGATAAAGTGGCAGGTATAATGAGTGCTTCACCTGGAGGATTAGGAGGATTGAGAGGATTGGTTCATGTTCGTGCAATTCTTGAAAATATTGGAGTAATGGTAATTCCAAATCAAATAGCAATATCAAAAGCAAATGATGTTTTTAATTTGGACGGAACTATGAAAGATCAAAAACAAGAGCAGCAAGTAAGAAAGATTGGTGATAATCTATCTCAAATGTTAATGAAACTGAACTGAAATCACACCATCTATGTCCATTTTATCTACAATAATGGTTCATTTTCTTTTGGAACTTAAAAAGAGAAACTATAGTGGACCGGATGGGATTTGAACCCACGACCTTTGCGGGATTATATCCTTACGCAGTGTGAGTGCGTCATCCTAACCACTAGACAACCGGTCCAACAAAATTACAAAACAAGCGTCTTTTTTGCCTTTAGGTTTTCATTATTTGTATGATATCATGATAACCTTGACCTTTTCTAGTAAAATTCCAAAAACAAAACATGTCTTTACATGAATTTGATGCTCTAATTGATCGAATGCAATTGGCATTTGAATATGCAGCAAATTTGGGGCAATACACAGAAGCTGCCAAAATACTTTATCAAATGAATGATCACTTACCTGATGATTTGCAACTATCTCTTGAGGAACTAGAAAATGAAAGTTCTGTAAGACCATTTATTTCTGAATATCAATACAAGATAAGATCAGCAATTGTTGAATATAGGCAAAGATTGATGAACTTTTAATTCTACTTTTTGACGCCGAGATTTCTGTTCTTTAATCTCAAGTATGGGTTTCTACATTTTCTGCATCTGCTTGCATTGATGTCATTTCTACATCCACAATTGAAGCATATCTTCATTACTAGACGGGCAGCTTGTGCAATGCGTTTTTTCTCCGGGTCTGTAATAGGCATATAATTTTCTCCTTAATCTCTCTCTTTTATTCTAATCGGATTGTTGCATTTTTCCTGCTAGTAATACTGGCACCTGAGATGGTCTCTTTGCTACTGGAATGTTTGCCTTGTTAAACATGGAAACTTTAGATTCCGCAGAGCCATATGTTCCCATCACTATTGCTCCTGCGTGCCCCATCCTCTTTTCTTTTGGAGCTGCTCTTCCAGCAATGTATGCTACAGTTGGTTTTTTGAATCCGATATCAATTATACGTTGAGCTAAAATTTCTTCAGAATCTCCTCCTATTTCTCCTACCACTACTAATCCTTCTAAATCTGGAATGTCTTTTACCATATCAAATGCATCAATCATACGTGTTCCATTAATTGGATCTCCTCCAATTCCTATTGTTATTGATTGTCCAAACCCTGCATTTGTTAGTGCATCCGATATTTCATAAAGTAATGTGCCGCTTTTTGATAACACTGCAATCTTTCCTGCCTTAAATGGTGTTGGTGGCATGATTCCAATTTTTATCAATTCTGGAATCATTATTCCAGGAGTGTTTGGTCCAATAATTACCGCGCCTTTTTTGTTTGCTAACTCTAATAATTCCATTGTATCTCTGACTGGAACATGTTCTGGAATTGCTACTAGTAGTTTGATTCCAGCTTCTAGTGCCTCTTTTGCAGCTCCTAAAAAGAATTTTGCTGGCACAAAGATAATTGAAATTTTTGCTCCACTTACATCCACTGCCTCTTTGACTGTATTGTAAATTGGAACTTTTTCTTCAAATTTCTGACTTCCCTTTCCTGGAGTTACACCTGCTACAATGTTTGTGCCATAAGATATCATGTTTTTTGCATGCAATGAACCGTATGATCCTGTGATTCCTTGAACAATCACTCCTTTTTTCTTGTAATCTGAATCTTCAGGATTTCCTCTTAGTATTTTGAAAATATCTGTCATTTTTTAATCCCCATAACTGCGGCATTAATTGCCTCTTCTACTGAATCATAAATTTTTGTTCTAGAGTTTTTCAACATCTCTTTTGCTTTATCTGATTCTGTGCCTTTTAGTCTTGCAAATACTGGAAGGTTGATCAATTTATCATCATATGCTTTAAGAAATGCCTCTGCAACTACGGTAGTTTTTACAATTCCTCCATACAAGTTAACTAAAATTCCTTTGACTCTGTGCATTTTACTAATCAAAGTTAGTGCTTCATAAACTGAGTCAGTTGTTGCACCCCCTCCAACATCTAAGAAACATGCTGGTTTGCCGCCGTTATCTGATAACATATCTAGCGTAGACATTACTAATCCTGCACCGTTTCCAACAACTGCTATATCCCCGTCTAATTCTACTAGTGAAAATCCGCTCTTCTCTGCTCTTTCCTCCATCTCTGTTTTTTCTTGATACTTTTGTAATTCATCATGTCTAAAGTTACTGTTATCATCTGTTACAAATTTTCCATCAAGTGCCATCAATGAATCATCTTGCATAATTGCAAGTGGGTTTATTTCTGCAAGTTCTGCTTCTTTTTCAACAGTGAGTTTTGCTAATTTCTGTAATATCTCTACAAAGTCATCTGCTATTTTTCCTTCTAGTTTCATCTCTTTTGCAACTTCTTTTGCTACTTGTTCTGAAACTTCTCCTAGACCCACTTCTTTTATGATTTGATTTCTAACCGATTCAATTTCAACTCCCCCATCCGGCGATGCAATAATTGTGTAGCATCTTTTTGAACGATTCAAAAATAAAGACAGGTACAACTCTTTTTTGATATCTGCCATCTTTTCAAGCAAAATTGCTCTTGCCTTTTCTCCTTTGATTGTCAACCCTAACACTTGAGGGTATTTTAGCTCAAATTCATCATCATTTTGACATTTTTGAATGCCTCCGGCTTTTCCTCTGCCTCCTACTGGAACCTGAATTTTAATCACAAATGGATACCCAAGCTCTTTTGCATGTTTTCTTCCTTCTTCAATAGTAGTTGATGCCTTGCTTGGGAGCAGATTAATCCCGTATTCTCTGAATAACTCTTTTGCTTGAAACTCTAGTAAACGCATACAAAAGCCGTCAATTTTACGATCTTTATTAATTATGAGGCTAATTTAGCTGCTCTTCAAGAAAATCAATTATCTGTAAAAATCGATCACGACTTTTTCTCAATAATTCTTGTGGAAATTCTTCAATTGTAAAAACAAACTGTTGATGAAAACTTGGAACTATTACTCCGCCTGATGTGACTAGTTGTTCGATGACATAATCTTTGGTAATGGTACATACTATTTCTTCGTAGGAGTTTTCTTCTTCTTCCAGTGTTTGTCTATACAATACGATTGGTTTGTTGGTTTTTGCAACAACATCTGAACCCTTTTTTAACAGATCAGTTAGGTGCTGAATCTGCCATGCATCAAGACTTATCTGTTTTACCATACAATTGATACATGTTTTTTCTATTTATCATACCTGTTTAGCTAAAAGCTAACCAGTTGGTTCATTTTTAATTAAAAGAAAAGAGTGTGATTTGGCTTTTATGCCATATCAAGTGCTCTAGAATGTTTTCTCGTATGTGGTCTTTCCCCAGAATATTTTCTTCTCATGTGTCCTGAGGGTCTTCCGTAGATTAATTCTAGGAACCACGACTCATGTTCGATCTCTTCTGCCAAAATATCTTTTGCAATATCATATGTTGTAGGATCTTTTCCCAAAGTCATTTTGCAGACTTTATCCCAATTAACAATTGCACCCTGTTCGGCTTTGAGACATTTTTCTAGTATTGCTTTGTGATCTGTTGGATTTGCTGGAAGCTGTAAGAACTCACATCCTGACATTTTGATGAATTCTATAGCATCATTTGGCAGTGCGCCTCCTAATTGGTATATTCTCTCAAGACATGATTCAAAGTGGCTAAGATCTTCTAGTCTTGCATCTTCGATAATTCCTTTGAGTCCTTCCCCTTCCAAGCCTGTGCAATGTGCTCTCAAATTGGTGAAATAGTAGTAGGCAGTAAATTCTACTGAAGCATTGTATATCAATAGTCTTTTTAGTTCCTCTACGTCCAAGCCATTTTGTTTTAGAACATTGATTCCAACCACTGCTGGGATTTTAGAATCAGCCATATCTGCTTGTCAGATTATGTTCTAATAAAAATATTACATTTCATAAAATTAGTTGTAAATTATATTTTCCAGAGGAGTGGGGAAATAGCATTGCATTGAATGTTATATCTCCTCTGGAATCTTGATTCGCTTTTTATCCCCTCTTAGATAAATCATATGATTGCAATGCACTTATCAAAAAACACTATTCTACTGAAATTCTTATTTTCTGACCGTCTATGTCATCGTCTTTGTATGCTTTGCATGATTCTATAAAATCCACTTTTTTTACTCTGACTAAAAATGCCAAATCTTCTGATTTTTCTTTAATCATCTCTAGTGACTCCTCATCTAAATCAAGAATTGATGCGACATTTAGGATGTCTGTAGGATTGTATCCTCTTTCCTTTCTTAGTGTCTGCAGTCTTCTTGCAATGTCTTTTATCAATCCTCTTGCCATCATCTCTTTGTTTCTTGAAGTAGATATGAATACAATGTAGTTGTCTCTTTTTGAAACTGCAAATTCTTGTTTTGCATCAAAATCAACTATAAAGTCATCTTTATCTAATGAAATTTTTTCGCCATCGACTTCAAAATTATGATGTCCTTGTTTTTGAAGTGATGTGATGATCTCCTCTTTGTTAGTTTCTGAAAATATGTTGACAAGTTTTCCCATGTGTTGTTTTGCTTTTGGACCTATCCTTTTTCTCTCTAATTCTACTATTGATATCAGAGGTAAGTTTTGTTGTCTTAATTCTAAAATTTGTTCTAATCCTGATTCTTTTTCTGTCTCAAAAATTGTAAATTTCTCTACGTTGAGTTGTGACATTAGCAAATGAGACAGTGATTCTAGTTTTTGCTTCTGACCCTTACTTACACAAATTAATGCTTCAGTCAAGGGCCATCTGCGTTTTAGTTTTCCTTTCATTCTAGCAGCTGATGAAATTGAAACAATGTCTTTCATAATATCAAATGATTCTTCAATTTCTTCATTGACTAGTGTTTCTTGATACTGTGGCCATTTGTCAAGCAATATGCTCTTTTTTCCATTAAATACTGTTTGATAGAGATACTCGCTAGTAAATGGACAAAGTGGATGAATCAAAATATCTAATGTCTTGAGGACGTCTCTTAGTGTTGCATAGATTGCAAGTCTTCTGTTCTTTTTTGACTCATCTTCATCCCATAGTTCGCTTCTAGTAATCGGGATGTATATTTGACTTAGATTATTTATGATAAAGTCATCAATAGCCTTTGCAGCTTCGTGGAACTTACATGCCTCGTTGCGTTCTGTGATTTTTTTAATTAATTTTTGTAATTTTGATAAAAGCCAAATGTCTGGCGAAGTTAATAATTCGTTTTCTTTTGCCCATGAGATAGTCTTTGTTTCATCAAAATTATCATATTCGCTATTTTGTTTAAAATACAGATGTAAATTAAACAATGTATTGATTACCTGATATGGTCTTGATATTAATTCATCAGTGCTAAAGCTAAGTGGTTCTATTGGACTTGCCTTCCAAATAAAATAAAACCTAATCAAGTCCGTTGGGTATTTTTTTAGTAGTTCTTCACCGTCTATTACATTTCCTAAACTTTTACTCATCTTACCGCCTTTTTCATCAAGTACGTGACCTTGGAACAAAAATGACTTGAATGGTGGAATTGGTCCATTATTTAGAATAACATTTTCTATCAACAGTGTATATGCCCACCCTCTTGTTTGATCAATGCCTTCTGTGAAAAATGGCGCTGGTATAAATTTAGAATATTCTTCGTCTGTCAGTGATGAATATGGGGCTGAACCGCTGTTATGCCATGTGTCAAGCACGTACTCTTCTCTTTTTGTATTTGTACTGCCACATTCTTTACATTTTATGACGACGTTATCAATCCATGGACGATGTAATTCAAAATTTGGACCATCTGGTAATTTTGCAGATGAGTCTGTTATCTCTTTTCTTGTAAAAAACCAATTTTGTTTTCCACAATCATTGCATATCCAAACTGGTAATGGACATCCCCAAATTCTTTCTCGCGATATACACCATGGATGTCTTTCTTTGATAATTCCTAAAAATCTATTTTTTGGCTGATCAAAAAAGTATTCTACACTTTCAGCTGCGTTGATTGCCTTGTCGTCTAATCTGTCTAATTTGTAAAACCATCCTTTTCGTGCTAGCCATACTATTGGATGGTGAGATCTCCAACATAGAGGGTATTTGTGCTTAATTTTTCCAATTTTTACTAGTGCATTTCGCTCCTTAAGGTCTTCTACAATTATCCTGTCTGCGTCTCTGACAAACATTCCTTCATATTTTCCAGCTAAATTGGTGAACTTTACCTGATCATTTATGGGGCTGAATACTTTGACTTTTCTTTTATTTGCAATTTTGATGTCTTCTTCACCGTTTGCAGGTGATAAATGAACTAACCCGCTACCTGTTGTGGCATCTACAAATTCTTCTGATACTGCAACATGGAAATTGTTTTCTTTAGCACATTCCTCTAATCCTGGAATTAAATTCAAAAGTGGATGAATGTATTTTTTCCCCTCGAATTCTGAACCTTTTACAGTCTTTACAATTTCATATTCTTCGATATTTACTTCTTTGAAAAATTCTTCCAATCTTGTTTTCCCTATGATCCATTTTTCATTTTCCACTTTGACATACACATAATCTTCATCTGGATTCAATCCTACCATTGCATCTGTAACTAGTGTAAATGGCATTGTTGTCCAAACAATTAGGTATGTGTCTTCATCTTTGAGTTTAACTTTGTAGTATAATGATGGATCTTTTACTTCTTCATATCCTTGATTGACTTCTGCATGACTAAGTGATGTTTGGCAACTTGGACAATATGCAATTACTGTAAAGTCTTCTTCCAATATTCCATTCTCATGTGCTTTTTTGAGAATCTGCCATTCTCTTTCAATAAATTCATCTCGATAAGTCCAATATGCTTTATTGTGATTAAATGACATCCCAAGTAATTCATCTACTTCAACCCATTTTGTGTTGAATTTTTTTACAATCCTCTTACACTCTTCAACTAGTTTTACAATTCCAACTTTTTCAATGACTTCTGATTTGCCTCCAGTTACTCCAAGCTCTTTTTCTGCTTGTAATTCCACTGGAAGTCCCTGTGTATCCCAACCCCCATTAAATACAATTTTTTTCCCTTGTAGCGTATTGAACCTATACCAAAGATCTTTGATTACACGTCCTCTGAGATGTCCCGCATGTGGAATTCCGTTCATGGTTGGAGGTCCTTCAATAAACATGATTTTTTCAGGCTTGTCTGATTCAAAGATCAGTCTTTCGATGTCAATTGATTTGACATATGCTTTAATTTCTGATTCAATTGATTTTGCATCGAATTTCGATGAAAGTTCCATCTTGAATTTTGATATAGGTGTGGCATTATAAAGCTAAATTGATTTTTTAATACTTGATTTTTATTAAATTATAGTACTTGTGCATTCATGTTTACCTTTGATAAAACCAATATTCAATGTAAAATCATACGCTTAGAATACAAAAATTCTATAACTATCTGAAAATTATGATGATTGCCAGAGAAAATGGGCAAAATAATGAAAACATGCATTTGTACAAAAATGTATTTTTCACATTTTGATAACTTGGATTATATAATTGAGTGAAAGATAATTTTTATTGGTTAATGTTTTAGTCATAGGTTCGGGTGGACGAGAACATGCACTATCTTGGAAATTATCGCAAAGCCCTAAAGTTGATACCGTTTTTACAGCACCTGGAAACGGTGGCACTGAAAACAATGTCCCAATCAATGTTGATGATCTTGATTCACTTGCAGAATTTGCAAAAAAGAATAATTGTTTTACCGTAGTTGGTCCAGAGGTACCACTTGCTGCGGGAATTGTAGATAAATTTAATCAAATGAATTTGAAAATTTTTGGTCCATACCAAAACGCAGCACAATTAGAATCAAGTAAAATCTGGGCAAAAAATTTCATGAAAAGAAATGGAATTCAAACTGCAAAATTTGAAATTTTTGATGATCCAAAAAAAGCAGAAGAATACGTAAAATCTCTTAATTACAATGTTGTAGTCAAGGCAGATGGGCTTGCTTCTGGAAAAGGAGTAATTGTTTGTAATAATTCTGATGAAGCAATTGCTGCCATTAATTCCATATTAGTAAAAAAGACATTTGGTAATGCTGGTAATAGAATTATTGTAGAGGAGAGAATTGATGGAATTGAAGCATCTTACATTGCATTATGTGATGGAGTGACTGCAATACCTATGGCATCAAGCCAAGATCACAAAAGAATTTTTGATGATGATCAAGGTCCTAATACTGGTGGAATGGGCGCGTATTCTCCGACTCCTGTTATTGATGATACCCTTGCTGAAAAGATCCAAAATAAAATTATCCATAAAACAATTCAATCAATGAAAAATGAAGGCATTATTTTCAAAGGATTCCTCTATGCGGGAGTGATGATTAGGGACAATGAACCATATGTTTTAGAATTTAATGCACGCATGGGTGACCCTGAATGCCAACCAATTGTGATGAGGATGAATTTTGATTTGTATGATTATTTTGTTGCAAGTGTGGATGGTACATTATCTTTAATGCCTAAACCTACATGGAAAAATCAATCATCTGTTTGTATTGTTTTGGCATCTAAAGGCTACCCTGAATCGTATCCAACAGATGAAGAAATAACTGGATTTGATTTAATTCCAAAAAATGCTATTGTTTTTCATGCAGGGACCAAAAAGATAGATGGAAAAATTCTCTCAAATGGTGGTAGAGTCTTAGGAGTTACTGCCCTTGGTGATACTTTGGCATCAGCAATTTCAAATGCATATGCTGCAGCAGAAAAAATTTCTTGGCCAAGCAAATTTTGTAGAAAAGATATTGGTAAAAAGGGATTATCGTATCTTTGATGTCTCTATTATCCTATCTTCAGTAACAATCCAATTAATTATTACGTCATGTTCTGAAGATGGAATATTTTTAACAATTTGTTTTTCTAATGTCAGTGAAATTGTCTCAATTTTGTTTTCAGCTAAAAATCTGTCGTAAAATCCATGACCATACCCTAATCTTACTCCTTTTGGTGATATTCCTACTGTTGGAACCAATATTACATCTAGATTATTATCAACAGGGCATTCATTACGAGGTTCCATTATGTCAAAAGTACCGTTTTCTAGATTGCCAAAGTTCTCGATTTTTCTAAATTCTATATTTTTTCCTATCACTTTAGGCAAAAATATCTCTTTTCCTTCACTTAGAGCTTCTTGTATGATGTCTTGTGTCATAATTTCACTGCCTATTGGATAATATGCTCCTATTTTTTGTGCATTTCTAAATGAATCTATTTTTTTTATTTTTTTTTGTATTACTTTGCTTGTAATTTTCATTAAATCAAAAGATGTTCCATCTCTTTTGTCAAGAAGAAATTTTCGTAATGATGTTTTCTCTGAATTATCTTTCAATTTGACTACTCAATGATGCAGCTGTTATTGTATTTTTCAATAACATTGCAACTGTCATGGGTCCAACTCCTCCTGGAACAGGCGTTGCATAAGATGCTTTTTCAATAATTTGTTCATAATCTGTATCACCTACTAACTTTTCATTATATCTTGATATGGCAACATCGATTATTACAGCATCTTTTTTTATCATGTCTGGTGTTAATGTGAATTTTTTTCTATCCCCTACAGCTGTAATTATAATGTCAGCTAGTTGACACAATTCATTAATGTTTTTTGTTTTAGAGTGACATGTGATTACTGTTGCATCTCTTGCCAAAAGTAAATGATATAGTGGTTTTCCTACTAAACCACTTCGATTAATTATAACTACATTTTTTCCATCTAATTCTATGTTGTAATAATCAAACATTTCCATTACACCCAAAGGAGTACATGCTACAAGTGCTGCTTTTTTCATTGCAAGTAATCCTGCATTATGTGGTGTGAGTCCATCTACATCTTTTAATGGGGAAATACTTGATGTTGTGAAAAACTCATCTAAATGATTAGGCAATGGTAATTGAACTAGAATCCCATGAACTGTTTTATCTTTATTTAACTCATCAATTTTTTTATTTAATTCTAACTGGCTAATTTCTGAACCAAACTTGAAATCTTTTGTGATGATTCCTACTTCTTCACATGCTTTGTGCTTGTTTTTGACATAAGTTGCAGATGCTTGATTATCCCCAACTAGAATAGTTGCCAAACATGGATTGATCCCTTGGCTCTTTAATTCTTCAACAGCCTTTCTAACTCTATCTTTTACGGTTTGGGCAATTTCTTTACCATCTATCTTTATGCCCGTCATCAAGATTAATTCTAACTTGTAGATATTTAATCCTTGAAACAGATAGAACTAAAATTAAAAATCTTAGAAAGGAAATTATGTAACTGTATTGGAATGGTATTATGTTTATAGTAATATCTGACGTTCAGATAAAACCTGAATCTCTTGATGGCTTTAAAAATTGGTTTTCAGAATCAAATAAAACAGTATCAAGATTTGATGGATTTGTAAATAGACGTCTTTTGGAAACTAAAGATGGGAAGCACAGGGTATTAGTTGAATTTGAAAATCTTGAAAAATTCAGTAAAATGCATCAAAGTCCAGAGCATGAAAAACTTCATTCTATTGCTGTATCGTATATGGAAAAACTACCTGAGCCAAAATTTTACACTGTAGTCTCACAATAAAATGAACCTAGTTTTTGACGTAAACAAATACATTGAAAAAATAAAAAAAAGTGATAATTACTTTCATACTTTTATCAATAATGAAAACCTGGCTGCAGGTGTACTGGTATTGCAACCTGGAGAGGAAGATACACAAGAACCCCATGATAGTGATGAGGTATATTTTATTATCCAAGGTAATGGTTTTTTAAAAATAAAAAACAAAGACTATCAAATTTCTGAAAATACCATGTATTTTGTAGAAAAAAAAGCACCTCATTTTTTCTATGGAAATTCAAAAGAATTAATCGTGTTGTATTTTTTTAGTGGGTCTGATTCTTAGTTAATTATTGTTTTTCTACCCACAATTTTTATCTTCTTTTCGGCAAATAATCTAACAGCTTCAGGATACGCTTGATGTTCTTTTGCCAAAATGCGTTTGGATAATGTCTTTTCTGTATCATTGTTTCTTATTTTGACTACTAGTTGCAAAATTATTGGTCCTGTATCTACACCAGAATCAACAAAATGTACTGTGCATCCTGAATATTTTACACCGTAATCAATTGCCTGCTTTTGAACATCAAGTCCTGGAAAAGATGGAAGCAAAGCTGGATGGATATTGATTATTCTATTTTTATATTTTTTAACAAACTCTGGACTGATTATTCTCATAAATCCGGCTAAACACACCAGTCCATTTTTTGGTGTAACCCCATACTTTTCTAGAGTTGATATTATTTTTTTGTCATATTCCAATCTACTTCCTTTGAAATTTTTACTTTCGATTACTTCTGTTTTGATGCCCATCTTTTGTGCGATCTTCAAACCTTTGGCATCTGATTTGTTTGATATGATAATAGATGGGTTAATTGGAATTTTTTTACGTTTGATTGATTTTAAAATGGATTCCATGTTGCTCCCGCGACCTGAAATTAAAATTCCTAGATTTAGCAACTAGTCAATAGTAGATCAAACCTGCAATTTATATCAAATCTAATTATTTTGTTTGACATTGCCTCATCGCATTAGAATGACTAAAAATGGAATACTATGTGAGATCGATGGCAAACGTGTGAGTTTGGATCCAAAAAAAACTGATTCAAATGGAGTGAATTTTGTATCACACGCACACTCTGATCATATCCCATCCAAAAACGGCGGTACGATACTTACATCAATTGAGACAAGTGAGATTGCACATCTTAGAGGCTTTAAGATGGAAAACCATGTTCAAAATATTGATAATTTTTCATTAATTGACAGTGGTCATATTTTAGGTGCAAAAGGTTTACTTTTTGATGATATTTTCTACACTGGAGATATCTGCACAAGAGATCGAGGATTTCTAAAAGGTGGAATTATTCCAAAATGTAAAACACTAATCACGGAATGTACGTTTGGTTTACCTGAATTTGTATTTCCCAAATTAGATGTCATACAAAAACAAGTCAATGAATTGATCTCAGAACTCTATGGAAAAGGAATTCCTGTGATCCTATTAGGCTACCAGTTAGGAAAAGCTCAAACTATTACTCAACTTTTTGGTCATTGGGGACCGTTATATTTTCATGATTCTGTAAAACAAATGAATACACTTCATCAGAAACTTGGTATCACTCTAAATGATGGAATTGGTCATTCCGAAGCAGAAAAAAATGGATTATTAAATAAAAAACCGTGGGTAATGATAGCTCCGTTGATGTCTGAAAAGAATCAATTTCTCAAAGACATGAAGTCGAAATATGGTGCAGTGACTATTGGTTTTAGTGGTTGGGCACAATCCTCACGATTTGCATTTGGACGCCGTTCTGATTATTCAATCCCAATGAGTGATCACTGTGATTTTAATGAACTAGTGGATGTGGTAATTCGTTCAGGCGCAGAACAAGTTTACACCATCCATGGGTTTGTTGAAGAGTTTGCCGCACATTTACGAAAACTTGGAATTAGTGCACAACCTCTTCGTGAAAATTCTTTAGATGATTTTACCTAGTTTGAAAATTTTCCACAATCACAATCTACTACTAAACATGTTTCAGAATTTCTAATGTGATCATGTGAGAAATGCCTGCATTTCTCATTTTTGCATATTCTTCTTTGAGCCTCTCTTTTTACTACCGATTGTGCAATTGCATTTGCCTTGTCTTTTGAATATCCTTTTTTATCTATGTAGTAATGAACAATTCTATTATACAACAAATCTGGATTGAATTGTTTTTCTAACAATTACTTTCCCCCCTGTGATGGAATATAGTGTAGTGTTATAGTTGACCTAATTTTTTGAATCTTTCTAATTTTATTGGTAATTATTTGATCAAGTTCTTCTTTTGTATCTGATTGAACTTTACAGAAAACATCATAAATTCCATATGTGCCCCTAACTTCTTTTATCTCTGGAATCTTCATAATTTCATTAATGATCTGCACTTCGGCGCCTAAGTCACATTGTATCAAGATATATGCTATCTCCATATCTATCCTCTAATTCTCCTCCTCCTATAATCCTCATGACATTTGCATATGCACATGGGTTCCTCACAGCTAGTATTTTTTTTATTCATGATATAATATGGTGATTATGGTATTTCAAGCCCGCTTATTTTTAATTGAAAATATGTTTAATTTTTGTATGTGTTTTAAACAGTTATAAGAAATTCTAAAATCTTTCTTATACATTTTAAGTAACAGCAAGTCAATGATGATCATTTTTTGTAAATTCTTTTTTCAAATGAATAAAAATCCCATTCAATATTGAAATCAAGGTAATACTACTAGTTGTCCTATCATACTTGGCAAGTCATATGTGCAATAATAGGTAAAAATTCCTACAGTGTCAGCTGTGAAACTAAATTGTGTACTTTCTCCACCTGCTAGATCGTAATTCATTTGGTATGGTGTATCTATGGTAAATGTATGTCTGTCTTCTGGCTCCTCTGCAGGATTGATAAAATGAATTGTTATTTTGTCTCCTTTATGGACTACAATTTCAGTTAGTGAAAATACTGCCACGGGCACTCCAACTTTTTCCTCATCTGCGTTTAACTCTTGGGTGAAAATGTAAAACTCATTTTTATTAATTCCCGGTGCCCCAATCTCCAAGTTTTCATATTCTTCATGACTTGATATGGTGTCGATTTTCTCATTTAGATTAACAAGCATTATCAAGGCAGCAGATGACATTATAATTGCCAATGCAATTCCTACAATCACACCAGCTGTGGCAGTACTGTTTAATATCATCAGTATATCAAAGGTATTTTTAATATTAAAAGAGATTTGTCAGTTATCAGTCTTGATTTAACATATGCTAAAAGTACAAAAAAGATGTAAGCAAAATAATATTGATTTTATTGACATTATGAATTATGGTGATGAGGGCCAAAAATTGTATCATGTGCTAAAAAAATTAAAGCAGATATGATTGTCATGGGGTCTAGAAGGTAGGTGGAATTAAGCAGTTAATCTTGAGAAGCACAACAAACCATGTTCTTCAAAATTCCAAAATAATTGCATGGTATGCTCTCCGAAAAGATTTTAGTTTTAAGAAAATGACCGGTTAATCTTTGATTTTTCTTTCACTTTCAAATTTATTTCTGATTCTCAATTTTTTTCAAAAGTGATTTTCTTACTAAAATTGGAATGCTGTAATATGTTGCTAATGCTATTGCATCTGATGCTCTAAAGTTTCTAAATACTAGATCTTTTTTTCCA
>Ga0210019_1002986_pt1 | contig 15888 bp, 20 predicted proteins | sample CryGeyCG2114_020_2_FD_183969 | JGI IMG/M metagenome (GOLD analysis project Ga0210019, IMG submission 183969) | Groundwater microbial communities from aquifer - Crystal Geyser CG11_big_fil_rev_8/21/14_0.20 (SPAdes) (version 2) | ecosystem: Environmental > Aquatic > Deep subsurface > Groundwater ...
TGATTTCACTGATAAGTTCCTCAGTCTTACCGGCAAACATAGACCCCGAGATTCCTTTAAGCTTTTCTGTCATACGGAGACAATTATGACGTAACGTTGGAATTTGACAAGGGGAAGGGGTTTGAATATGATGAGGTATGTTGATCAACCTAATTGTGAATGCGTTGGCTTTTTATGTAACGGCTTATATAGTTCCCGGAGTGAAGATTGAGAACTTCCAGGCGCTTGCAGTGGTGGCGATTGTTTGGGGTGTGTTGTCAATTGTGCTGAAACCAATCCTGATACTGCTGACTTTGCCGGTGAACATAATGACTTTAGGACTCTTTACTTTCGTGATCAACGCTTTTTTGATAATGCTGATGAGTAATTTTGTGACCGGATTCAAGGTGGATGGGTTTGGAGCGGCGCTTTTGGCGGCAATCGTGCTCGCTTTATTGAACGTCGTTTTGGGAAAATTGGTCTAGCTTAGGCTTGCTCGGCTTGCTTCGAACAGTCAGCTTTGATAAAATAGCAGGGTTCGTTATCACCCTTCGCCAAGGCCATGGAGTGATTTCGGAGTACCTTATATTCCCCTGTAGCTCAGTTGGTAGAGCGCCTCCCTGTAATACATAACTTGCAGCGTTCCGGTGAAAACCGGGATGGAAAACCGGGTTAATTGTCCCGCCGATAGTTTTCGGTCGGGATCGCCGTGACTTTGGTCACTGGTGATCGGGAAGCCTAAAGTCGAAAGACTATGGTGATCCGCAGCCAAGCCTTTTGGCAGGCTCAGGGTGAAAACCCTGTGTTTGTTGATCGGAAGGTTCAGAGACTATACGCCTGGCTCCGTTTAGGAGATGAGATAGTCCAAGCCTCAGCGAAAGCTGGGGGCACTTGTAAGGAGGATGTCACTGGTTCGAGTCCAGTCGGGGGAGCACTAACGGACAGAAACAACCACTAAATTACACAAACTGACATAAAGTCCAAACCTAACATCCACTTGACAGATGTAAGGGATAGTTAGTATAATCCTTACATCTAATATAAAGATGTTAGGCTTATGAAAATCGGTAAACTCATCCAACAACCTAGTGGATACCAGGCATTTATCCCAGATAAGTTCCCTCCAAAGGAACAGATTGTCTTGAGCTCAAAAACTCAACAGCTTCATGCCAAGGCTGCTCTTATGTTGGGCAAATTAGATGGTATTACCCAGCTGTTGCCTGATCTGGACTTCTTCATTTTTATGTACATTCGCAAAGAAGCGGCTCGGTCAAGTGAAATTGAAGGCACCCAAGCAACTATTATCGATGTTATTAAAAGTGAGGCACAAATTGAAAGCCGTTTTCCTCAAGATGTCGAGAGGATTGTTCATTATATCCACGCAATGGAATATGGTTTGAAAAGATTAGAGACGCTGCCTCTGTCGCTTAGATTTATACGAGAAATTCACAAGGTGTTGATTGGTGACACGATTGATGCTCCTGGCAAAACGCCGGGTGAATTTAGAATTTCGCAAAACTGGATTGGTGGAGGTTCTCCAAATACCGCTAAATTTGTACCACCAACGCATACGGAAATGAATCGCTGTCTAGATGATTTTGAAAAATTTCTGCATACCACGGACGAATATCCGCCACTTATCAAGGCGGCTTTAGCTCATGCCCAATTTGAAACAATCCATCCATTTCTAGATGGCAATGGTAGAACCGGGCGGCTTTTAACTACCTTCTACCTATGCAAGCTAGGAATCCTTGAGAGGCCAGTACTTTATTTATCTGAATATTTTTTGAATAATCAAAAGACATATTATGGATCATTAAATTCTTATCATCAGGAAAATGCTGACGTTTCTGGCTGGCTTGACTTCTTTTTGGATGGTGTAGCTATCATAGCTGCAGAAGCAATTGAAGCATCGAAAAAAATCAACATCTTACGTCAAACAGATACTATAAAAATTCAATCTTTAGGTCGGAGAACAAAAACTGGCATGACGGTTTTGGAAAACCTTTATAAGCTTCCGATTGTTAGTGTTAAAAAAGTTGAAGAATGGACAGAGCTTTCTCGTCCTCAGGCCAATGATTTAGTTAAAAAACTTGTCGAATTGGGAATTCTTGAACAAAGAGATAAAGATATCGAGTACGGCAGGGAATTTTGGTATAAGAAATATCTGGATTTGTTTGTGAGTAAAGAAGAAGTTAAAAAATCAGAAGATTAACCAACATATGAAGGCATTCGTTCCTTTTTATACATATTTCCCAGAGATAGCTGACAAAGAGACTAAAGTGGTTCAAATTCTGAAGTCAGGAATAAATACTCCTCCAATTGGGGCATACGCTCTCGTTGAGAGCTTTTGTGATGACAGAAAATGTGATTGTCGTAAGGTATTGTTCAATGTAATCGCCATTAGCCAACCAGGAAAAATCTTGGCGACAATCGGTTTCGGTTGGGAGTCAATTAGTTTCTATACTGCTTGGGCTGGTGGTGATCAAGAATTAGCTAGGCAGATGGTTGGTACTTATTTAGAGCCATTATGTGCTCAATCTAAGCATTCAGCATATTTTTGCAGTCTCATTGCTGATATGGTCAAAGAGGGATCGTTTCGATCCAGATTAATTTGCCATTATCAACTTTTTCGAAAGTCTAAACCACACAAACAAAACTGACATGAATCCACCCGACTTTACCCTCGATAAAATCAAATTCGCCACGGATGGATCAACATTCGAGAAGGCAATAGGTTTATATGAAAGTGGCAAAGTAACCCAAGTAGAAGAAGGTATTCGATCATATACAGCAGTTGTTAGCGGTACAAAACCATATCGAGTTTCGGTGGAAGCACGGAATTTTAGATACGCTTCTTGTTCTTGTTATCTGGGTAAAAACGACACATATTGCAAACATATGTTGGCCTTGGCAATTTATGTAGTTCAAGACGGGAAACCATTAACTGCCGATAATAAAAAGATAGTTCAAAATCCAGTTTGTAGTGGTAAGTTGGGAACCTTATCAGATAATGAGCTGATCACTGTAAAACAGGCGATTACCTCTTCTTTGAAATATATAAAAGCCTACACTGGTCCGTCTCGTACTTGGTTCGCATATCAGAATTCGCTTTCCGAAGGTTGCAACCGTTTATCTGCTGTAATCTCTGATTTACCCGTAAGTGTTCAGACATCTGGATTGTTGGTCTATTTACTCTTAAGATTAGACAAGAAGCTATGTACTGGCGGAGTTGATGACTCGGATGGCCAGGTGGGTGGATTTATTGAGGAAGTGGTAGATGTTTTGCTGGAGTTTACCAAACTAGACCCGAGTTGTGTTAACGCCTTTGATAAGTTGAAAAATCGAGAAACATGTTTTGGCTGGGAGAAGCCGTTGTTGAAAACTTTTTAAGTGTGTAGGAAGTGGCTAATTTCCTTAAGCGTATATTCTGGATATTCTAGGTAATTAATCCAATCAATTGTTCGAAAGTCCTCCCATTTCTCGAGCTTTGAAAGTGAAAGGGTTCGGTTATGGTTGTGTTGTTGTGTGTTTAACTGATTTGAGTTATACATAATAGACTTGTCGCATAATTAGTTTTGATAAGATTATGGGCAGACCATACATTACTAAGGTTCTGCCCATGAATCTACTCTATCTTCTCAAACATTCTGATCTTTTTCCAGCGGTAGTTGGAATGAGCTCAGAAAACTTTAACAAACTCCTACCTCTTTTTGACAAGAGATATCGTCAGTCTCAATACCATAAGTTATGGAGGTGGGATCGAGAAAGATTGTTGTTCATCTTGTTTTACTACAAAGCATATCCCACCTTTCGTCTAGCTCAAATTATCTTTGAAGTAGACAAAGAAACTATCCACCGATGGAAAGTATTCCTAGAGGAAGTGCTTTGGCTGACACTAGGGTACGAGCTTAACCTACCCAAGAGAAAGATCCGTACTATGGCGGGAATGCTCGAGATTTGTCCTGACCTGTCTGAGTTCATCATTGATGCCACTGAAAGATCAGTACAAAGACCAAAGAAAAATCAAGAGTTCTACTACTCCGGGAAAAAGAAGAAGCACACCATTAAGAATCAGATCATTGTTCACCCCCATACCAAAAGAATCTTGGCTGTTTCCCAAACAGTAGAGGGAAAACGACATGACAAGCAACTATGCAGGGATGATGGCACAGTGCTCCGGGCGGAGCCCGGAGCAACTTGTTTGGCTGACTTGGGATACGTCGGACTACAAGAGTTAAGCTCACAGCTCAAAGTGATCCTACCAATCAAAAAAACATACAAGAAAGAACTCCCAGAGATGGACAAACTTACCAACCAGACAATTTCTTTGATCAGAGTACGGGTGGAACATGTCATTGGAGCACTTAAACACTTTGATATTCTGGCTGACAGATACAGAGGCAGATTACCATCTGCCGATTTACCTTTCAGGAACATTGCTGCAATCTACAACTTCACCCGACCAATTACCAAAGACTCTTGTTAACCAATATCTGGGGAGGGGGAGGTGATGTTACTTATTTTGCGACAAGTCTAATGAAGAGCTGCGCAACGTAAGAAGGCGTCAGTGAGAAGACTAGAAAGAGCCGGACTCGGTGTTTAATTGGTTGATTCCTGAATCTACACTGTCGATGTTGATGGCCTCCAGTTCGTCTTGGGCTTGGTTGAGACCACTTTCTTCTTGAATGCTGTCGATGGCAGGATCAGTATCTGTCTGATTTATTTTCGGTGATTTGCCTGATGTCAGCAGATAGCCAACGATAAGAGCTAATGTAGCGAGAATGATCACTTTGGTGATATAGGTCGTACTGTCTGTGGTTTTGGGCATGATGGGTGTTGGTTTTTAATTGGTGGGAGTTGGAATGGCCGACGGAATGGTTCTGATAGTGACAATCAGTTTGTTGATGGAGGTGCGGTAGGCCTTGAGGGCGTTTTTGACAAGCCTCATGTTGGTGTTGAATTGGTAAACCTGAGTTCTGGGGTTTGCTGAAGTACAGCTGAAAGCTAAGATGTCAGCTTGAGCTTTATCAAGAGCTGTTTGGACCAGGGCTTTGTTGGAGGTAATGTTGCTGGTCAGGGAATTGTAGTTAGTGAGAGACCTGCCGGAGGGGAGCACTTTGTTGGTATAGTACCCCTGGACTCTTTCGGTGATTTTATCGAGGGTGGTTTCCATGGTGGTGACAAGTTTCGTCAGCTGCGTCATCCGTGTTTTGATGGCTGATACTCTGGCTTGACAGGCTTTGGCTCGAACTGTGGAAACCACTGCGACTGGTTTGCCAGATTTAGCGTTGCTGTTGCCAGCGTTGTCTGGCTTGGCGGCTAATGAGGGACTGACAATGATCAGGAAAAGAGATGCGCTGGCGGCTAGTTTAAGAAGATAACCGAGTTTATTCATGGTTAATCTTAATTATGATTACTGGTTCTGTCAAATTGGGTGGTAAAAAAAGCCCTCCCGGATGGGGAGGGCGAACATATTGACTAGTTGAAGAAAGCGTTGGGAGCGACGATGCTTTGTGAGGCGCGAACCTGGGACTTGGAGAACTCACCCATCATCTTGCGAAGTTCGCCTTTGGTGGCGTTGTATTCGCGGACGTTGGGGAAGCCCATGTCACGGGCCGCTTGCTGGGCGAAGCCGGTACCGAAGGCCATGAGACAGAAATAGCATCCTTCATTGGCGCTGGTCAAAGCCTTGATCTTGCTAGGATCGATCCGACTGCGGTTGTCTTCCCCGTCGGTGAGAACCAAGACAGTGACTTTGATACGGATACCACTTTTCCGCAAGCTGTCTGCGTAGGCGATGATGCCGGCAAGCGGATCGGTCAGGGCCGTATAGACTGTGTCGTACAAGTTGGTCATGTCTTCAGGCTGCATGTCGTAGTTTTGGTCGTCAAGAGGTGTAACATCTTCGAGCTTGACGAAGCCATCGACGACGGTAAAACCATCGGTGGCGTTGAAAGTCCAGGTGGACATGAGCATCTCGTCGCCGGCTTTGGATTCTCGTAGAGCGTCAACGTTGAGCTGGGCGGCTTGGATCATTTCTGACTTGTAACGGAGAAGAGATCCGGTGCGATCGAGAATACGCAGGATAAGAGTGACTTGGTCGCCATTCAGATCGCTAGCACTAGCGTGCTGGACCTGGGCGAGGGCACTCGTATTGTTGAGGTTCGCTACAATAATAACACTTTTTGAAGTCATGAGATCTCCTTATTTGTTGAATTAGCGGATGGGGTCGGTGCTGTTCACCAGAACGATGCCTTTTTGGACCATCTTATCGATTTCGGCATTGGCGATCGCTTCAAAATCGATGTCCGGATGTTTGACCGAGCTGGTGCAATCGATCAAGAAACGAATTTTCTTGATGGCGTCTGGTTGTTTCGCGCCGAAATAGTTAAGCATCTGATTCATTGTCTGTAGCACGCAGTGACTTTTGGCCTCACCGGCAACATAGATAAGATCGTGTTTTGCGATGATGTCGAGGACGGTGGTGTTGAGTTGGGTGCTAATGTCTTTCGGGTCGGGAACTTCTGCCGCGAAGATGCCGTAGTGTTCGGTGCGAGGATTGGTACCCTTGGTAATGTACGTGGTCTGGCTGCCTCGGGCAGCTGCATGGAACATGAGGGCCTCGGAGAGAGCCGGAACCAATGATTGGCCTGGGGTGCCATTGAGACAGTGAGGGGGCCAGATGATAATGAGCCCCAATTTTTTGACGTATTCCGTCGACCAGAGAGGGTCAATAATCGGTTTCCAGGCACCGCTCTTGATGTCGGCATAGGTAATGGCGGTAAAGGGTTCGGGGGGGTTGCCATTACGATCGCGCCACCAAGTAGCGAAAAAGATCGCGAAGATCGGGTGGTTGTCCATCGAGTTGAAGATGCTCGTGATGTCGTTAACGTTGCGATAAATAAAGCCAATCAAGCGCTGTATATCTGCAACGGCGCCAGGAACGGGTAATCCTCCAGATGGGCTAACAAAGTCCCATTGAGCGTCTACATTTAACAAGGCGATTTTGCGCTTGTCTTCGTGAGCCGTCAACTTGGTACGGTTCTTCATACCCTCAGTAATGAATTGACTGCGGGGAGTGTAGAATTTTTTAACATCGGTAGGGGCGTAGAGAGTAGGGGTCATGAGATTCTCCTTATTTAGTTGAGAGTAATGTAACTAACATGTCGTGGGTCAACGACTAGAAGTCCGGCGGCATAGGTAAACAATGATTGACCGGAGTTAACTACTTTATTGGTTGCTTGAAACTGAGTTTGAGTGCCGGTTGCCAGATCGTAGCGAATTGCTCCAGTGTCGGATGGAAAGATTAATTTCCCCCCAGCATAAGCCTGACCGTGAATCCTGTCGGAAGGTAATTTCCCCACTTCTACTTTTGACGAATACAGATTGATGCCCTTTTTGTCAAATGCGTCAAAGTGGATGTATTCGGCTCCTTTAAGCTTAGTTTTTCTAAGTATCATAAAAGAACTGGCCGAAAACTTGACAGTGATGTCGATAAGACTTTCACCAAGTTCCAGGCCGGGGAGGGGAAGGTCGGCCGAGAATCCCTCACGGTACATCCAGAAAAACTGCTGACGTAAGACGCGATAGAATCCGACGATAGTTGGTGAGGTTTCTGAGCTGACACTAAACCAAGATTGGTGCTCGATGGTTTGACGAACAGGTCGGTTTAGGAGTGTGCCCTGGAGCACTTCCGTATCAACAAGTTGAGAGCCGACAAGACGGAAGAGGTGAGACCCGTTAACTCTGAAAATGGCGTTTTGAGTAGTGGCGTGGGTGTCGGAGACGCAGCTTTCAATTTTGGTCACTTCGTCGTAGTTGATTTCGTAGAGATCGATCTGTTCACTACCCGAAACATTGACTGCCAGCAGTTTGGTGCTGGCTTCAAACCTCATCCCTGTTTGGTAAGGGAAGAGAGAGATGGTCCAGAGATTGCTTTGGCTGACAATGTACATAACCGCCTGATTGTTTTCCAAAGTGATCAGGATGATACTCTCACCCTCTAGGCGCTGGTAAAGTATCTGGCCTTTGATTCCCATTAACTGTTTGACGGTTAGTGAGCCGGGTATGGAAACTGAAGTGACTATTTGATTTTGTTCTTTGCAAACAGGGCAAGCCCGTTTGTTTGATGGGAAGGCGGTGTTGCAGGAAGGGCATTCGATGAGAACCGACTGGAATTTGGCTAGTTCCGTTTGTGGGAACATGCCCCGCCAACCATCTTTGAAGTACTTGCTAAACACGTGCATCAGATCATCGCTAACCAGATCCGTTGGAAGCCCAACAGCCGGATAAATTACGCCCTTATCAAACACGGTAATTCTCTTTAGTGCCCGGTTGGTAAGATCACCAACTTTTGGATGAGTGCCTCCATATGGATGTACCAGGAGCAGACTCCGAAACAGCATAACGGCATAAGAATACCAGTCGTGTTGGGGAAGAAATACCGGTCTGAGGGTTAGATCCAGACCATAGAGGGCCGGATCGAGGTAGTTTTCGGTTGCCACTGGGCAGGGCCAGCTATCGAACTGAACCGAGTCGAAATCTATGTAGTAGCTATTGGTTCCGGAGAAGAGAACGTTTTGATCGTTTCTGTCTCCGATGACGACTTTCTGCTGATGTATGGCATCGAGAACTTTGGCGTCGTTTAGGTGCAATGCCACGACTTTCCTATTGTTGATTCGCTGGCGAATACGAAAATTCTTGTTGGATAGATCTCTAAAAGCTTTTGCTCTCTTGATGTATGGCATTGTGTATCCAACGACATCGCCAGAGCGATTAAAGTTTAGGGATTTTGGCGCAGCAACAAACTTGGGAAGGGAGAAACTTTTGGCAATAAACGCCTTTAGTTTTTTTTCGTGATCTTTGTCTGGATGCTCATAGATCTTGATCAAATCATTAGGGTTAGTAGGATCAGGAAACACGGTTCCTTCACCTCCTGAACCGACCGCATCGTTTGGATCAAGGTCGACTCGCGCACCAGTTTGGGTGAAAACGGTGATGGACATGATACCTCCTTTCTACTAGCCTGCTTCGACAACGATGATTGAGGCATCGTCTGCCAATTTTTTTTCGTCTGACCAGATGTTCATGTTTCTTTGAACTTGGTTGGGGTGTTTATGTCCCCAGACAAGAGGAACTAAGTCAAACTCTTGAAGCCAGGCATCGCTACCGATCGCCAGTTTCTTGATATTCGCGGTTTTCACCATATAAACATCGAATTCCTGGCTGATGGGTCGCCGATTTGGATCAAGATATTTCTGATTGATCAGCAGATATCCCGGATAAGGGGATTCATCATGATAATCTCTTTTGTAAACTTCATCGTTGATGATTACCAGGCCGTCTCCATAGGCCATTACAGTGCTGTTTTTTGGGCCAATGATAAATCCTACAAGGGTAAAGAGAAGAAAATCTTTGATGTAAAGAGCCTGTTTCTGAGGAGTTTTTAGGGATTGGCTCAATAAATTTGATTTTAGAAAAGAGAGCAGGTCTTCAAAAAGAAAGAGGTGAATGATTTCCAGGGGAATATCATCGTCAAGATAGTCGAGGGTACGGTTCAGAAGAAATTCGGTCGCTAGATTTGAACCGATTTCGCTGTGTGCTCCTTCGGAGCAACCATCACTGATCCAACCAACAAGATATTGGTGACCACCTACTTCTGTGGTAGCTATCTTAAGCGAATCTTGGCAATTTTTCCCGGCAAGAATATGGCTACGTCCAATTACCTTTCCTGTTTTGAGGGTAAACTGGGGTTGCATTAGTGCTCCTTCTACTTAAGTTGTCAAGGAACCAGAGTTCAGAGTAGCCCTATAGGCTTCTTAGTGTACTCAGTACACTTATGTTACCACTGAATTTTCGCTTGTCAAGTATCAGTTTTTAGGGTGTCAGCTTTTAGGAGAACGGTTGCTTATTGAGTTTGGGATGTAATATTTGTTATATTTTAAGTAGATGGGAATTGAAATATCGATTCAAAACATTAATCTTAAGGGATTGCTGGAAATTCCCACGCAAAATAATGGTTTGGTGATATTTACTCATGGTAGTAGGAGCGAGAGAAATTCACGAGGAAATGATAAGGTGGCTAAAGAACTGCATAAATTAGGAATGGGCACTTTGCTTTTTGATCTGTTAACTGAAAAAGAGGATGAGAAGTTGGAAGATAGATTTGACACAGAATTACTCACGGAAAGGCTAATCGCGGTAACGAAATGGTGTATAAAAAAGATAGAAATTGTTGCAGGGGTAACTCGTTTATTTGAAGAGGAGGGTGTAATGGAAAACGTGGCTGAGTTGACAGCGATGTGGTATTCGAAGTACCTGTAACTATTTGAGAAAATTATGGAGGATGGAATATCCTCCTAGGGCAAGTATTACGGAGCCAAAAAGATTGCTGAGGAAGGCTGTCCATAGATATCGCCAGTATGGGACATGATAAACACCTGCCGTAAGAGAAACTACCTTTCCACCGATTTGGGGAATGAAACGTCCAAAGAAAAGAAAGACGATTGAATCGGCAGGAAACTTGTTTAAGCCAAAAGGTAAAACCTTTTTTTGTTTGTCGAAACCGGCAATATGCCCAATCCCTTTGCCGATGAAATATTCGATGGCGGCAGCGAGATTATTTCCCATCCAGGAAACCAACACTCCAACAAAGGGACCGAAGATGGCTCCGTTTAGGATGACAATTGGATCTGTCGGTATTGGTGTAGCTGACAAAACCCCCATTAATAAAACGGAGAAAAGTGGCCCTGCAATTCCGGTGGTAGGGATCATCTGTTCCAAGGTCTTAAAGTCTCTCCGAAAATATATTAGCAAAGCAATCGGGAGACCAAAGGTAAGGGCGATAAAAATAATGTTACGGATAGCATTAAACATTTTATTATTCATTAGTTATTCCATTATATTAAAATTATTAAGGAATGATGGCTTTGATCCGGGGATGACAAAACAATGATATTCAACGGTTTCTTGATCCTACATTTGCGAGCTGACTCAAGATTGTGTAGAATGTAATTGTTACTAATAAATAAAAAAATGAGAAGGCCTGCCAAAAAAAATAACAGAGGTTTGTTAGCAGCAGTGGGAGCTGCGGTTCTTGGTGTTGCGGCTGGAGCCACGGCTGTATTTATGTCCAAGAAAGAGAATCGAGAAAAAGTGCAAAAAACGGTTGGGGTGGCTATAAAGAAGGGTAAGGCTGAAGTAGCTAAAGCCAAAAGGAGAGTCGTCGCTACAAAGAAGAAGATTTTGAGAAAATAAAAGGTTGAACGAAGATGGGGCTGTCAAAGCCCTATCTTTTTTTGACAAGAGGGAAAGGGATTTATACTTTCATGGTGAGCAAAACGACTAGGGCCAGAACGATACGATAAATGGCAAAAGGAGTGAAGTTGTTTTTTTGGATATATTCAATAAAGAGTTTGACGGAGATGATGGCCGAAAAGAATGAGAAAAAGCTCCCAATCAATAGCAGAGAATATTCTTGATCAGAAAAAGCCAGACCGGATTTTAGAAGATCGTATCCTGTGGCGGCGAGCATGGTGGGAATGGCCAGAAAAAATGAAAACTCGACGGCCTGTGAACGAGATATTCCGGTACCGAGGCCACCAACGATAGCGGCAGCTGAACGAGAAACACCTGGAATGACTGATATGGATTGAAAAAAACCAATATAAAAAAGTTGTTTGAGGGAAAGATGGGAATGTTTTTTTTGGCCAGAATTAAGTCTCCTTGATTTGTCGACAACAAGAAGTATAATTCCTCCGAAAAAGAGAGCGTATATAGTAATGAGTGGGTTCCCGAGAAGAGTGTTGCGAATTAATTTGTAAAGAAGAAAGCCGATAATTCCTGTTGGAATAAAAGCGATGAGGCTTTGTTTCCAAATTGTGACCTGAGAAAAAAGTATTTTTCTATAGAGCCAAACAACGGCCATAATAGCAGATAGCTGTACAACGATGTCAAAAGTTTTAGTAAATTCAGAAGTAGTAATAAAAAGATACTTCTGGACAATAATTAGGTGTCCAGTGCTGGAAATGGGCAAGAACTCGGTCAAGCCTTCGACGATTGAAAGAATTATTGCTTGGAAAATGGTCATCAGCTTTCTATTATACGAGGTGCGTAGTGTAACATGAAATAGATGGAAATAACCTCCTTGAAAAGATCCGTTTTAGTAGCACCTCCTTCGTTTTGGAGAATGGTTGGGCCGAGTTTTATACTTTTGGGGTTGGGGTTGGGGATCGGAGAACTAATTTTGTGGCCGTATTTAACGGCTAATTATGGATTAGGAATAATATGGGGAGCGGTAGCCGGCATAACAATGCAGTGGTTTATTAATTTAGAAATTAGCAGGTATACTTTAGCTACCGGAGAAAGTGTTTTTGTGGGTCTGACTAGAAAATCGGGAAAAATAATTCCGATTTGGTTTATCGTTTCTACGATAATACCTTGGATGTGGCCGGGAATAACATTGGCTGGTGCGAGGCTATTTACGGCAGGATTGGGATGGGGAAATTCTGAAGTCGTTGGGGTGGTTGTTTTGCTCGTTATTGGATCGATTCTAAGTCTGGGACCGGTCCTTTATGGAACCCAAGAAAAACTGGAAAAAATTATATTGATATTTGGGTTGCCATTTGTCCTAGGAATTTCCTGGTGGTTGGCGACAAAGGGCGGAATGAAGAGTTTGGCCGGTGGATTGTTTGGAAAAGGGGATGGCTATTGGTTTTTCCCTGTTGGTTTACAAGCGTCGGCGTTTTTGGGTGCGATCGTTTTCTCCGGCGCGGGTGGCAATCTTAATCTTGGTCAATCTCAAAATATTAAGGAGAAGGGTTACGGAATGGGACACGGATCTGGTAGGATTACGAGTTTGTTGACCGGAAAACACGAAGAAATAAGGCTGACGGGAAAAGATTTTGAAGTTAACAGTGATAGTCTAAAAAAATTTTCGAGATGGTGGAAGCTAACCAATCTGGAACAGGGGCTGATTTTTTGGATGACTGGAGTAATTGCGATGGTTTCATTATCTCTTTTGGCATATGAAACTATTTATCACAAGGCAAGTGGATTGATAGGGGTAGATTTTGTAATCGCGGAAGCAGATATTATTGGCCAGTATACCTTCCAATATGCCGGAAAAATATTCTTGGTGATACTGGGATTAATGCTTTTTGCGACCCAATTGTCAGTTTTGGGTACAACCGGAAAAATTTTGGCTGAAAATTGGGCTATTCTTAACATTAAACATTTTGAATCAAGTAAGCTGCCTAAATATTTTTACAGACTTCTTTGGGGACAAATAGGGCTGATGCTTTTAGTTCTGGCTTTGGGATTTAAAGAGCCATTTCAGTTAGTGCTTATTAGTGCGGTGCTCAATGCCTGGACGATGGTGGTATATACGATGTTGGTATTATGGCTAAACACTACCTCGCTTCAGACAAAACTTAGACCGCCAGTATGGAGAAAAGTTGTGATAAAGGTGATAATTGTTTTTCTTACCGTGTTTGGATTATTAACGCTTTGGCAAGCATTTTTTTGAAAGATTCTTGATACAGATTGGCTAAATTATTCGACAATTGAGGCCAGGTCTTTAAGTTTTTCTAAATTCCGAACAACAAATTGATTCCTTTTGCAGAAGATAATTCCGAGTTTTTGGAGTTTGCTCATCTGGACACTAGTTGTTTCTCTGGTGAGGCCGATTAAACTGGCAACAATACGGTGGGTGGCAGGGAAGTTAACCACCAGGAGTCCATTTTTTGTGTCACCATAATCGTGAACCATTTGAAGAAGGATAGAGGCAATTTTGTTAATGGCACTACCGTTGATAATGCCTCCCTGATTGGTCATATATTGAAGAAGTGAACTAAAGAAAAAATCCATGATAATACTCGACATTTTCGGATTATTGTTTAAGAAATTTTTGAACTCTTGTTTGGGAATAATATAAACTTCTGAGGATGTAATTGCCTGAAAAAACAGATCATTTCTTAAATTCGTAAAATGGTGGATAACGGAGATTAAGAATAAGGGTTTAAAGATATTAAGAGTATTTTCTCCAAAAGGAGCTTTGGTATAGACTCGAACGTAACCAGATTTCATAAAATAGACGTCAGCAATTTTATCTCCGGGTTTGAAGATGAGTGCGTTTTTAGAAATTTTTTTGGAGGGGAATTGAGAAAAGAACTTTTTTAATCGTAAATATTCAGCTTTGGTCATGCGGTATTATAACAAGTTTTCTTTTGCTCATGCAGGCTAGAGGATACCAATTATTCAAGATTTGGGTGTAGTACCGTAGATTATGACCTGTGTATCTTGGTTGTCTTTAGTGGCAACTCCGAAATCTTCATGTTCACACAGCCGTGAGACATGGGGTGTCCAAAATTGTTATGCCAATAGGTGCCATGGAGGGAGAATCCTTTAGAGGCGGGAATAGGGGACATTGGGAAGATAGTAGTAAGTGTGAAGTGCGGTGGAGTCCCCCAAAACTTTCGGAGGAATTGGAATATCTGCAATATATGGGGGAGGACTGACAGGTGTGTTGTCAAAAATGGCGCCAGATAACGAAGAGTCATGTCCGGACTGAACTTCATAATGATTGGTCTGGTCGGTGGTACGGATAACGAAAAATGAAAGGAGGATTACTGTGAGGCCAATAACCGATGATTTGTTCATATTTGAATTGTAACAAATACTATTCTTTTTGATTGATTATGAGAAAGCGAGGAACATCAAAAAGGTCTCTTTCGATTGAAGCTTGTAGTTTTTGGGGGAATGAAAAACTATTAAGATCGTGAGTGTCATCTATTTCGATAATGACGATACCTCTATCGGATAAATATTGAGGAATCTGTGTTAGTAACCGATTGATTGTTTGGGTGCCACCAGGACCCCCATCCAATGCCGATACCGGCTCAAAATCTTTAACTGATTCTGGGAGTGTGGCAATATTATTGGAAGGTATATAGGGGAGATTCGCCAGAATGATATCAAACTTGATGTGTGGATAGTTTTCCAGAAGATTTGACTCCTGAAAAAAAAGATTCTCCGGTGATCTCAAAACGCGTCCAGCATTTTCTTTAGCTAAGTTAAGTGCCGGAACCGAAGTATCCGATAAATAGATAGTGTAAGGAGTATTTTGCTTGATAAGATAAGCGGCCACCGAAAGACCAAGGCAGCCGGAACCGGTGCCAATATCGGCGGCGACTGGATGGGGGATATTTTGCCTATTAATATAGTTGACGGCAAGGTGAACAATCTTTTCGGATTCAAGTCGAGGAATTAAGACTGAGGGGTTTACCAAAAAATCTAGTCCGTAAAATTCCGCATGTCCGGTAATATATTCGACCGGTTGTTCACCAATGGAATCAAGAGGTAGGGGAAAGCCGTGTTTTCTCAAATGGTTTATTTCGTATGGGGTAAGGGTTCTTTGGTTCATTTAACACTAAAAAAGGAAGTCAATTGTTTATTGTGAGCTATGGAGTAGAGAAAGTGTATTCGGAAGTACTGACTGGTTTTCCATCTGTATCGATAACGATGACATATTTGAATAAGGTGCCAGGAGAAAGATCCTCGACACTAAGGAGATGGTTATTTTGAGGTGTAGCCGAAACAATAAAGGTTTTGAGGAGACCTTCTGTAAAGCGAACAGAGGTTTTAGCTGGTTTCTGAGTAGAGAAAGAAATGAGAATTTGAGTAGAGGAGATGGGGGTAATAAGTGGAGGGGTAAGTATCTCAGATGCTTTGGTTCTAGTTTCTTGAGTAGTGGAGGCTTGTTCCAGTAGGGAGGGCAATAATGTGGCAAGTGAAAAGATGACCAGTATGGGTATGAGAACAGCAAAAGCAGATTTTAAAGGTATTCCCCAAAGTTTATGAAAATATATCTTTGATTGCTGAGCTTGTTTGAAAAGATAGAGCTGATTC
>Ga0210019_1002997_pt1 | contig 15851 bp, 12 predicted proteins | sample CryGeyCG2114_020_2_FD_183969 | JGI IMG/M metagenome (GOLD analysis project Ga0210019, IMG submission 183969) | Groundwater microbial communities from aquifer - Crystal Geyser CG11_big_fil_rev_8/21/14_0.20 (SPAdes) (version 2) | ecosystem: Environmental > Aquatic > Deep subsurface > Groundwater ...
TCGGAAAAAAATCCCATGCTAACTAGGATTTATGGAAAGGCTTTTAAAACTAAAAAAGAGTTAGACAATTATCTTTTAAAAGAAGCTGAAGCGGAAAAAAGAGACCATCGGCTTTTGGGTCAAAAATTAGAGTTGTTTCTTTTTGATGAAGAAGTCGGGGCCGGCCTACCATTATGGATGCCAAAAGGAGTGATTTTAAGGAAAATCATTGAAGATTATTTATATGAAGAACTTAAAAAAGAAGGATATCAATGGCTTGCCACCCCCCATATTGGCAAATTACAATTGTGGAAAGCCTCGGGGCACTGGGACCTCTATCGAGAGAATATGTACTCGCCGATTAAAATTGATGAAGAAGAATATGAATTAAAACCAATGAACTGTCCCTTTCACCTCAAGATTTATCAATCAAAGATTCGCTCTTATAAAGATTTGCCCTTGAAATACGCCGAACTGGGAACGGTTTATCGATATGAGAAGTCAGGAGTTTTGCATGGATTGGTAAGGGTAAGGGGTTTTACTCAAGATGATGCTCATATTTTCTGCACCGCCGAACAGTTAAGTACCGAGTTAACAAAACTTTTAAAACATGGTTTTAAAATACTTAAGACCTTTGGTTTCAAAGATTATGATATTTATCTTTCTACCCAACCGGAAAAATATGCCGGCACTGAAAAAAACTGGAAAAAGACGACTCATTCCTTAAAATATGTCTTAGAAAAATTAAAACTGAGATATCAAGTTGATCCCGGTGGCGGCGTATTTTACGGACCAAAAATTGATATCAAAATCAAGGATTCCCTGGGCCGGCCCTGGCAATGTACCACTGTTCAAGTTGATTTTAATTTACCGGAAAGATTTGAGCTGGCTTATATTGATAATAAAGGAAGAAAGAAAAGACCGATTATGATTCATCGAGCCCTCCTGGGCTCTATCGAAAGATTTATTGGGGTTTTACTTGAACACTATGCCGGGGCTTTACCTCTGTGGTTAGCTCCAGAACAAATCTGGGTGATTCCGGTTGGCTCTCGTCATAAAAAATACGCCTACCAAGTAGCAGAAAAAATTCGTGAAATTAGTGCTAAATTCGTGCAAATTCGCGAAATAGTAAAAAATGAGAATGAGACGGTTTCTAAAAAAATCAGAGAGGGTGAGCTTCAGAAAATTCCCTATCTTTTGGTAGTCGGTGATAAAGAAATAAAAACAAAATCAGTCAGAGTCCGGGAGAGAGGAAAAGGAGATATTGGGGTAATGAACTTGACAAAATTTATTGAAAAAGTGAAAATCAAGATAGAAAATAAAAAATAAAAGGTCGATTTCCAAGGTTCTACCTTGGAAAAAATCGCTAATTAGTAGAATTTTATGAATAATATAAAAATTTTTCTTTTAAGTTTTGTTCTGCTGTTTGCTTTTGGTGTGATTTTAGCTCAGGAAACACCGCCTACTGAAGTGAATGAGGCAGTAAATCTCGATGAAGATATTCAGTCCCAGGATTTGGAAGTAAGAGAACCTCGGCTTTTACCAGATAGTCCTTTTTATTTCCTAAAAAATTGGGGAAGAGAGATTCGCTGTTTCCTTGCCTTCAATCCAATAGCCAAGGCTGAATTGAGGGCGAAATTTTCTAATGAAAAATTGATAGAATTGAAAAAAATGGTTAAGGAAAAGAAAGGGCCCGAAACCCTGAAAAAAGCGACTGAGAACTATCAGCAGGAGACAAAGAAAATCAAAGAACAAGTTGAAAAAATAAAAGAGAAGGTAAAAGAGAATCCCAAAGTAGAGAGTTTTCTTGATAAATTTATTCATCAGCAAACTCTTCATCTGAAACTGCTTGATAGATTAGAAACTCAGGTCCCACCAGAGGCTTTTGAGAAAATAAAAGAAGCCAGGGAAAGACACTTGGAGCGATTCAATGATGTAATGCTAAAACTCGAAGATAGAAAAGAAGTAATAACTGAAAAATTAGATAAGATTTTAGAAGAACAAAAAGGTAGTCCGTTTAAGAACTTCAAAAACCTGGAGGTTTTAAAAAATTTGGAAGAGAAAATACCTGAGGAAGTAAAAGAGGCAATTAGAAAAGCTCAAGAAAATACCTTAAAGAGATTGCAAGGAGATTTGGAAAAGATGAGTCCTGAAGATCAAGAAAAATTTAAAGAATATATTGAGAGAATTTCTGGTGAGAAAGAAAAACATCTGGAAATTTTGGAAAATCTAAAAGCGAAAATAAAAGAAGCGCCCTTAACGCCAATCAGAATTGAACTAAAAGAAAGATTAGAAGAAGGGAAAGTAAAGGTAATAGAAAGAATTGAAGTCAGGGAACGAGAAAGGGCTACCGAAGAGATTCAGGTCTGCACCTTAGAATGGGATCCAGTTTGTGGCAAAGATGGAAAAACTTATAGTAATGAATGTTTCGCTAAATTAGCTGGAGTAGAGATGGATTACAAAGGGAAATGCAAAGAAAAAGAGTGTCAAACCGATGCTGACTGCCCTCAACCTCTTTGCGGTCCAGTGATGCCAGGCCGTCCCCAACCGCTTTGCATCGGAGTAAAATCAAAATGTATCGAGGGAAAATGCCAAATTCAACAAATTCAGCCAATTCAAGTCATTCCGGAGAAAGAATAAAATAAGTGAGTGATTAGAAAAAAACGGTCTTGAAAAGGCCGTTTTTTTATTGTAAAATAATTTTTATGAAATACTTTATAATTACATTTGGCTGCCAAATGAATAAGTCTGACTCTGAAAGAATTTCTACCATTTTAGAAAAGAAAGGTTATCAGCCAGCTTCGAATATAAATGAGGCTGATTTGATTGTGGCCAATATGTGTTCAGTTAGACAGTCAGCAGTGGACCGAGTTTATGGGCTTTCCCCGAAATTTAAAAAATTAAAAGAGAAAAATAAAAAGCTAAAAACTATTTTAACTGGCTGCATTTTAAAAGAAGATAGAAAAAAACTCAAAAATATCTTTGAATTAATTTTAGACATTAAAGACTTACCAAATTGGTCAAAAAATTTACAGTACCATAGACTAGTCTGTGGTACTATAAGTGGGAGTATTAATTATTTAAATATTCCACCAAAATATCGAAATAATTTTTCGGCTTTTGTTCCCATTTCTAATGGTTGTAACTGGGCTTGCACCTATTGCGTTGTGCCTTTGGTCCGCGGGCCTTTATTTTGTCGTAATCACGAAGAGATTTTAGAAGAAGTTGAAAATGTAGTTAAAAAAGAATTGAACCCCATTAGAAATAAAATTTCTAACGGGGCAAGAGAAATCTGGCTTTTGGGCCAGAATGTTAATGATTATCAATCCCCTACTGATCCTTCGATTAATTTTGCCAAACTTTTGAAAATGATAAATGATATTCCAGGAAACTTTAAAGTTCTTTTCACTTCTCCCCATCCAAAAAATTTTTCTGATGAGTTAATAGAAACTTTGGCTCAATGTGAGAAATTTGGCAGATATCTGAATTTGCCGGTTCAATCTGGCGACAATAAAATTTTAAAGAAAATGAATCGGCCTTACACAATTGAACAATACAAAAATTTGGTTAAAAAAATCCGAGAAAAAATTCCTGACATTAATTTATCTACTGATGTTATTGTTGGCTTTCCCGGTGAAACCAAAAAGCAGTTTGGAAATACGGTGAAATTATTTAAAGGAATTAAATTTAATTTGGCCTATATTTCAAAATACTCTCCCCGGCCGGGCACAGCTGCTTTTCAGACGAAAGACAATGTCCCCTTGCAAGAAAAAAAACGAAGAGAAAAAATCTTAAGAGATATCATTAACACCCGGTGTTAATTAACCAACACCGGGTGTTGGATAAATGGAAAAGAAACTTATCGTTATTTTGGGGCCGACGGCTTCCGGGAAATCGGAGTTGGCGGTGAGGCTCGCTAAGAAGTTTAATGGCAAAATTGTTTCGGCTGATTCCAGGCAGGTATATAGGAGAATGGATATTGGGACCGGCAAAGTAACAAAAAAAGAAATGAAAGGTATCCCCCATTATCTTTTAGATGTAGCCTCACCAAAAAAAAGATTTACCGTAATTCAATACAGAAAATTAGCCCTTAAAGCAATTAATAAAATTCTAAAAAATGTACACGTCCCTATTTTATGTGGTGGAACTGGTTTTTATATTCAGGCAGTGGTAGATGGAATAATAATTCCGGAAGTACCGCCAGATTGGAGATTGAGAAAAGAATTGGAAAAAAAATCAACAGAAGAACTCTACCAAATTTTGAAAAAACTTGACCCAAGAAGAGCAAAAACTATCGAGTCAAAAAATAAAAGGAGATTAATCCGGGCTTTAGAAATCGTAAAAAAAATTGGACGTGTCCCTATTTTCAAAAAAGAGCCTCTACCCCACCCTATTTTAATGATTGGAATTAAAAAAGAAAAAAAGGAGCTAAGCTCCTTAATCAAAAAAAGGTTTTTTAAATGGTTAAGGCAGGGATTTTTAAAAGAAGTTTTAAAATTAAAAAAAATGGGGTTATCCTGGCAGAGAATTGAAGAATTTGGAATTCATTATCGAGTAATAGCTCAATACTTACAAAAAAAATTGAACTACCAACAAATGATTGAAAATTCCTTAAAAGAACTCCAAAATTACGCCAAGCGTCAAATGACTTGGTGTAAGCGCGACCGACGAATTCACTGGATAAAAAATTACAAAGAAGCCGAAAAATTAGCAAAAGAATTTTTGAATAAATAGAAAAAAGGCCAACCGTATTGTGGTTGGCCTTATTAGTTCCTGGGACAATCAATCATTTTGTAGTACGTACGATGATGGTATCAATAACAAACCCATCGGTAGCAACAGAATAAGCGTGAAGAACTTCCCTTCCGATTTCAACAAGTTTTTTTTCGATTTTTTCAGCAGCTGCAGCTGTCTCCTCTTCGTTCGCTCTTGTTCTAATCTTAATAACTTTTGTCTTTACCATTTTCTTTCTCACCTCCTTTGTAAAAATTTTCTAGAAATTGCTTAACCCTATCAAGATCGAGCGGCTTGGGCCAGATCTCCTCAGCCCCAGCTGCTATTATAGTTGGCCTCACTGCTTCATTTAAATCGCCTGTCATTAAGACGGCCCTTATGTTGGGGAAAAGGCGTTTTATCTTATGAATCACCTCCTCACCGAGCATCCCCAGCATTCGACGATCAGTTATGACTAAATCATAACTCTCGTCACATTTCTGAATCCCCTCTGGGCCATTATTGAACGTCACAACCTCATGGCCCAAGTCTCGGAGACAAATTTTCATTATCTCACACACATCCATATCATCATCGATAACTAATATCTTTAACATTCCTTTTTCCTCCTTTCCATTTTTAAAAGAACTTTATTTTAATCAATAATCATACTATATTATTTAATTTTTGTCAAGAGCTGGTTTAAAATTGTAACAACGATTTCAGGATTGGCTTTTCCTTTGGTTTGGACCATTATTTGGCCAATTAAATATTGAAAAGCATTTTCTTTTCCTTTTTTAAAATCTTCAACTGCCTTTGGATTTTTTCTAATGGCTTCTTTAATAATTTTTTCAATTTCAGCTTTGTCCGTTATTTGGATTAATCCTTTTTCTTCAATAATATGAGATGGGTCAGCTCCAGTAGAAAACATTTCGCCAAGAACAATTTTGGCAATTTTACTGGAAATTTTCCCTTCATGAATTAAGGTTATGAATTCGGCGAAGTTTTCCGGAGTAATTAAAAAATCTTTACCCTCCAAAATTTTCTCTGAAAATTTAGGAGGGCGAGCCGAAGCTTCTTTTAATAACCCCTGTAAATCAGTAATGATATAATTTGAAGTTAGCTTAATCATCTTTGAAAGACTTTCTTTTGGCAAATTCGGCGGTAATTCTGAAACTGCTTTCTCAAAATATTCTCCTAAATCTTTATTATAGACAAAAATCTCAATTGATTTTTCATCTAATTCGTATTCTCTTTTTAATCTCACCCTCCTTTGCTGTGGCAACTCAGGGATTTCGGCTCGAATTTCTTCAATTGCTTTTTTTGTAAAATGCAGGGGTGGTAAATCAGGTTCAGGAAAATAGCGGTAATCCTGAGCGAATTCTTTTTCTCTTTGACTAACAGTTACTCCTTTTACATCGAGCCAGCCCCTGGTTTCTTGAATAATTTTATCTCCCCGATTTAGTAATTCTGTCTGTCTTTTAATCTCGTACTCAATCGCCCGTTCCACCGCCCTGAAAGAATTAAGATTTTTAATTTCCACTTTAGTTCCCAATACTCCTTTTTCTTTACTCAAAGAAATGTTGACTTCCACTCTCATCTGGCCTTTTTCCATATCAGCATCAGAAACATCAAGATAATGCATAATTAAATGGAGTTCCTCGGCAAATTTCCTCGCCTCTTTAGCTGAATCCATATCCGGCTCGGTCGCCAATTCCATTAAAGGAACTCCGGCCCGATTAAAATTAACTAAAGAATAATCAGCGTCTGAAGGGTGTATCAAGCTGCCCGTGTCTTCTTCGAGGTGGATATTCTTAATTCTGATTTTCTTACTATTTATTTCTAAAAAACCTCCAAGGCAAAGAGGTTTATATTCTTGGGATATTTGATAGCCCTTAGGAAGGTCAGGGTAAAAATAATTCTTTCTGTCAAATTTGGAATATTCCGGAATCTGACAATTTAAGGCTAACCCAGTTTTTATTGTTTTTCTCACTGCTTCTTCATTAATAACAGGTAAACTTCCTGGCTGCGCAGTGCAAATCGGACAGATATTCACGTTTGGGTGCCTTTCATCCGGATCGTTGAGACAGGAACAAAACATTTTACTCCAAGTATTGAGTTCTACATGAATTTCCAGCCCAATTTTTGGTTGATAGCTCATAGATTTTTTTTAATCCCTTCGCCTACTTTTTTAATTGGCTCTTCGCCATTGATGACATAGGTATTTTTAAATTTTTTGGTAAATTTTAAATAGTTTTTTAAAACTTTTTTTAATTTTTCCTCTTTTTCAAATAATTCTTTGTGAAATCTTTCTTTTTTGATTCTTTGAATACAGATTTTTGGAGGGACCATCAAAAGAAAGGTTATGTCTGGCCAGATAAATTTTTTGTTAAGATTTATCAACCATTGGCTATCTTTAATATTGATGGAACCGTAAGCTAAAGTAGAAAGAATATATCTGGTGCAAATTACCATTATTCCTTTTTTCAGTAAAGGAATTATCTCTTTTTCTAAATGATGAGCCCGGTCAGCCGTAAATAATAGCTGAAGGCATTCGGGAGAACTTTTCCAGTCACCAGCAATCTGGCCCTCAACTAAACCGCCAATTAAAGAATGGGTGGGTTCACCGGTTAAATAAACTTTTTTACCTTGTTTTTTCAAATATTTAAATAATAAATTTGCCTGAGTCGTCGTCCCTGACCCATCTAGCCCTTCAAAAACAATGAATTTTCCCGGATAAGGATTTTTATTCATATTTGTTTTTCTTTTTTCTTGGTGGTAACTCTACCTCCTTGCCATTGGCCACGGTATAAACTTATCTCACCTTTGACTTCAAAAAACATAATGTGTAAAACCCGAGAGCCCATTTCCAATTCAAAGGGTTCTTTCCTGAAATTGTAAATTCCCATTGTCAGCTCCCCTTTGTAACCTGGCGCTGACTGGCCGCCAAAAATATAAACGCCTGAGCGATAAAGAGTGGAACGAGGAGTAAAGAGGGCCAAAAGATTCTCTGGCACATTTAATTTCTCAACTGTTTTCATTAGATAATAAGTCTGGGGCTTCAAGAATATCCTTTTGGCTTTTTTCCTGTTGTATTTAGCAATCAGTTTAATTTTTGGCGTTTTCCTTTTTTCAATCCCCAAAAATCCTTTTCCTGAAACTTCGTATAACTCCCCTATTCTAATATCAAAACCAGCTCCTTCCGGATTTTTTAACTCTCTTTCTGATAAATTTTCAACTAACTGCTTTTCTTTAACTAACTCTAAAAGTTTTTTAACTCCTAAAATCATACCGTTTTTATAAAAATGTTAAATAACAATTCAATTTCCAAATCTTACATATTATTTTGCCATGGCTTTTTTATATGTAACATTTAAGCCTCTTTCCTTAGATTTTTTAAATTTTCTTGAAATTTCTTTTTTAACTCTTCTTTCATTTCCTGGTGGAATTTTTCATTGTAGCTTTTAACTGAATTAAAAATCATTGGACAGCTTTTATCTTCAAGGCAAAAGCCAACGATTTGGCATTTTGGAACAATAAATTTATTCAAAAATCCTAAACCTTTTTTAGTTAAAACATTTTTTATTTGGGCTACTTCTCTTAGAGAATTCCTTCTCATCTCTTCTTCAGCCGTCTGGCAAACCCTTAACGGATAATATCCTGTTAAAAGGTTATATAAATCATACTCTTGTAAAATATCAATTTTGACTGCCCGGGGAATTAAGAAGATTGCATCTCGTGGTTTAATTTTTAATTTGACTAAGTTTTGATATCCTTGAAAAGATTTTAAGGCAACTAAAAGATACTCTGATAAAAGTTCTTTATTTCGTTTAATTGAAGGTGGAATAGAAAAGACCTCTTCAACCTCCTTGAGTAATTTTTTGTTAATCTGGCCCGAGCTGATTTTTATTTTAAATTTTTTGAATCTTTTAGATGCTCTTTCGATACAATAATAAATTGATTCAATAATCTGGGGGCAGGTTCGATGTCTCTTTTTCTCCCCCCAAACTCGCCAGGGAACAGAAGATAAAACTTTAATCCTCAAGGCTGAATTGTAATCCCGGAGAACTTCTTGAAGCGAAACTAAAAAATTGAGCCATTCTTTTTTAATTTTTATCGGAGAAGAAAATGCTTCTTTTTTCTTTTTTTCCAATCGGGCTAATTTGTTTTTTAACTCCGGAGTGATTGAAGTATCCAAAGAAACAATCTTTGAGCCATCAATCAATTTTTCGCTTTTTCTAAGCTCTCTGGTTAAATTTGATTTTTGGGGGTCTTTAAAGATGTTTGGATAAGGATAAACATTTCGGGGGGCGGCCGCTCTGGTGGAATAAAGTAAATCTACACCTAATTTTTTTGTTTCTTTTTCAATTTTCTTCAATAAAAAACCTGTTTCTTCTGGCATCCAGTCTTTTTCAGCTAAATATTCCCTTTTTAATCCAATAATTGTTTCAATTGGTAACTGAATTACTCCAGTGCCATAAATTCCGTATTGTAAAATTTTGCTTGCCTCGTCTTTTTGAATTCCCTGTGATAAAAGAAAATTGAAAAATTTAATAATTCTTGCTGAGGTTCCCTCGTAAATTTTTTTTGCTTTTTTGTTTTGAAAAATTCTATCAGGAAAAACTATATCTTTTTCAGTAGTTTCGGTTCTTCTACCCGAAGAAACCAAAGAGGAAGAAAAGTAAATCCCAGTTAAGGCCGAATCTAAAAATTTACTTCCTTCGTAATTGAGGCAAAGGGAAGGAGTGGTAGCAATGGAAGCATGACCTCTTAGAGAAGATCTTTGTAAAATTAATTTAATTCTCTCATCCAAATTCTGGCCTTTTTCCTCAATTTCTTTTAAAAGTTTTTTAATCGATCTTCCTTTAAATGTTGCTAAGCTAGAGAGAGAAACAATTTGTTGGGGATTTAAAACCCCTGTCTTATCATTGAGAACAGGAGTTATCCCTAAAAATTTTACCTTTAAATCTGAAGTTAAAAGGGGCTTCATTTTCATTTTCTCTTTAATTCACGACTAATTTTGCTGGCCTGGGGGGATTTGGGTTTGGCGTATTTGTGGTCTTTTTGTTTTAAATAAGGAATTTCGACTGGACTGGAAAGAGTTTCAAAAGTCAAGGCGCAAATTCGGGTCGTTCCGACATATAAAATTACTGGCATTGTTCCCATATTGCCGAGTTCTATTACTGCTTTCCCTTGCCAACCGGGATCAAATCGAGCTGAGGTTAAATGGACTACCACTCCCATTCTGGCCAGAGACGATCTCCCATCAAGTCTAGCCATCAAATCATTGCTGATGGAGAATTCCTCTTTGGTGGTTGTTAAAACAAAACTCTTTGGCTGCAAAATGAATGGCCCCCCATCTTCAATTTTGATTTCCTCCATAATTGCTTCGAAATCAATTTTCCTTTTCGGGTCTAAATAGGGATATTCAGAGGGTTTGAAGGTCTTAAAAACATTGCCTAAATGTAAATCAATAGAACAAGGTCCTAGTTGGTTTTTAAAAACAGGTTTTGGTTTGATTTTAATCTTTCCTTCTTTTATATATTTTTTTATGTCCTTATCAGAAAGAATCATAGACCGAGTCCCGAAAGGGACGAAGGTGGGTTCGAAGAAGCAAGCTTCTTCTCTCGCCTTCGCTAATGCTCAGGCAAATGAAGCTTTAGCTTCATTGACTTGTTATTTCAATTCCCATGTTTTTGGCCGTGCCTTCAATAATTTTCATTGCCGCTTCAATATTTTCGGCATTTAAATCTGCCATTTTTTTCTCAGCAATTTCTCTGAGTTGGGCTCGAGTAATTTTGCCAACGTTAATTCGATTTGGTTCGCCAGCACCCTTTTCAATTCCAGCTGCCTTTTTTAAAAGTTCCGAAGCCGGAGGACTTTTTAATTTAAAATCATAACTTCTATCTTCATAAACCGTAATTTCCACTGGAATAGTAAAACCTTCTTTATCTTTGGTTGCCTCATTAAATTTCTGGCAAAATTCGACAATATTTAGACCATGCTGAGCCAAAGCCGGACCAACTGGCGGGGCGGGTGTGGCCTGACCAGCCGGAATTTGTAATTTGACGATTGCTTTAACTTTTTTCATAGTTTTTTGATTTGTAATGAATCCAGTTCCACCGGGGTATCTCGGCCAAACATATTAACCAAAACCTTTACCTTTCCCTTCTCTTCATCAATTTCGGAAACTTTTCCATCAAAATCTTTAAAAGGACCGTCGGTAATTTTTACTAAATCTCCAACTTTCACCTCAATTTTATATTGGGGAGCTTCCACTCCCATTCTTTTCTTCAAATTATCAATTTCTTCTTTTGAAACTGGAACCGGAGTGGTACCAGCGCCAACAAAACCAGTAACATTGGGGGTATTTCTGACCACATACCAGGAATCATCGGTCACCACCATTTCCACCAGGACATAGCCAGGGTAGATTTTCTCTTCAATCACTTTTCTCTTGCCATTTTTTATTTTAATCTTTTTTTCTTTTGGAACAATAACGTTGAAAATCTTATCTTCCATGCCCAATGATTCAATCCGTTGCTTTAAATTTTTGGCAACGGCATCTTCATAACCAGAGTAAGTATGAATGACATACCAATTTTTTTCTTTAGGTAATTTCTGTTTGGGCATAGTGGTTATTTAATAATAAACCAATCTAATAAGGTTGTAAAAATGAAATCAAAGCCACCTAAAAATATGGCCACTGCCACAGATACCGCAATGACCATCAAGGTATACCTGATTGTTTCTTCTCTGGTTGGCCAGTTAACCTTTTTCATCTCCAGCTGAACTTCCTTTAGAAAAGTGGTGATTTTATTAAACATATTAAATGTCTAAATTTTTTGCTTTTTTGGCCCAGGCCTGGATAAACTTTTTCCTTGGTAAAACTTCATTCCCCATCAAGATATCAAAAATTCTATCAGCCTCTTTAGCGTCCTCAATGGTTACCTGAAGTAAAATCCGGTTTTGGGGATTCATGGTCGTCTCCCAAAGCTCAATCGCATTCATTTCTCCCAGACCTTTATACCTTTGGATAGAAATGCCGGAGGTTTTTTTTAGTGATTTCAAAACCGCCAGTTTCTGATCTTCAGTATAGGCATGTTTAATTTCTTTTCCCGATTGAATCTTGTAAAGCGGTGGCTGGGCAATATAGAGATAGCCTTTTTCAATGAGCGGCTTAAAATAGCGGTAGAAAAGTGTTAAGAGCAAGGTGCGTAAATGCTGACCATCGACATCGGAATCAGCCATAATAATTATGCGGTGGTATCTAACTTTATCAACATTAAAATCCTCGGCCACTGCGGTTCCCAAAGCAATAATCAGGGCTTTGATTTCTTTTGAAGACAAAATTTTATCAAGCCGGGCTTTTTCAACGTTCAATATTTTTCCCCGCAAAGGCAGAATTGCCTGAAAGTGCCGATTGCGGGCCTGCCTCGAGCTATTGTGAACGAATATACCTGAAGCTAAGGCAAAATTATGAGTGTCCTCAACTTCTAAATCGTAAACATCCATTTTCTTTCTTAATTTAATAATTTTTTTAATCCGATGATTGTAATTTAAGACAGCTTCTTTCAGCTTTTTCTCGTTATTTTCGAAAAAGCGCTGGCAAATTGTATCAAATCTTAAAATACTTTTGTCATTTCTCTCTAGTCTTTCTTCATTGTATTTTTCTTTATTTAATTCCCCATATTTTTCAAAAATTTTTCTCATCAATTGAAAAGCTTTTTCTTGATAGGTTTTATTATAAGCGATTTTTCTTTTTATTCTAAACTCCGGAGTCCACTGCTCTTTCGTTTTTTGTGATCTCCATTTTAAAAGTTTTTTATCTTTCCATTGCTTTTTTGCTCTTTTGCTTAGCATCTCACTCATTTTTAACAGTGTAGCTCTAACTTTTTCTCGAAATTCTTTTGACTGATGTATTTTTCTTATCTTCTCTTGAATTTCTGGCTTCGCCATAGTTTCTTTTACCACCTTAGCATGCAATTCTAAATGTTTTTGTTTATTCATCCAAACTAAATTATCAGGATTATTGTTTAATTTATTAAAATCTTTGTGGTGAATACAAGAATTCCTTTTATCTATATGTTTTTTATTTTTAAAATTATATTCACTGGCTAAAAGATGAGTATAGACCCACTTGTGACTTCTCCGGTCATAAATAATCTCATAGTCATCAATCTTAAATCCATCTTTGATTTTTGAATATTTACGATATAAAGGCATTAAAGAATCTTTCGAGGTAAGCTCTTTTGCTTTTTTATAAAAACCATTTCTTAACATGAAAAGGTGGTCAGGTGTACAAATAATTTCTTCGTTATTATCAAGAATAATTTTTATAACTTTCGTATTTTTTCGAGTTTTTCTAGGATTTTGAATTAAACCAACTCCTATTCTGCCATCTTTCTTTATCGTATAGCAATAATTCCTTTTTCCTTTCTTGCTTTCATTAACTAATTCTTGAAACTTTAAATTTCTTCCGTCAATTAAAGCAACCTTTGTATCTCCAAAAAAACATCCACCTGCACTCTCTCCTTCAACAATATATAGTTCTGATTCCTCCGGTTTTCGGGAAACACAATCAGCCAACTTCCCGGGCAAAGCCAATCCTTCTAAAACTCCCTTTCTTAAAACTGTTTCTCTGGCCGCTTTGGCTGCCTTTCTCGCTCTCTGGGATAAAACACACTTTTCAATAATACTTCTAGCATCTTGAGGATTTCTCTCCAAAAAATCAGTTAAGGTTTCCGAAACAACTTGCTCAACCACCACTTTGGCTTCGGGATTACCCAGTTTGGTCTTGGTTTGGCCCTCAAATTGGGGTTCTTTTATTTTCACTGCCACCACTGAGGTTAAGCCTTCTCTAATATCTTCGCCAGTTAAATTTTCATCATTTTCTTTCAGAAAGCCATTTTTTCTGGCATAGTCATTGAAAGTCCTGGTCAAGGCGGTGCGAAAGCCGGTTAAATGAGTTCCGCCATCTTGGGTCCAGACATTATTAGCAAAACATTCCTCATAGCATTCGTATTCATCGGTATATTGAAAAACCGTCTCAACGATTGTTCCATTTTTCTTGCCAATTCCGTAAAAGATATTTTGATGGCGAGGGATTTGGCCTCTAATTAAATGTTTGATATAAGAAGGTAATCCTCCCTCAAAGTAAAAAGTATAGGTGCTATCCGGTTTTTGCCGTTGATCAATTAAACTGATTTTTAAACTTTTGTTTAAATAGGCCTGTTGCCTTAAATGATTTAAAATTCTTTTTACATTCATCTTAATTTCTGGGAAAACTTGAGAATCCGGTTCAAAAATAACTGTTGTGCCAGTACTTTTGCAAATGCCTGCCTTTTTTACTTTTGTCTTTGGCTTTCCCCGAGAATATTCTTGAAAATATTTCTGGCCATCCCGACAAACTTCTACTCTCATAAAATCAGAGAGGGCACAGACTGCCGAAACTCCTATTCCGTGAAGACCACCAGTTGAAACATAAATCTTTCCGCCAAATTTGGCGCCGGCATGCAAATAAGTCATCACTGTTTCCAAAGCCGATTTTTTTGTCCGGGGATGTTTGGCAACCGGAATTCCCCGGCCATTATCCTCAACCTTGATTCTGTTTTGAGGCAAAAGAGAAACTTTGATATCTGAACAATAACCCATGACCGCCTCGTCGCAACTGTTGGCAACTACTTCAACCAAAAGATGGTGTAAACCATCGGGTCCGGTTGAGCCAATATACATTGCCGGTCTTTTCCGAACCGGCTCAAGACCTTCTAAGACATAAATATCTTCTGCCCGATAGGTTTCTTCTTTTTTAGTTTTTTTCATAACTCTACGAATTACGAATTTATACGAATATACGAATAAACGGAAAGCGACTTCGGTAAATTCGTACACCGGCTTCGGTTATTTTCGAACTTCCCAGTCTGACACACTTTCTAAAACTTTAATTATTCTATCTTGTATCTCGTCAATTTCTTTAGAAGTTAGGGTTCGGTCTTGGGCTTGATAAATTATATGAAAGGCTAAATTTTTCTTGCCGGCCGGCAACTCTTCACCTTCGTAAATATCAAAAAGGTCAATATCGCGAATCAGCAAGCCACCTGCGGTTTCAATTTTGTTTAAAACTTCTTCCACCCTGGTTTCTCGGGGAACCAAAATTGCCAAATCTCTAATAGCCGACGGGAATCGAGAAATTGGCTGATATTCATGTTCTTCTGAAGCTAACTTAGAAAGTTTTTCAAAATCAATGTCAAAGACGGTCACCTTAGCTCCAATTTTTAAACTATCCAAGACCCTTGGAGAAATCTCTCCCAGAAAACCAATTTCCTCATGATTAACCTTTATTTCAGCACACTTTTTTGGCTGCCAGATGGAGATTTTACTTTCCTCAGGCGTTGGTTGGTACTCATCGTACCAAACATTAGAAATTCCCATCTTATTTAATAACAAATCAACTACTCCTTTTGCCTGATAAAAGGCCTCTCCGGTTATTACTCCGGTCAAGGCCTTTTTTTCTTTAAAATCCTTTTTAAAAATCTTTCCCAATTCAAAAATCTTAATTTCAGCAAAACTTCTAAAATTCTTTTCAATATTTTTTAACAAATTGGGAATTAAACTCGGCCTCAAGTATTGAAAATCAAAACTGGTTGGGTTCTCTACTTCTACTATCTCGGTATTTTTGTATTTAAAAACCTCCCTATCTTTCTCAGAAATAAAAGAATAATTGTAAACTTCACTAAAACCGACTTCTTTCAAAATATCTTTGGTTAAATCTTCCCAGAAAATATCTAAATTTCTTTTTGGCGGTTGCAGCACAGCAATGGGAAAGCAAGCCGGAATTTTCTGATAGCCATAAATCCGGCCAATCTCCTCAATCAAATCCTCGGGCAAAGAAACATCTAACCTAAAAGTTGGCACCTGAACTTCAATCTGCAGGGGGCGACCCCCTGTAATTTTGAATTCTAATTTCTTTAAAATTTTTAATATCTCGGTTTTTGGAATTTCTATTCCGAGTAGACTACTGACATAATCTAAATTAAGTAAAATCTTCTTTGGCAAAACTTTTTTGGGACGCCACCCACCCACCGCCCAGGAATCAACCAAACCTTGGGCTACTTTTCCTCCAGCAACTTCTTGAATTAAAGAGGCTGCTCTGTTTATGG